>OJEH01000507.1_pt1 | contig 12157 bp, 8 predicted proteins | sample 1593001 | NCBI WGS metagenome assembly OJEH01 (sample SAMN05416886, study PRJEB24817) | seawater metagenome | isolation source: Sea water | place: Canada:Atlantic | collected 2013-11 | reverse complement strand
TCTACACACTGCATATCGTCGGCAGCGTCAGATGTGTATAAGAGACAGCTGATGACCCTGAGCTAGCAGGCGAAGCCAGAGATACTGCGCAACATTTGTATCTTGGTACTCATCGACCAAAATATATTTAAAAAATCGATTATACTGCGACAAAATATCAGGATTATTTTGAAAAATTGTCACAACGTGCAGTAGCAGATCACCAAAATCTGTCGCATTCAGGTCGCGTAGTCTCTGCTGGTACTGTTTGTATAAATCAGCTCCTACGTAATTATATAAAACTAGTTCTGACTCAGGTACTTGATTAGGTGCCCACGCACGATTTTTCCAATTATCAATTATGTTAGCAAGCTGCCTCGCCGGCCAGCGTTTGTCATCAATTTGAGCCGCTGAGATTAATTGTTTCATTAATCTAAGCTGATCGTCTGTATCCAGAATAGTAAAATTACTTTTAAGGCCCACCAACTCCGCGTGACGACGTAGGAGTTTAACACAAATTGAGTGAAACGTGCCCATCCATGGCAAGCCCTCTATTTGACCGATCAAATTTCCCACTCTACTTTTCATCTCCCGCGCGGCTTTATTGGTAAAAGTCACCGACAAGATTTCGTTTGGACGCGCGGCACCAGTGTTCAGCAAATGAGCCACACGGGTTGTTAGCGCTTTGGTTTTTCCAGTGCCAGCTCCCGCCAGCATCAACACTGGACCATCTAATTGCTCTACCGCCGCACGCTGGGCAGGGTTAAGTTCATCCATGTAAGAGGTTGAGCGAGCGGCTATGGCCATCTGACTTAAGCTAAGCTTTACTGATGATGTCTGGTCGTCTGAATCATTGGAGTTATTCATACTGATAGTTTAGCCCCATTAATTTAAAAATAAAAGATATGTTCGCGTTGTGTTCTCTGACTATTTTAATAAAATATATCAATAATAAATTTTGTACTTAAACTCGTGAATGGTTTGGTGTACCCGATTTTACATGAATTTTGAATCAAAATACCCCGCAATCTGCGACCTTCGAGAAAAGGCCAGAAAGCGAATACCTCACTTTGCATGGGAATATCTCGATAGTGCTACAGGAGACGAAAGTACCCTTAAACTCAACCGCAAGGGGCTAGATGAAGTACGATTTGTTCCACGCGGACTACGCGGCGAGATCACACCGAAACTAGAAACCTCTTTCTTGGGACAGAAATACTCCGCACCGTTTGGAATAGCCCCCGTAGGCATGTCCGGACTTATATGGCCAGGGGCAGAAAAAATACTTTCGAGTTTTGCGGCTACCGCTAAAATTCCATATACGCTGTCTACAGTCGCAACAGCCACCCCTGAAGATGTGTCACCTCACCTTGGCGATATGGGATGGTTCCAAATATACCCCCCACGAGATGAGGCCATCCGCAATGATATGCTAACACGTGTGAAACATGCCGGGTTTAGGGTATTGGTAGTCACCATTGATGTGCCAGCACCATCACGGCGAGAAAGACAAATCCGAGGTGGATTACGGCAACCACCTCAGCTGACCCCTCGTATTTTATCGCATGTCGTTCGTTGCCCAGCTTGGGCAATAAAAACTGCCCTTAATGGGAAGCCCCGCATGAAAATGATAGAGACATATGGCAAAGCAGCAATGGAAGAGTTTTCATCTCGGCCATCCAACAATCATGTCGGCTACCTGCTGCGCACCGCGCCAGATCACGAATATATAAAAATGCTACGGGACAGTTGGGATGGATTGCTAGTTGTAAAGGGCGTGATGTGTCCCGATGATGCGGAACCTTTAGAGAAGCTTGGAATTGATGCAGCGTGGGTATCCAATCATGCAGGCCGCCAATTTGCGGGAAGTCCCAGCGCAATTGACATGTTACCAGCAATCCGGGCTGTTACAAATCTACCATTAATTTTTGATAGTGGTATCGAGGGCGGGCTGGATATAATGCGCGCCATTGGTTTGGGTGCAGACTTTGTCATGATGGGCCGCGCCTGGCATTATGCCCTTGGGGCCATGGGCGGAGCTGGTCCAGCTCACTTACTTGGTATGCTTAATGATGACCTAAAATCAAATATGATACAAATTGCAGCGTCTAAGTTAGAAGAGTTACCACCGTTAGTATACCGCTCCTAATATCGCAGTGGCCCCGCAACATTAACAATGTATTAAAAAATAAAACAATTTATTAATACTTTTTCCGAGTTAATTTCAACAGCTCCATCATGTCAGCACTAGAGGAATAAGCATGGCTAACTTTCAAAAAATTCTAATTGCAAATAGAGGTGAAATAGCCATTCGTGTCATGCGCGCCGCTAATGAATTGGGTAAGCGCACAGTCGCTATATATGCTAATGAGGATAAACTGAGCCTACATCGTTTTAAAGCTGATGAGGCATACAAAATTGGCGTTGGTTTAGGCCCAGTGGCCGCATATCTCAGCATTAGTGAAATATTACGCGTCGCTAAGGCTTGCGGTGCTGATGCGATACATCCAGGTTATGGGCTCTTATCAGAAAACCCAGACTTTGTTGATGCCTGTAACGAAGCAGGTATAGTTTTCATTGGGCCAAAAGCAGAAACGATGCGCCAGCTTGGAGATAAGGCAAGTGCGCGGCGCGTTGCAATTGAAGCTGGGGTCCCCGTGATACCAGCCACAGAAGTTTTGGGCCATGATATCACAAAAATTAAGTCTCAAGCAGCCATTGTTGGCTATCCATTAATGCTCAAAGCAAGCTGGGGAGGCGGGGGGCGCGGTATGCGGCCGATTTACTCGAGCAGCGAAGTTGAAGAAAAGGTTTTAGAGGGCCGCCGCGAGGCTGAAGCCGCTTTCGGCAATGGTGAAGGATATTTGGAAAAAATGATCCAGCGGGCTCGCCATGTCGAGGTACAAATTTTAGGTGACAAATTTGGTTCGATCTACCACCTGTATGAACGTGATTGCTCCGTGCAACGACGAAATCAAAAAGTGGTTGAACGTGCACCTGCCCCATATTTATCGAGCGATCAACGCGAACGAATTTGCACTCTTGGAAAGAAAATTTGTGAACATGTCGATTATGAATGTGCGGGTACCGTAGAGTTCTTAATGGATATGGATGATGGCGAATTTTATTTCATCGAAGTCAACCCACGGGTACAGGTCGAACATACCGTCACCGAAGAAGTAACTGGCATTGATATCGTGCGAGCACAGATCTTAATATCAGAAGGGAAAAGTCTTGCAGAGGCAACTGGAACAGATCATCAAAACAAGGTAAACCTTGATGGGCACGCGATGCAATGTCGTATTACTACTGAGGATCCATCAAATAACTTTATTCCAGACTATGGCCGAATAACCGCTTACCGTGGCGCAACGGGCATGGGAATTAGGCTCGATGGCGGTACTGCCTACTCCGGCGCTGTGATCACTCGCTACTACGACAGCCTTTTAGAAAAAGTTACCGCTTGGTCTCCAACTCCTGAAGCTACAATAGCAAGAATGGACCGCGCGTTGCGAGAATTTAGAATTCGTGGGGTAAGTACTAATATTGCGTTTGTAGAAAACCTCCTTAAGCACCCTACATTCTTGGCAAATGAATACACCACAAGTTTTATCGACACTACGCCAGATCTATTCAAATTTAATAGGCGCAGAGACCGTGCTACTAAAATTTTGACTTATATTGCAGATATCACTGTGAATGGACATCCAGAAACAGAAGGTCGATTGCAACTAAATAAAGATCTCAAGGCTCCAATAGCACCAGAGACTTTTCATGATACTGCAAACCTCCCCTACGGAACCAAAAACCTTTTAGATGAACATGGCCCGCAAGCAGTGGCAGATTGGATGCAGTCGCAACAAAGTCTCCTGATTACCGACACAACTATGCGCGACGGCCACCAGTCACTTTTGGCGACTCGAATGCGAAGCCACGATATGATTAAAGTAGCACCAACCTACGCCGCCAACCTTTCTGGATTGTTCTCTGTAGAATGCTGGGGTGGCGCTACATTTGATGTTGCCTATCGCTTTTTGCAAGAATGTCCCTGGCAGAGACTGCGTGACTTAAGACAAGCGATGCCAAATGTGATGACACAAATGCTTTTGCGGGGTAGCAACGGCGTAGGTTATACCAATTACCCAGATAACGTTATACAATTTTTTATCCAGCAAGCCGCAAACACAGGAGTAGATGTGTTTCGGGTTTTCGACAGTCTTAATTGGGTGGAGAATATGCGCGTTGCGATGGATGCTGTCCTGAAAAATAACAAAGTCTGTGAAGCTAGTATCTGCTACACTGGCGATATTTTAAATCCAAACCGCGCCAAATATGATATTAAATACTACGTAAATATGGCAAAAGATCTCGAAGAAGCTGGAGCCCATATATTAGGTATAAAAGATATGGCTGGGCTATTAAAACCGGCCGCAGCACATGCTTTGATTGGAGCTTTAAAACAGGAAATTGGATTACCTATTCACTTTCATACACATGATACGTCAGGTATTTCCGGCGCAACAATACTCGCGGCCTCAGCGGCTGGTGTTGATGCAATCGACGCCGCTATGGATGCATTCTCTGGCGCTACATCTCAACCTGCTCTAGGTTCAATCGTTGAAGCTTTATCAAATACTGACAGAGATACTGGCCTTGATATTAATAAAATCCGCGAGGTTAGTTCATATTGGGCGAATGTTCGAGCCCAGTATTCAGCCTTTGAAACTGGCCTGCAAACTCCAGCATCTGAAGTTTATCTACATGAAATGCCTGGTGGCCAGTCAACTAACCTTAAGGCACAGGCACGCTCTCTTGGTCTAGAAGACCGCTGGAGCGAAATAGCTCAAACCTATTCAGATGTTAACCAAATGTTTGGTGATATCGTAAAGGTAACCCCAAGTTCTAAAGTTGTGGGAGACATGGCGTTAATGATGGTCTCACAGGGATTAAGCCGCGCAAAAGTCGAAGACCCTAATCATGATGTAGCTTTTCCAGATAGCGTGGTCGATATGATGCAAGGTAATTTAGGACAACCACCAGGCGGCTTTCCTCCATGGCTCGTTAAAAAGGTATTAAAGGGCCAAAAGCCCTCAACCGAACGCCCAGGAAAACTAATGCAACCTGCAAAACTTGAAGTTATCCGCGCTGAACTAAGCGCAGAATTGGACGGCAAAGCGATAGATGATGACGATTTGAATGGTTACCTGATGTACCCAAAAGTATTTCTAGATTATATGGCTCGACATCAATCTTATGGTCCAGTGCGATCCCTCCCTACCCAGACATTTTTTTATGGGATGCAACCAGGCGAGGAGATTACAGCCGAAATCGACCCGGGTAAAACTCTGGAGATTTTATTACAAGCGGTCGGAGAAACCAACGAAGAGGGAGACGCCCGTGTCTTTTTTGAATTAAATGGTCAGCCTCGGGTAATCCGAGTTGCAGATCATAAAATAACAACCTCTAAAGCGAGAAGGCGAAAAGCTGAAATAGGCAATGCCGACCATATTGGCGCGCCAATGCCTGGCGTGGTGGCAAATATTTCTGTGATTGAAGGGGCTGATGTGAAAAAAGGTGACTTACTACTTACAATAGAGGCCATGAAAATGGAGACAGGGATCCATGCAGAACGCGATGCGAAAGTGAAAGCGATACATGTTGTAGCTGGTGCTCAAATAGACGGGAAAGATCTTCTAATAGAATTGGCATAAAAGTTGATCTCAGTTATTACGAATAAATATGAAATTTGGTAAATTTAACTGATTAATTAAAAATCGTTTGAGGGGATCGAACATGACCAAAAAAATACTGTTGATGTCAGACCTCCATATCACCTTACCAGAAGTAAATATTGCCGGGTTGGACCCTATATCTAGGTTTAATAGATGCCTAGAACATGCATCTGTTCATCATCCAGATGCATGTCATCTATTTCTAATGGGTGATCTAACTCACCACGGGTTGTATGAAGAGTACCAAATCTTAAAAGACGCCTTAGACGCTCAACTCTTCGAAACAACACTTATGTTGGGGAACCATGATCGACGCACTTCATTCCAAAAAGCTTTTCCAAACCTCTCAGCAGACTTTCAGCACGGATCACAAAATTTCGGTACAACCAAAGTTCTTTATCTTGATACATTGGACGAAGGTGCAGAAATTGAGCATAGCGGCTTTATCTGCGAAGAGCGCATGCAGTGGTTGAAAAGCAATTTATTGTCAGCCAAAGGTCCCGTAATAATATTGTCACATCACCATATGTTGACCACAGACCTCGATGGGATGGATGAAATACGTCTAATCAACGGCCGAGAGGTAGCTAAAGTCATTGCAGCGTCAGGACGCTGCCAAATGGTAATAAGTGGCCATGTACACCGTACAATATACACGACTTACAAGGGCTTAGCCCATGCAATAATACAAAGCCCATGCCATCAAATGCCACTAATCCTAGGCCCCGGTTCTTCCAGCCTGTCAGTCCCAGAACCAGGGGGATACGGCGTACTTTTATTGGATGAAGAGAGCCCAATTTTACACCATGTAACGGTCGGCCTGCCTGGAAGCTCAGATATTCAAGATTCTAACGATAATAGCTAACGCCCTGCTTGATTCAATATCTACAGCAGTATGTTAGCTCAAATTTATCAAATTTAATCTACGATTTAGAGTCTTTTACCTCTTGCGGGAAAAACTCTCTCCGGCTATTGCCGATGCACTGACGGATGCGGGCGTAGCTCAGGGGTAGAGCATAACCTTGCCAAGGTTAGGGTCGAGAGTTCGAATCTCTTCGCCCGCTCCAGTCAGATAGAAAACTAAAGTAGAGGAAGCCAGCTAATTTCTAACTTCCTAAGCCGACTTCCCAAATTATTTAATCCGCGTCCAGTTTTGAGAACGGCAAAGAACGAATGCCACGCAACCTCTAACTGTAAGGTTATCACCATTTAAAGTCATATTAGATCTGTAAGTTTTATCTTGGTCTGGAGCCCAGATAGTGCCGCCGTAGTAATAACCATCACCTCTGATCTTCATATTCAAAATAATGTCTTCACCAATAATCTTGTCATTGTCGTTTTCCACAACATCAATGATTTCACCACAAAGCTTTTCACCGCAATTGGTGATTTGAACATGGATATATCCACCAGTCTCTCCCGGTTCAGATTTCCAAAGACCAAGTGCACCGTCATTAGCAATTGCGCTAGTCGTTCCAAATATCAGCGCAGCTAATACCATTAAAAAATTTCTCATAGCAATCTCCTCAAACTAACTTTGGATCAAACTGCACTATATCGCCCTACCCAATCAAGCTTAAATTACAGTTTTTATGTATTCATCTAACACCCAATAGCTTAACTGATATGGCAGCTGGACTTATAAAACACCGTAACAAACCCCGCATTGGTATGAAACTTTCGAAGTTAAGTCTTTTGTTAATAGAGAGGAAACTACTACTAGCGGTTATTGACAGCAAAAAGTCCCACTGCAGCGGCATTGGATACATTCAACGAGCCGAAGCTCCCAGCAGCATTGATCTTCGCCAAAGCATCACAGGTTTCTTTAGTACGATCTCTTAGTCCAGGGCCCTCAGCTCCTAGCGCAAGAGCTGTCGGTCCAATGTGGTTCCCCAGTGACTCACTCAACGTAAGGTCCGCCTCACCGTCCAAGCCAAAAATAAAGTACCCCATAGACTTCAAAGTCTCCATTGTGTTTGCTAGGTTTGTTACCCGTAAATAAGGTTGTCGCTCCAGCGCTCCACTCGCTGATTTAGCAAGTGCACCAGATTCTGCTGCAGAATGGCGAAAAGGAGCAATTACAGCCAAAGCACCAAATACTTCTGCCGACCGAAGAATAGCCCCCACGTTGTGGGGGTCGGTAACACGGTCGAGTAAAAGTACAAGGGGGGCGGCACCAGCATTTACCGCAACCAAATCTGTAAAAGGTCCCCAATCTAATGATTTAACCTCTAAGGCCACGCCCTGATGAACTGACTGAGGGTCAATGGGGACAGAAAACTTCCGTGGATCGGTTATTTCCGCATCTAAGTCAGTCACGGCGATAGCGTCAGCAAGACGGTCGAAGGCGTTTTTTGTGATTATTAAACGCAATTTCACTCGCCGGGGATTTAAAAGAGCATCACGAACAGCGTGTATGCCAAAAATCCAAAAAGTTTCTGCTGCAATCATACGTTTGTTACGTTCTTTTTCGACTACCCAAGTAGGTTTTTGCATAAGAAAATTCCTATTAACAACAATTCAATCATATGCCTTGGCTCATGCTTATAGCGCAAGTTATTTTCTATATAAAATAATTTATCTAAAAAGATCATTTACTATGTGTGAACCGCCCACCCAAAAGTAAAATAAACGTTGCCAGTAAGGCAATAGTTTATTAAAGATTTTCCGGAGATCAGGTTGGGCGTCTTCGCATGCCCTACTAATAATGAAGTAGGTTTTGAAAGCGTTCCAAAGATGCACCTTGCAATTATCATGGATGGAAATGGACGCTGGGCTAAAACTCGTGGTTTGGGACGTATAAAAGGTCACAAAGAGGGTGCAAAACGTGTTGAAGAAATAGTAAGATATGCCTCTAAGATTGGAGTGCACACCCTCACTCTTTATGCATTTTCAACAGAAAACTGGCAAAGGCCATCTCCAGAAGTAACAGCCCTATTTCAACTTATAAAAGTTTATTTGCGCAGAAAAGTGCGAGAACTTAAGGTTGAAAATGTAAAAATAAACTTTATCGGGCGGCGTGATCGGTTACCAAAGCCAGTTTTAAAAGAAATGATTAACTCAGAAAATGAGACGGGAACGTGTACTGGCCTTAATCTCAATGTTGCCGTGGATTATGGAGGAAGAGACGAAATATTAAGAGTAATGAATGGTCTTATTAAAGAAAGTAGTTCTCATAATGGCCATTTTAGAGAAATAGATGAAGCGTCTTTTAAAAGTTATAGTGATTTAAAAAATCAATGTGACCCAGATCTAATTATAAGAACTGGAGGAGACAAAAGGCTATCAAATTTCATGCTCTGGCATGCTGCATACAGTGAGTTAGATTTCGTAGACACACTGTGGCCAGATTTCAATGAGAAAGAATTGGCCTCAGCTTTGGACAGAGCCAACGGAAAAGAAAGACGCTACGGAGGACTAGGTGATAGCTGAAAATAAATTTTTTAAAACTACGCTAATATTAAATTAATTTTCAACTCCACATTGAAGGATCCAAAAAGAAAATACTACTTAATCAAAATCCAGTAAAAACCTACGATCCCGCATTGCATCACACTTGTAAGCTGTAGATTTTAAATCAAATTATTAGAAATAAAAGTGTCAATTACCCTCGGTAAAGGTCAAACGCTTTTTTAGTTGACTGCGGATTTTCTAAGGCGTAAATCTTCTCAACTTTGGATAACTTTTTAGTTTCCAATGTGGGCGACAGGCCGCAAGGTGTGGCAGGGGACTGTAACTCCCTCGCGGAGACGCACGCCTGGTTCGATTCCAGGGTCGCCCACCATTTATCTCTAAAACCTGACAGAACTAACGTTATATCGTCCAGCTATTAATCAAATACGTCCAAAAAATAACAATAAGTAGCGAGAGATAGTAAAATAAACTGAATATGACATATTCTTGTTCAATTAGTCGAAAATATTTCTGCTAAATCCACAAAACCTTTTATTTCTATCGGGTTTCCAGAAGGATCAGTCAAAAACATTACCCACTGCTCCCCAGGTTCACCTTTAAATCGTACCGATGGTGGAATAACAAAAACAACACCAGCTTGATCTAAACGATTTGCTATATCCTGCCATCTCGCCAAAGGCAAAACAAAACCAAAGTGAGGCATCGGGACCATATGGTCCCCAACGCAACCTGTGTTGTCTGTTTGAACTACGGGACCAAGATGAAACGAAAGTTGATGGCCAAACAGATTAAAATCAACCCAAGTAGATGTGCTGCGCCCCTCAATCGCACCAAGAAGTTTGCCGTAAAATGAACGTGTGCTCATTAAGTCCTTTACATTCATTGCTAAATGAAAGGGCGTAAGTAGTGGTATTTCTTCATAGTCAGATGTCTTATCTTGGTTAATCGGCATAAAAATTGCTTTCATAAATCAGTGTAGGCCTAAGATTATAAAATAAAAATAAAAACAACAAACCAATTAATTTTTTACATGAGTATAATTGTTGCAGGATTACTTGAATTATGTATGTCTTGTATGGCAACTTTCTAGCCTAAAATTGCTCTAGGGATTTTCATGACACCTGATTTTTTACTTCATTTGTCAAATAACAGCGTGGCACTAGATTACAGATCTTTTGCTGATCATAACAAATGGCATCGCCTCGGTGAAATACCACTTGAGGGGCCTGATGTAGAAGCCTCTCTACTAGCACTAAGGAATTTGGTGAAAAGACCCTACATTTACCCTACTGATATACTAATAGCTTTACCTCCTAACAGAATTGAATTGCTTAAAATTCCAAAAACAGGCCTCACAGATGATGAAATTAAAGAGGCGTTAACCAACCACACAACGCATAGGTTTTCCGAACTTTATTTTGATTGCTTAGAGGCACATAATCAAACCATAATTGCCTGGGTCACATTGAAAACCCTGAAGGATATAAAAACCCTTGCAAAAAAATTTGGTTTTAACCCTATTTGCTTTGTGGGATTGCCTGGAGACATCTGGCAAAATAATTTTGCTGTATTTGATAAAGAAAATTCTTTACTAGATATCGCAAACTTATTTTTACCACCCTCCTCAAGGCCCATAAGACCGAAGCTGCGACCAGAACTACCCAGCCCTTCGACGTCAAATCCGATGAATGTGAAGCTTCTAATTAGTGCCCATTTAAAAAATATTAAAGATGCATTCCACAAAGCCTCATCTTTCGAGCGTGGTGAAAAAATTAGATCGCTAATAGCGAAGATTTTTATATCAGTAGCACAAAATGACCGAGACACCGGGTTGGAGACAAGATTGGTTGAAGTTACGGGGGAACGTTCTGAAACAGAAAAAGCTGTAAATGAGACCAAACAATGGCTTGGTATTAATACTCAAAAAAGTTGGTACGAAGAATTATCGGGAACAGTCAAACCAAACCGCTCTCAATTACTTTTCAATTTTTCAGTTTTTGGCAAGCGAGGCAAACCACAATTTTCTGGTTTCCAAGTAGCATTAATTACCATCACTTTTTGGGTATCAATCACATCATTAACAGCAATCTACAGTCACAAAACCGTTTCTAATTGGCTTTATTCAACCGATGTCACTAATTTTAGCGCAAAGACAAGTGATCAAATAGTTCAGGAACCAAATTACAGACCCAAGGTCAATTCTAGAAGCTCCAATAAGCAACAAATTACTACCGATAGTGGTCAAGAATTATTATTTGATCAAATTCGGCCTGCGAAAATTAATCAACTTCCAGCTCCGCCAGTAAGCGATGATGTAATAGCGCTGACCAGCACTCATGGATTGAAGAAATCCATCAAGCCAGGTTATTTCAGCGTAAAACACGGCGTTTCTCCATCACTATCATTAGATTTAAACATACTAAACTATTCAAAAAGTAAGGAGAAAAGTTTTTCTATAACAGGAGTTTCAATTCAACCTCCAATACCCATTTCTTCGGCTAATCTTATACAAAAAGTGAACATATACGCTACTCTGGATGATAGGTCTTTAGCACCGTCACAATCAGATCATTTCGCAAACTTAGATGCTGTTTCATCAGCAGAACTGTTGGAGAAACAGAGTTCACAGCTACAAAAAAAAGAGCCGTTTCCTGCAAAGGAAATGGCACCACAGTCAGTGAGGCCTTTGACCAGGTTAGCTATAAATATGAGCGCGCCAGACAAGAGACCTCTTTTACGAGCAGCATTAGAACTCGAAAATACGGTTTACACGCCCTTTTCTGACGAAGCTTTTATTCAAAAACAAAAAAATAAAGCAAAGCGCGGGCCTATCAATTACACGCAGAGTTGGTTGAATAACCTTGCGGCTCCAACCTCAAGAGATCCAGAATGGACGTGCCTGACGGAGGCATTGTATTTCGAGGCTCGAGGAGAGAAAGTGGTCGGACAGTTTGCTGTGGCAGAGGTTATCCTCAATCGTGTAGATAGCTCAAAGTTTCCTAATACCTGTCTCTTATACACATCTGACGCTG
>OJEH01000473.1_pt1 | contig 12584 bp, 10 predicted proteins | sample 1593001 | NCBI WGS metagenome assembly OJEH01 (sample SAMN05416886, study PRJEB24817) | seawater metagenome | isolation source: Sea water | place: Canada:Atlantic | collected 2013-11 | reverse complement strand
CATATCGTCGGCAGCGTCAGATGTGTATAAGAGACAGATTTTAGACGACTATCAAATTTTAAACTAACTATTTTATGAAAATTCAAACTAACAATTCTGCTCTTGCTACATTAGTAAGTGTATTTTTTTTCTGGGGGTTTATAGCCGCTTCAAATGGTGTTTTTATTCCATTTTGTAAAACTTATTTCAATATTGATCAATTCCAGTCTCAATTAGTAGATTTTGCATTTTATGGCGCCTATTATATTGGTGCGCTAATGCTATTTATTATTTCAAGCCAAAAGAAGAAAGATATTTTAAACAATTGGGGGTACAAACGAGGTATTATTTATGGATTAATAATCTCTGCTGTAGGTGCATTTTTAATGTTCCCTGCTGTTAACGGAGCAGTCGCTGGTCAAACAGAAGTTTTTTACTATGTATTAGTAGCTTTATTTATAGTGGGGCTAGGGTTTTCTTTACAACAAACAGGTGCAAACCCATTTGCGGTATCTTTAGGAGATCCGTCTACAGGCTCATCTAGACTAAACTTAGCAGGTGGAGTAAATTCATTTGGAACAACTATTGGTCCCTTAGTTGTTGCATTTATAATTTTCGGATCCACTCCGTTAAGTGGAGATGAGTTAAAGTTAATGGTAGAAAATGGTGAAATCCAATTAACTACTATACAAAGTCTATATCTTGGAGTCGGGGCTTTATTTTTAGCTTGTGCTGCATTTTTCTATTTTTCCAAAAGTTTACCAGAAGGTAAAACAGAAGATGCCTTTGAGCCAGCTAATAAAGCTAAGAATCTGTTAATCTCGCTAACTGTAATTATGATATTGTGTTTCGGTTGGGTATTTTATACTTATACGGATTCGTATAGTTTTAGCGGCAGTATTGAAGAGTTAGAGTACAAAAGGTTAATAGCACTTGCGATATCATTGTTTAGCGTAATTGGATGTATTTATTACGCGTATTTAAAATCTTCTTCTGATTCTAAAGGATGGGGTGCTTTACAATATCCACAATTAGCATTAGGTATGATTGCAATATTTACTTATGTTGGAGTAGAAGTTACTATTCAAAGTAACTTAGGTGAATTACTGAAAAATGTTACTGATAAAGTTAACAATTTAAATGCATTAGGGTTGGACGTTATGAGTGATTCTGGAATTGCAAAATATATATCCTTATACTGGGGTGGTCTAATGATTGGAAGATGGACTGGCGCAATTAGTGTTTTTAGCCCAGGTAAAAGTCTCAAAAAAGTATTACTAATACTTGTCCCTTACATAGCTTTTGGTGTTATTTTACTAGTTAACAATGGTAGTTATACTCAAAATGAAATATTAATTTTTTCTGTAATAGTTGCTATTCAGATAGCTGGTTTTTACTTAGCAAAAGACAATGCAATTGCTACGCTTAAAATATTTAGCCTAATTGGATTAATTGCAATGTTAATTGGATTATTTTCAACTGGAGAAATTGCACTATTTTCTTTCATTAGTGGAGGTTTATTTTGCTCTATAATGTGGCCCTGTATTTTCTCACTAAGTATTACTGGCTTAGGAAAATACACTTCTCAAGGTTCTTCTTTTCTTGTAATGATGATTTTAGGTGGTGCTATAATACCTCCTTTACAGGGAAAAATTGCAGACATATTCACAATTCAATCATCCTATTGGGTCGCTGTTTTATGTTTTGCTTACCTTATACTCTATGCATTTTTAACTAAAAAAATCTTGGGAGATCAAATCGAAAACTAAAAAATGAAAATGGAAAGAAGAGGGTTTATTAAAAAAAGTTCTTTACTAGGTATCTCAATTGGCATTCCTAGTTCCTTTTCTTTAAATTTAAAAGAGCCCAAAACTGTTATTAAAAATTCCCCTGTTGTAATTGCAACATGGGATGTTAAAAATGCTACTAAAAAAGCATGGGACTTTTTAAAAAATGGAGAAAGTTCATTAGATGCAATTGAACAAGGCTGTATGATAGAGGAGGCTGACGAAAACAATCAGTCAGTTGGAAAAGGAGGGTTGCCTGACAGCGATGGAAATGTAACTTTAGATGCATGTATCATGGATTCTATTGGGAATTGTGGATCAGTTGTGTTTTTAAAGAATATTACTCATGCTATTTCAATAGCAAGAAAGATAATGGAAGATACTCCTCATGTTATGCTAGCAGGAGAAGGTGCAGAGAATTTTGCATACTCTCTAGGCTATGAAAAAGAAAATCTATTAACTGAAAAATCTAAGACTAATTGGTTAGAATGGAAAAAGACTTCAAAATATAAGCCTATTATTAATATTGAAAATCACGATACTATAGGGATGTTAGCGATTGATAAGAATGGTGATATTGCTGGGGGGTGTACTACTAGCGGGTTAGCTTATAAAATGTCTGGTCGAGTTGGAGATTCTCCTATAATTGGATCTGGCTTATTTATTGATAACGAAGTTGGAGGTGCGGTAGCTACTGGATTAGGAGAAGAAGTAGTTAAAACAGTTGGTAGTTTTTTAGTTGTAGAGCTAATGAAAAACGGCTATAGTCCTCAAAAGGCTTGTGAAGAAGCAATTAAAAGAATAGTTTCTAAGAAAAACAGTAACTACAAAGATTTTCAAGTAGCGTATATAGCAATAAATAAAAAAGGAGAAACTGGCAGTTATTCAATCCACAAGGGTTTCAGCATGACTAAATATAATAATGAAACTAATCAAAACTACGAGTCTGATTATTTTAATAATTAATTTCTGAATAAACCAGCTTAATTAATGAACAGCAAAAGATTATTTTTAATTGATGCATATGCTCTAATTTTTAGAGGTTATTATGCTTTTATAAAAAATCCAAGGATTAATTCTAAGGGGGTCGACACTTCTGCTATATTAGGGTTTACCAATTCTCTATTTGATGTAATAAAAAGAGAAAGGCCAGATTATTTAGGCGTGTGTTTTGACAGAGGTGGCAGTCAAGATAGAGTAGAGATGTATTCAGAATACAAGGCGAATAGGGATGAAACTCCAGAAGCTATAAAAATTGCTGTTCCTTATATTGAAAAAATCCTGAAATCATTAAATATTCCTATTATGGTTAAAAAGGGGTATGAAGCTGATGATATAATTGGTACTCTATCAAAAAAAGCTGAACTTGAAGGTTATCAAACTTTCATGGTTACTCCAGATAAAGACTTTGCACAACTAGTGAGTGAAAACATCTTTATGTACAAACCCATGTTTGGTGGAGGATATGAAGTTTGGGGGGTTGATGAAGTTAAAAACAAATTTGAGGTTACAGATCCATTACAGGTCATAGATTTTTTAGGTATGAAAGGGGATGCGGCTGATAATATTCCTGGATTACCAGGGGTTGGCGATAAAACTGCAAAAAAATTCATAGCTCAATTCGGAAGTATGGAGGGGTTATTAGCTAATACTGGTCTCTTAAAGGGGAAATTAAAGGAGAAAATTGAAGCAAATAAAGAGTTAGGGTTGTTGTCAAAAAAATTAGCAACTATAATTCTTGATGTACCTGTCGAATTTAAGGCAAATGAGTTCAAATTTCAAGTTAGTGATTGCGAAGAAGTTAAAGATGTCTTTAGAGATTTAGAATTTAGAAGACTAGTAGATAGCGTGGATAGAGTTTTTAAGATTAATGAAGAACCTACTACAGAGAGCAGCAGAACGTTAATAAAGGAAAAACCAACAGAAAGTGCTGGCTCAGGTCAATTCTCTTTATTTGAAGATAGCACTAATACTGTCGAAAAGAGTGAAATATTTAAAAGGAAAGATATTTCTAATTTATCGAATTATTATCAAATTGTTGATTCATCTTTAGGACTTAATTTATTGTTGAAAAAATTAAATAATAACTCTGCTGTTAGTTACAAGCTTATTTCAAATAAAAAAAACCATTTAAGTGATAAGGTCATTGGAGTTTCTTTTTGCTGGGAACAAGGTAAAGCCTACTATTTATCTTTTTCAGAAGAGTTTAAAATTGCTGAAATTAAATTGTTTTTTGAAAACGAAAAAATAGAAAAAATTAGCGATAACATAAAGAATGATATCAAGTTATTAAATCAATATGATATTATAATTAAAGGGAGAATATTTGATACCACTTTAGCTCATTACATAATTAACCCTGACACTAATCATGCTATTAATCAATTATCGGAAACCTATTTAAACTATTCTTTAACAGATCTACAATTATTAATTGGTAAAGGTAAAAACCAAAAACTTCTATCAGATTTACAAGCTATTCAACTTAAAGATGTTGCTTGTGAGCAAGCAGATGTAAATCTACAATTAAAAAAACTATTTAATAAAGAGCTAAATGACACAAGTCTATCAAGTCTATTCAAGGAAATTGAAATTCCACTTTTAAGAGTTTTAGCCTCTATGGAAATAGAAGGAATAAATTTAGACATAAAGTTTCTTGAGATTTTAAAGACGGAATTAGCAGCTGATATTTTGACTTTAGAAACAATAATTTTCAAAGAAGCAGGAGAAACTTTTAATATATCTTCTCCAAAACAATTAGGGGAAATTTTGTTTGAAAAAATGGAGCTTGGTAAAAAAACTAAAAAAACTAAAACTGGGCAATATTCAACTTCAGAAGATGTTTTAACAGAACTATCGAAAAAGCACAGCTTTGCAAAAAAAATACTTGAGTTCAGAAGCTTGACAAAATTAATGAGCACATATGTAGATTCACTTCCAAATCAGGTCCTTGATTCAACTAATAGGGTCCATACAGAATACCTGCAAACAGTAGCTTCTACGGGTAGATTAAGTAGTGTAAATCCTAACCTACAAAATATACCAATAAGAACTGAAAGAGGTAAAAAGGTAAGAATGGCGTTTGTTCCGAAAAACGAAGAATATTTATTACTTGCAGCAGATTATTCTCAAATAGAGCTAAGAATAATAGCATCAATGAGTGATGAAAAAAATATGATTAAAGCTTTTAATAATAATGAAGATATTCACAGTTCAACAGCTTCAGCAGTCTTTGATATTAATGTTGATGAGGTAACTAAAGCACAAAGATCTAATGCAAAAACAGTCAATTTCGGAATAATATATGGCGTGTCGGCTTTTGGACTTAGTAATCAAACAGATTTATCAAGGTCCGAGTCAAAAGACTTAATTGAAACCTATTATAATAAATATCCAAATTTAAAAAAATTCATTAGTGATCAAATATCTTTTGCTAGATTAAACGGATACGTAAAAACATTAATTGGAAGAAAAAGATACTTAAAAGATATTAATTCAAGTAATGGGCTTGTAAGAAGCGGGGCTGAAAGAAATGCTGTGAATGCGCCAATTCAGGGTACTGCAGCAGATATAATTAAAATAGCCATGATTCGTATACATAAAAGGTTACTAAAAGAAAAAATGCAAAGTAAAATGCTTCTACAAGTACATGATGAGTTAGTGTTTGATATTTATAAACCTGAATTAAATAAAGCAATTTCGATGATTAAAGAAGAAATGGAAAATGCATATAATTTAAATATACCACTTACCGTAGACATAGACTACGGTATTAACTGGTTAGAGGCTCATTAGATTTATTGAAATTTAAAGTTTAAATACTACGGCTATAAAATATTTCTAAACTTCTATTTGCTAATCAAATATATAATTGTAGATTTGCACACTCTTTTCGAGAGAAGTTAATTATTAATGAAAATAATATAAATTGGATAATTTAAGTTATAAAACTATTTCAGCAAATAAATCAACTGTGAACAAACAGTGGGTTATTGTAGATGCAGCTGATCAACATCTAGGAAGGTTAGCCTCAAGAGTAGCTATCTTATTAAGAGGAAAGCACAAAACAGACTTTACACCCCATGTAGATTGTGGTGATAATGTAATTGTAATTAATGCTTCTAAAGTTAAATTGAGTGGAAACAAGTGGGAAGAGAAAATGTATGTTAGACATACAGGGTACCCTGGAGGACAGAGATTTAAATCTGCTACTCAACTATACGATCAAAATCCATCAATAATTGTAGAAAAGTCAGTAAAAGGAATGCTTCCTAAGAATAAACTAGGAGCAGCACTCTTTAGAAACCTACACGTGAGTACAGATTCAGCACACAATCATGAAGCTCAAAAACCAACTATTATTAATTTAAATGAAGTCAATTAATGGAAACCATTCATAAAATTGGACGTAGAAAAACAGCAGTAGCTAGAGTATACCTAAAAAAAGGTAAAGGAAAAATAACAGTGAACAAAAAAGATTCTAAAGTTTACTTTCCTACTCCAACTCTACAATTCAAAATAAATCAACCTCTTGTCATGACTGACAATGAAAAGAAATTTGACATAAACATTAATGTTTTTGGAGGAGGCTCTACAGGTCAAGCTGAAGCAGTTAGACTAGCTCTATCAAGAGCTATGTGTGAGTTAAAAGTAGAAAATAGAGAAATTCTTAAACCTGAAGGATTATTAACAAGAGATCCAAGAATGGTTGAGAGGAAAAAATTCGGTCAGAAAAAGGCTAGAAAGAAATTCCAATTCTCGAAAAGATAAAATCAATAACCAGTTTTTGTTATCTATGAATTTATTCAAGATTTAGTTTAGCATCTAAATGATCAAGAAATAAACTACTTGGCATTGCTAATCAACAGAAAGTAAACTATCACAAAATGGGAAAATTAGAAGTAAAAGAATTATTAGATGCAGGTGTTCATTTCGGACATCTTACAAGAAAATGGAATCCAAACATGGCTCCTTTCATATACATGGAGAGAAATGGGATACACATTATTAACCTATACAAAACTGTAGCTAAAATTGATGAAGCATCTGAAGCTTTAAAAAAGATTGCTGCTTCAGGGAGAAAGATTTTATTTGTAGCTACAAAGAAACAGGCTAAGGAAATTGTTGCTGAAGCTGCTTCAAAAGTAAATATGCCATACATTACTGAAAGATGGCCTGGAGGAATGCTAACAAATTTTGTTACTATCAGAAAAGCAGTTAAAAAAATGGCCGCTATTGATAGAATGAAAAAAGATGGAACTTTCAACACACTTTCTAAAAAAGAAAGGTTACAAACGGACAGATTGAGGGATAAGCTGGAGAAGAATTTAGGTTCTATTTCTGATATGACAAGACTGCCTGGTGCTTTATTTGTTGTTGATATAATTAGAGAACACATAGCTATAAAAGAAGCTCAAAAATTAAACATTCCAATTTTTGCAATGGTAGACACAAATTCTGATCCTAGAGAGGTAGAATATGTTATACCTTCCAATGATGATGCGTCTAAGTCTATACTTAAGATCCTTGAAAACATTACTCCGTCTATACAAGAAGGTTTATCTGAAAGAAACGCTGAAAAAGATGAATCAAAAACTGAAGTAAAAACTGAAGTAAAAGCTGGGGAAAAATAACACATATCACAATAATTACACTTAATTATATATCATGGCAAAAATAACTGCTTCAGAAGTAAACAACCTGAGAAAGACTACAGGTGCTGGAATGATGGATTGTAAAAAAGCATTAGTAGAATCTGATGGTAACTTTGAAAAAGCTATTGAAATTTTAAGAAAAAAAGGGCAAAAAGTTGCTGCTAAAAGAGCGGACAGAGATTCAGCAGAAGGCGCAGCTATCACTAAAACAAACGAGAGTAATACGGCAGGTGTTGCTATTGTTCTTGGGTGCGAAACAGATTTTGTTGGTAAAAATGAGGATTTTGTTAGTTTGGCAAATAAATTAGCTGATATAGCTCTTGAATGTAATACTAAAGAAGAACTATTAAAAGCTAAAATTGGTGAAGTAACTGTAGAGGAAAAGCTAATAGAACAAACAGGTGTTATTGGTGAAAAAATAGAGATTAAAGCATTTGAAAAAATAAACGCTCCTTTTGTAGGGTCTTACATTCATGCAGGAAATAAGATAGCTTCAGTTGTTGGATTATCTGCAAGTGTTGATGGTTCTGATGTTGCTGCAAAAGATGTATCCATGCAAGTTGCAGCAATGAACCCTATCGCATTAGATGAGAATGGTGTTGATTCAAATATAATTGAAAAAGAAATTGAAATTGCTAAAGATCAGTTAAGATCTGAAGGTAAGCCTGAGGCAATGTTAGACAATATCGCAAAGGGTAAATTAAAGAGGTTTTTTAAAGATAATACACTTGTAAACCAAGACTTTATAAAAGATAGTAAGCAAAGTGTAAAAAACTATGTCAGTTCTTATGACAAAGATTTACACGTAGTGGAATACAAAAGAGTAGCACTGGGTTAACTTCTTCTTTTAAATTTTTTATTACATAATTAAAAAATCTACATTATCTTTGCTTAACTTCAAAATTAAGCATGAAATACAAAAGAATATTACTTAAATTATCTGGTGAGGCTTTAATGGGCAGTAAGAATTTTGGAATTGATTCTGAAATACTACAAGTTTATGCTCAAGATATTAAGCAAATAGTAGACCTCGGGGTGCAAGTAGCAATTGTTATTGGCGGTGGAAACATTTTTAGAGGTTTCGATGGTGCTAATGAACATAAAATAGATCGTGTACAAGGTGATCATATGGGAATGCTTGCAACCGTAATTAATGGTTTAGCCCTTCAAAGTGCATTAGAAAATGTTGGAACTCCAACTAGATTACAAACTGCAATTAAAATCAATGAAGTTGCTGAACCATTTATCAGAAGGAAAGCCATTAGGCATTTAGATAAGGGCAGAGTTGTTATTTTTGGTGGAGGAACTGGGAATCCATATTTCACAACAGATTCAGCCGCAGTTTTAAGAGCTATTGAGATCGAATCTGATGTTATTTTGAAAGGAACAAGAGTGGATGGGATTTACGATGAAGATCCTGAAAAAAATGTTAATGCTATTAAATTTGATAATATATCCTTTGAAGAAGTATTAAAAAAAGGGTTAAAAGTGATGGATACTACTGCATTTACACTTAGTCAAGAAAACAAACTACCAATAATTGTATTTGACATGAACAAAAGAGGGAATTTGTTAAAATTAATTTCTGGAGAGAAAATTGGCACTACAGTTAACTTATAAATCATTTTAGATTAAATTAAATAAGATGGAAGAAGAATTAGAATTTATTTTTGAGTCAGTAAAAGAATCAATGTCAAATGCAATAAAACATTTGGATAAAAAATTATTGAATATTAGAGCAGGTAAAGCAAACCCATCAATGCTTGGAAGTGTTTTAGTTGAATATTATGGTTCTTTAACACCCCTTACTCAAGTTGCAAATGTAAATACACCGGACGGAAGAACGATAGTAGTACAACCATGGGAGAAAAGTTTACTTGCAGAAATAGAAAAAGCCATTATGAATGCAAATCTAGGTTTTAACCCTATGAATAATGGAGAAAACATAATTATAAACGTACCTGCATTAACTGAAGAAAGAAGAATTGATTTAGCTAGACAAGCTAAAAGTGAGGCAGAAGAAGCAAAAATAGTTGTTAGAAACTCAAGAAAAGAAGCTAATAACGAAATTAAAAAAGGAGAAGCATTTTCTGATGATCTAAAAAAAAATGCAGAGCAAGATATTCAAGACCTAACTAATAAGCATATTGATGATATTAATTCAATATTTGAAGTTAAAGAAAAAGAAATTATGACTTTATAATATATTAATTACTGTAAATAATATCACAGTAATTAATATCTTTATGAATTGGATATAATATAATCATATGGCTAGAGTATTTTTAGTGGGTTTTTGGGATTCTGTTTCGAACTTGATATTAAGGAATAGGCTCTTAATAATCACTTTATTAATTTTAGCTACGGCATTTTTTGTTAATAATTGGCAATATATTAAGTTTTCAAATACAGAGGCAAACTTACTACCAGACACGCACGAAGTAAACCTTAAGTATTTAGATTTTACTGATAAATTTGGTGAAGAAGGTAATTTAATTGTAATTGGGGTTAAAGATTCGCTATTATTTACACCTAAAAATCTTAATGCATGGAATAAATTATCAAAGGTATTAAAAGATACAAACTTTGTTGAATCAGTTATAGCAATTGGTGATCTACAAAAACTTAAAAAAGATAAAAAAAGGCAACAATTTTACCTTGAACCTTTTATCCAAGATACGATCAAATCAGACCTTGAATTAATTTCATTAAAAAAAGAATTATTTGAAAAATACCCTTTTTATGATGAATTTCTATTCAATACTAAATCAAAAGCAGTAAGAACTGCAATACATTTAAAAAAATCTATTGTAAATGAAGTTGGCAGAGAAGATTACATCAATACGATTTTAATTCCTCAGGTTGAAGCTTTCGAAAGTAAATACGGATTGGATATTAAGATATCAGGAATGCCTTATGTAAGAACAAAAAATGCAGATAATATTAAAAGTGAAATTTCTACTTTTGTTATTTTAGCGTTAATAATTACATCAATAATTTTTTTCCTTTTCTTTAGATCTTTTAGAGCAACTTTTATTTCATTATTTGTGGTAATGATTGGGGTGGTTTGGACTGTCGGAATTCTTGGACTTTTTATTATTAACACTCCTGCTGGAGATTTTGAAATATCCGTTCTTACAGGTCTTATTCCCCCTTTAATAATAGTAATTGGGATCCCAAATTGTATTTTTCTAATAAACAAATATCAACACGAGGTTAACGAGCATGGTAATAAAGCTAAATCACTTCAGAGAGTTATTACTAAAATAGGTAATGCTACTTTGATGACTAATGTAACTACTGCTTCAGGATTTGCTACATTTATAATTACAGATAGTAAACTGCTGGAAGAGTTTGGAATTGTTGCTTCTCTAAGTATTTTAGCAATTTTCGTGTTATGTATTTTAATCATTCCAATAATTTATAGTTTTTTACCAATTCCAGAAGAAAAACATTTAGAACACTTAAATAAAAACTGGATTAATTCACTTGGTGATTGGATTGAGAATACTGTAAAGAAAAGTAAAATCAATATATACATAATTTCTATAATGTTACTTGTAACGAGTATTATTGGAATATATCAAATACGGATATCAGGAAGTATTATAGACGATATGCCACAAAAAGCAGATTGGTTTGATGATATAATGTTTTATGAAAAAGAATTTAATGGGATAATGCCGTTAGAAATTTTGATTGATACTAAACGTAAGAAAGGAGTCACAAAACTCTCTACCATTAAAAAAATGAGTCAAATAGAGGATGTTATTTTAGAAATCCCAGAATTATCAAAACCTATTTCAATGGTTAGTTTGGTTAAATATTCTAAACAAGCTTATTACAATGGTAATCCAAAATATTATCAAGTCCCAACTTCTCAAGAAAACAGCTTTATATTATCCTATGCAAAGAATTCAACTTCAGATTCAGATGTTGATTTAATCAAAAATTACGTCGATTCTACAGGGCAATACACTAGAATTACAACGTTTATGAAAGATATGGAGATTGAAAAAATGGAGGAAATTGAAGAAAAGTTGAATTATGAGATTTCTAAAATAATGCCTTCAGAAAACTATGAAGTATCAATAACAGGCAAAGCCTACTTGTTTCAAAAAGGAACTAAATATTTGGTTAAAAACTTAATTTTATCTCTTTCTTTAGCTATCTTTTTAATAGCTGGATTAATGGCATACATGTTTAGGTCAATAAAAATGATATTTATTTCATTAATTCCAAATATACTGCCATTAATAGTGACAGCTGGGTTAATGGGGTATTTAGGTGTTCCTATAAAACCATCAACGATATTAATATTCAGTATTGCCTTTGGGATAGCTGTAGATGACACTATTCATTTTTTAGCTAAATACAGGCAAGAATTAATCGCAAATAATTGGGAGGTTCATAAATCTGTTTATAACGCTCTTCGGGAAACTGGAGTTAGTATGTTTTACACCTCAATAGTCTTATTTTTTGGGTTTTCAGTGTTTACAGTTTCTGATTTTGGAGGAACAGTTGCACTTGGTGCGTTAGTTTCAGCTACGCTATTGTTTGCGATGTTAGCGAACCTCTTACTACTACCATCAATGTTGTTATCTCTTGAGGGCTCAATAGCAAATGAAAAAGTTTTAAAAGAACCTTCAATAAAAATTATTGAAGATGATAACCTAGTGAATTAAATATATTTTAATACTTTATCTTTGATAATATAACTTTAGAATCAAAATGAAAAATAACTCTGTAAAAGATCTATTACTAAATACAAAGACAAATTCAATCATCACAGTTAGTGGATGGGTGAGAACGTTTAGAGCTAATCGATTTATAGCACTAAATGATGGTTCTTCTATTAATAATATACAATGTGTTATAGATTTTGAGGGTTTTGATGAGGTGATTTTAAAGAAAATTAATACTGGGACTTCTTTAAAAATTACTGGTTCACTTGTAGAAAGTCAAGGTAGTGGGCAAAAATTCGAAATTATAGTTTCTAATTTAGAAATATTAGGAGATTGTGATTCTGAGAAATTTCCTATTCAACCAAAAAAACACTCATTTGAGTTCTTACGCGAGAATGCACATTTAAGAACAAGAACTAGTACATTTAGTGCTGTCTCTTATACACATCTCCGAGCCCACGAGACGGACTCCTATCTCG
>OJEH01000463.1_pt1 | contig 12681 bp, 10 predicted proteins | sample 1593001 | NCBI WGS metagenome assembly OJEH01 (sample SAMN05416886, study PRJEB24817) | seawater metagenome | isolation source: Sea water | place: Canada:Atlantic | collected 2013-11 | reverse complement strand
TTTTTACTGGGGCGTGGCCAAGCGGTTAAGGCAACGGGTTTTGATCCCGTCATCGGAGGTTCGATCCCTCCCGCCCCAGCCATTTCAAACTATCACGAGCATTGGGAAACATGACGTGGCTAGATTAATGATCTTTACCGGAAACGCAAATCCAGACTTGGGCAATGAAATTGCCCGTTCACTGGGTGTTAGTCCCAGTAATGCCCATGTTGGGCTGTTCTCAGATGGAGAGATAAACGTTGAGATTCGCGACAATGTTCGCGGTCATGACATTTTTATTGTCCAACCTATCTGCGCACCAACCAACCGAAACCTAATGGAATTGGTTCTGATGATTGACGCGTTACGTCGCGCATCAGCCGGCCGAATTACCGCAGTTGTTCCGTACTTCGGTTATGCGCGCCAAGATAGAAGAGTCAGATCCGTACGTGTACCCATCAGCGCCAAAGTGGTAGCAGATATGCTGTCTAATGCGGGTGTTGACCACGTATTAACTGTTGATTTGCACGCTGAACAAATTCAAGGTTTCTTTAACTGTACTGTAGACAACGTCTACGGCGCACCTGTTTTGCTAGGTGATATTGAGCGCAGAAACTACTCTGATCTTTTGGTTGTCTCTCCCGATATTGGTGGCGTAGTGAGAGCCAGAGCCGTCGCTAAACAATTGGGCTGTGACTTGGCCATTATTGATAAACGTCGTCCATCAGCGAACGAAAGCGAAGTTATGAATCTCATCGGTGAAGTTAGTGGCCGCACCTGCGTACTTGTCGATGACATGGTCGACACTGCAGGCACTTTGTGTAAGGCCGCTCAGGCACTTAAAGAAAAAGGGGCTATTAAAGTTGTCGCTTATGCAACACACGCTGTTTTGTCCGGCGCGGCGATAGAAAACATTACCCATTCAGAACTTGATGAATTGGTCGTCACTAACAGTATTCCACTGCGAGATGACGCTAAGAAATGCAAAAAGATTCGCGTTCTTCCGATAGGCCCGCTGTTGGCCGAATCAATACGCCGTATCAGTAATAAAGAATCTATCAGCGCCATGTTTTTATAACAGGGCTTGATGTAACTGCCTCATAAGAGGCTTATAAACTCCATTTCAGGTCTGGTCGCGGTCTGTTATGGCACTACTTTGGAGACTACTATGTCTACTGATTTTACTTTACATGCGAAAGGTCGCGAAGATACAGGGAAAGGTGCGAGCCGCCGCCTGCGTCGTCTGGCCGGAGAAATACCTGCAATTGTCTATGGCGGAAAGAAAGATCCAGCCATGCTAACTCTTCTTCACAAAGACGTGGTTAAAGCGCTTGAAAATGAAGCGTTCTATTCACACATCGTATCGTTAGATATAGATGGTAAATCTGAAGATGTTATTCTTAAAGATGTGCAACGTCATCCTGCAAAGCAGGTTGTTTTGCACCTAGACTTTTTGCGGGTTAACAAATCTACTAAGCTACAAACCAGAGTGCCATTGCACTTTACTAACGAAGATATTTGCGAAGGCGTTAAGATTGGTGGCGGTATAATTGCTCATACCATGACTGATCTGGAAATTTTCTGCCTACCAAAAGATCTTCCTGAGTACATCGAAGTTGACATGACTGACCTTGAACTTGGACAGAACATCCACATTTCAGATATTAAACTGCCAAAGGGTGTTGAGAGTGTTGCCTTAAGTCATGGTCCTGACCACGACTTATCTGTAGTCACGATTAACAAGCCGAAAGCCATAGTTATTGAAGATACTGCACCTGAAGCACCTGTAAGTGCAGATGACTCAGAGGACGCAGGCGAAGAGTAATCTTCCCCTGCTGACGAAAAGGCCCTGACATTGGACGCGCCCGTAGAGTTAATCGTAGGGCTGGGAAATCCCGGCTCTACCTACCAACGAACGCGCCACAATGCTGGGGCCGATTTTGTGTTGGCCCTCGCAAATTCATACAATGTCATCATTAAGCAAGAAGCCAAATTTTTTGGTGGTACGGCGTTACTGCAACTTGAAGGGCAAACGTTAAGGCTGTTAATTCCGAGTACTTTCATGAATCTAAGCGGAAAGTCTGTCGCAGCCATAGCCGGTTTTTATAAAATACCTACCAATAAAATCCTTGTCGCTCATGATGAGCTTGATCTGTTACCGGGTACTGCACGTTTTAAAAAGGGTGGTGGCCATGGTGGCCACAATGGTCTTAGAGATACGGTGCAGTGTTTAGGCAACAATAAAGATTTTGCTCGACTTAGAATTGGCATAGGTCATCCAGGCAATGCCAAGCAAGTGGCAGACTATGTCCTCAAGAAAGCTCCTATCAAGGAGCAAGAACTGATTAACCATAGCATTGATGATGCTCTACGATATCTGCCGTTAGCAGTATCAGGTCAATGGGAAAGAGCCATGACCGCGCTTCATAGCGCAGAATAAACTTATAGCTGGCAATTCCAGCCGTCACTACTAGTCACAAGGATTTCATTATGGGTTTTAATTGCGGTATTGTCGGCCTCCCCAACGTTGGCAAATCAACCCTGTTTAATGCACTCACCAAAGCCGGTATTAGTGCTGAAAACTTCCCTTTTTGCACGATCGAACCGAACACCGGTGTGGTACCCATTCCAGACCCGCGCCAAGATAAAATTTCCGCGATTGTTAGTCCAGAAAAGATTATTCCGACCAGTATGGAGTTTGTTGATATTGCAGGATTGGTAGCCGGGGCCTCAAAAGGCGAAGGTTTGGGGAACCAGTTTTTGGCGAATATTCGTGAAACTGACGCACTTGCTCATGTTGTCCGCTGTTTTGATGATGAAAATGTTATTCATGTAGAAGGCAAGATAAGTCCTGCTGATGATATTGACGTTATCAACACTGAATTGGCATTGGCTGACCTTGAAAGTGTTGAAAAAGCACTGCTGCGCGTTGCTAAATCAGCCAAAGGTAAAGATAAGGACTCCATTGCCCTGCAGGCAGTCTTGGAAAAAATTCTCCCTCATCTCAATGAGGCAAAACCATTGCGTTCATTTGGACTCAATGACGATGAATTAAAACTACTTAAACCTCTGAGCCCATTGACGCTAAAACCCACCATGTATATTGCCAATGTCGACGAAGAGGGTTTTGAGAACAATCCTTATCTTGATTCAGTTATCGCTATAGCCGAGAGTGAAGGCGCAGTGGTAGTGCCTATTTGCAACAAACTAGAAGCCGAAATCGGCGAGCTTGAAGATGATGAGCGCGATGAGTTTTTGCAAGAACTTGGTATGGAAGAGCCAGGACTGAATCGAGTTATTCGTGCTGGATATACGCTTCTGGGCCTTCAGACTTACTTTACTGCAGGTGTTAAAGAAGTACGTGCATGGACCATTCCTGTGGGTGCGACTGCACCTCAGGCGGCGGGTAAGATTCACACTGATTTTGAAAAAGGTTTTATTCGCGCTGAAATCGTCGGTTATGACGACTACATTGCTGGCAATGGAGAGCAAGGCGCCAAAGATGTTGGCAAATGGCGATTAGAAGGCAAAGACTATATTGTTAAAGACGGCGATGTTATTCACTTCCGCTTCAATGTTTAGCCCGTTATGAATCCCCTGTCTGGGCGCTGGAGGTTTGGTTTATTTTTAGCCGCCTGCACCGCCTTTATGTGGGGAGTACTGCCGATTGCTTTAAAAGGAGTGCTCACAACGCTGGATCCCATGACCACAACATTTTTTCGGTATTTTATTGCGGCAGCACTTATTACACCGTTTCTTTTAGTGCGTAAAAAACTGGTTAATCGTCACAAGTTTAGATCCATTAAATTAAATCTGCAGCTGCTACTCGCCGGTTTATTGCTCGTGTGTAATTATGCCCTCTATATTTTCGGCCTTGAACGCACCACCCCAGAAGCAGCCCAGCTAATGATGCAGTTGGCACCCGTTATGCTGCTTCTAGCCGGTGTAGTGGTCTTCAAAGAACGCTTTTCAATTCTGCAGTGGTTGGGTTTTGGCACCTTTTTGAGCGGTTTATTAATGTTCTTTAGCCCTCGGTTTGCAGATATTTTTGTGTCTCTCAGTGATTATGGTGTTGGCCTACTCATGCTGGCTACTGCCGCAACCACCTGGGTCGGTTATGCCATCATACAAAAATTTCTAATCAAGGAATTTAACCCAGAGGAGACTATGCTAGTGTTTTACTGGATTGGCGCGCTAGCCTTTTTACCTTTTTCTAGTTTCGACACTTTATCTGAACTCACTAACATGCAATGGTCTTTGTTGGCGTTCTGCGGCCTTAATACCCTGGTAGCCTACGGATGTTTCTCAGAGGCTCTGGCCCATATTGAAGCGTCTAGAGTCAGTGCAGTCATCGCTATGACGCCGTTAGTTACCCTGTTGTCGGTGCAGTTAATACCAATGGAAGGTATAGTCCCGGAATCCCTGCAGACTATCACCATCCTCGGGGCAATGTTTGTCGTTATTGGGTCTATTATGACCGCTACCTTAAAAAGCAGAGGGTAAGACACTCTGAGCTTTAGCTAGCCAGGAGAGATAGTCGAGTTCTGCGGTACCATGCTCAGAAACGCTGCAATAATGGGATCCTGTAATTTCTTTTTAAAACAACAGAGTCCCAAATCAAAAGGTGCTATAGCCGTGTCTGGCATTATTTCAATGTGCTCTTTAACGGGACTATTATCAGCTACCACAATAGGTGATAAGCCTATTCCGAAGCCTAAAGCAACCATACTCACTAGTGCCTCCTGACCAGATACCTGCGCATAGACATTTGGACGACCGCCACCTTTTTTACGAAACCATTGTTCAAAGCGTTTTCTAGCGACTCCATGCTCGGGTAAGATAATCGGCACATTTGCCCAATCAATGCTATCTGCCTGAAGAGCCTTTTTCACGGCACAATTTATTCTGGGGGTAGCAATCCCTAAGGCGACAGATGCTATATGTTTAAAATGAATACTGCTAGATAGGTCATCAGGCTTCGCAGCAATGGCTAGATCGACGCGCTGGCTTTTAATTTGATCAATACCATCAGCGGCATCACCGGTATCAAGATAAATATCGACATTCGGGTGCGCTTGCCTAAACTTCTCCAATAGAGGTGGCAAATAGGCATAGGACGCAGTCACTGAACAGTAAATATTCAAAGATCCAGACAATTGTTGTTGCGACTCATTAAGTGATAGCTTCAGTGACTCATATTGCTCAATCTGATGGTCGGCGTAGGACAATAGTTTTTTGCCTTCCACCGTCAGAATCACAGAGCGGTTATCACGTATCAACAACTGACTCCCCAAGTGTTCCTCCAGCCGTTGAATGGCACGACTCAACGTTGATGGACTAACGTAGCAAGCCGCAGCCGTCTTGCCAAAGTGCAAAGTGTTGGCAAGGTGCTGAAAAAGTGTCAATGATCGAATATCCATGGCCAGAGGGTACTCAATATTCCTTGTTATTGCAATATATGCAACGTGACATTGAATACATATCGTTTTAAGCAACAACAGTACTTGGGTACACTGCGCACCCGCATCGTTTAAAAAAAGATGTCACCCTCTTTAAAAACTATCCGCACGGCGGTTACTGGAGAACAACAATGGCAAATTACTTTAACACTCTCAGCCTCAGCAACAAATTGAGCCAGCTGGGTAAATGTCGTTTTATGGACCGTAGTGAGTTTACTGACGGTTGTAATCTTATTAAGGGCTGGAATATTGTGATCATTGGCTGTGGTGCTCAAGGGCTCAACCAAGGCCTTAATATGCGCGATTCTGGTCTGAACATATCTTACGCCCTGCGTGAGCAGGCGATTACTGAGAAACGCCAGTCCTATCAGTGGGCCTCTGAAAATGGCTTTACCGTTGGCACTGCTGAAGAACTCGTTCCTACTGCTGACTTGGTACTCAACTTAACTCCTGACAAGCAACACACTGCTGCAGTGACGGCTGTAATGCCTTTAATGAAACAAGACTCTACTCTTGCCTATTCTCACGGCTTTAATATTGTCGAAGAAGGCATGCAAATTCGTCCTGATCTCACCGTCATTATGGTTGCCCCTAAGTGTCCTGGTACTGAAGTGCGCGAAGAGTACAAGCGCGGCTTTGGTGTGCCAACCCTGATTGCTGTGCACCCGGAAAATGACCCTAGAGGCAATGGTCACGCTATTGCTAAGGCGTATGCCTCAGCCACCGGTGGTGATCGTGCGGGGGTATTAGAGTCATCCTTCATTGCTGAAGTAAAATCAGACTTAATGGGCGAACAAACTATTCTTTGTGGCATGCTGCAAACTGGCGCTGTTTTGGGTCACCAGCAGTTGCTAAATCTAGGTATTGAAGCAGCCTATGCGCGCAAATTAATTCAGTATGGCTGGGAAACAGTCACTGAGGGCCTCAAGCACGGCGGTATTACTAACATGATGGACCGTTTAAGTAATCCTGCCAAAATCAAAGCATTCGACATGGCAGAAGAGCTAAAAGTCATCTTAGCACCGCTTTTCCAAAAGCATATGGACGACATTATTGAAGGTGAGTTTTCTCGTACCATGATGGTTGATTGGGCTAACGATGATGCCAACCTATTAAAGTGGCGTGCCCAAACCGCAGATACCAGCTTTGAGCAAGCCGCAGACTGCGACACTGAGATCACCGAGCAAGAGTTCTACGATAAGGGCATTTATTTAGTCGCCATGATCAAAGCCGGCGTCGAACTAGCCTTTGACACCATGGTTGCCTCAGGCATTATCGAAGAGTCTGCCTATTACGAGTCACTTCACGAGACTCCGTTAATTGCCAACTGTATTGCTCGTAACAAGTTGTACGAAATGAACGTGGTAATATCAGATACTGCTGAATACGGTAACTACTTGTTCACCCACGCTGCTGTACCACTACTGCAAGCACACGCTGATGCACTAACCCTAGAAGACCTAGGCGGCGGTTTAACTGACCCTTCTAATGCGGTAGATAACATTCGTTTAATTGAAGTCAACGATGCTATTCGCGACCATGATGTAGAAATTATTGGCCACGAGCTGCGCGGCTACATGACTGACATGAAACGTATTGTAGAATCAGCTAACGCGCAATAGTAAGTGGTTGCTAACTAGCGGCCAATAGAAACAAAAAAGCCCGGTTACCTAAAAGGTAACCGGGCTTTTTAATGACTCTGGCTTTCGCTAGGAGTGACTCTATTAAGAATTAATCTCGAACAAGCCAGCTGCTCCCATACCACCACCAATACACATAGTGACAACGCCATACTTGGCTTTACGGCGACGGCCTTCAATTAATAGGTGACCGACCATGCGTGAACCTGACATGCCAAATGGGTGACCAATAGAGATAGAACCGCCATTAACATTCAACTTGTCCATCGGGATACCCAATGTGTCGCGGCTGTAGATGACCTGACTGGCGAATGCTTCGTTGAGCTCCCACAAATCAATGTCATCGACGGTTAGACCCGCTGCTTTGAGTAACTTAGGTACGGCAACGATAGGGCCAATACCCATCTCATCTGGCTCACAACCGCCCACAGCAAAGCCACGGAACGTGCCCAAGATGTCTAAACCACGACGCTCTGCTTCTGAGCGTTCCATGATGACCTGTGCAGAAGATCCGTCTGATAACTGAGAGGCGTTGCCTGCAGTAATGAAGTTACCTTCACCCATGATAGGTGCTAGGCTCGCTAACCCTTCAATGGTAGTAGATGGACGGTTACAATCATCACGATCAGCTACCGCAGCCTGCTCGGTGATTTCGCCCGTTTCTCTGTTCTTCACTTTCATGATGGTGTTCATGGCGACAATTTCGTCGTCAAACTTGCCGGACTCTTGTCCTGCAGCTGTACGTTGCTGACTGATCAGTGAGTACTCATCTTGCGCTTCACGAGAGATATTGTAACGATCGGCAACAATGTCAGCGGTCTTGATCATTGGGTACCACAAACCCGGGTACTTACCGAATAGCTCAGGCTCTACCGTCTCAGAGGGATCACTTGTACCAGGAATTGAGATACTTTCAACACCCCCAGTCACCATAATATCTACGCCTTCAGCAATAATTCGCCCTGCGCCCATGGCAAGAGACTGCAAACCCGATGAACAAAAGCGGTTAATAGTGGTACCTGATGTAGTCACCGGGCAACCTGCTGAAAGAGCCGCATTGCGACCAATGTTCATGCCAGTAGTACCTGCATGTGAAGCATTACCTAAGATGACATCATCCACTTCAGCGGGATCAATTCCGGCGCGAGCAATAGCATGCTGAATGGAATGAGCTGCTAGCTTTACACCATGAGTATTGTTAAATGCGCCTCGAGCCGCCTTGGTTAGCGCTGTTCGCGCTGTGGATACGATTACTGCTTCTCTCATTATTATGTCCTCTGTAGTACTACTGATTGATATTATTTGATTGGTATATTATTGCCGCTTAGAGCGACTTTTAACAGTGTCTAATAATGACTATCCAGTACCAAGATAATGCAGCACTGCGGGTCATTACTTTTCGTCTGTGACGAGAGTTTTAATCAGGGACACCGCCATTAGCGCCATAACAATAGAAAATGGCAGCGCACCAATAATCATGACTGACCTCAGAGCATCCATTCCACCGGCAGCCAACAAAACACCAATTAAGATTGAAAAGAGCGTACCCCAAATAACCACATGTTTAGTCTGTTTTTGGCTTTGGTTACCCCCTGATGCCAGCGTATTGATAATTAAAATACCCGAATCTGCCGAGGTCACCAAAAAGGTGAGTAACAAGACCACAATAACGACAGAAAGACCCACAGCCATGTTAGGCGTGAGGATCAAGTTAATGGTCTCAAACAGCTGTGCAGAAATATCTGCATTGACAATAGCGCCTTGAGCGACACCTGATAGCTCTAGATCAATGGCGGTTGCACCAATAAAGGTAAACCACACCAGACAAATTAAAGAGGGAATAATCATCGCGCCAATAACGTATTCGCGAATCGTTCTGCCACGAGACACTCGCGCTAAAAATAAACCAACAAAGGGAGCAAAAGCGATCCACCAGGCCCAATAAAAGATAGTCCAGGACGCCTGCCATCCTTCAAGAGCAACTGAAGTTTCTGTTCCCGCGGCCCGCCAAACAGTAGTGGACATTGCCGGTAGCGCAATTAAATAGTCCCAAATGGCATAAAAGAAGGTTTGTAATGCAAAGAAAGTAGCGCCGAACAAGACAAAAAACGCAATCAAAAAGACCGACAGTCCCATATTAATATTGGACAGCCACTTAATACCTTTTTGCAAACCCGACATCGCTGATAAACAGGACGCACTGATAATTAAAATAAGGCCCACTAACTGAGCCAATAAAGTCGGTTTGCCGCCCTCTCCCACTAGCCAATCAGCGCCACTGATATTAAATAAGCCCGAGGCGAATTGAGACACTCCGTAGCCAATAGTGACGCTTAATCCAACAATGGTAGCCAGAATGGCAACAATGTCGACCACATGACCAAAACCGCCCGACATAGCACGCCCAAACAGTGGCTGCAATGCACTGCGAATAGTCAGCGGTAGACCGCGGTTATAAGATAAATAACCCAGAGAAATACCCACTACGCCGTAACAGGCCCACGGCGTTACACCATAATGCAACATGGCCCACTTATACGCATTACGAACATTATCTTCGTCCAAGCCTGTGGTGAGACCCTTAATCGTATCGGGATTATTAGCAAAATGAAAAATTGGCTCTGCCGTGGAATAGGTCAACATACCTATGCCGATACCAGCGCCAAACATCATAGACAGCCAAGTGAACATAGAAAACTCGGGCTTCTCATCAATCTGACCCAACTTCACATGCGCAGTGCGTGGCCAAATACCGAGGGCTAAACACACGATGGTATAAAACGCCGTGACATAGACATACCAGCCACCAAAGTTTTGCGTCGACCAAGTTTGGACCTCTAATAACACTTGCCCAGCGGCCGACGGCGACAAACCTACCCACAGAATAAGAGCAGCCACTAAAATCTTTGGCGCTAATGCCACAACGGGATTAAAGCCCTCATAAAAGCCTGAGGATCTAGTGGTAATGGTTACCGCGGCGTCCTGATCATTAGTCCTTATCTCACCCAAAATCTTTACTCCCCAATAGTGATATTTAGTCGCTATCGTTACATTTTTTTAATTATTTTTTGTTTCAATACGATGGCCAGTCCATGGGTTTTGTCAGTAACACTTGGGCAAAAACCCACTCCTGTACAACTATCCTATTGTACTACCCTTATTAGAGCAACGAATTAAAGGAAAAAGGTGCCGATCAGACTTGACTCAGGGGCGCGGCAAGTGTAACTTCTCGCCTCCAAATAACTCGGGCAGTTTTGCGGGTTAACACCTATGGCTACGTAGCTCAGCTGGTTAGAGCACAGCATTCATAATGCTGGGGTCGGTGGTTCAAGTCCACTCGTAGCTACCATACTTTTTATCAACATCTCTCTTCAGCTAATGTCAGCTAGCTTAGTCTTCAGTGAGCGTTTTCAGCAGATCATCTATCTCTTTTTTAAGGTCTTTATCAGCTATTTTATTGGCGCTGATTTTGGCATCTTGAAGGTTTTGCGTCGCAGCCACAATATCGCCCAGCTCAAGTTGAAGGCTCGCCATCGAAAATGCGATAGATGACATATGATCTTTAGAGTTAATGGCTGTGGCTTTTTCTAGGGCTTTTTTATAGCCGATCACCGCTTCTTCTAAATCTTCTGTAAAGTCGGCCAACGTCTCCCATTGTTCTGGGTGGTCTTTATCGGTGTTTTCATTATCTAAGCAAATAGTTTTTAGTTCGGCATACAGTGACTCAAACACCTCTGCATTGTCCTTTCTTGCCGCCGCCATGAGCTTTTCGGACAAACTATAAACTGATTTATATATTTTGGTGTTAATCATTGCCCAATGCCTATTAGCTAAAGCGGACAAAATAACAAATAGTGATCGAAAAAAGTAATCTATTTGCAATCTTTAAACTATTGAAAGGTATATTTTTAACGCTTGTAGGTGTTATCTACTGATGTGATTTCTTAAATTCAGTCTATGTTAAAGTATTAACGGTTAGCTTTTTACTCAACAACAGGAGATTTACATTATGCGATTTACTAAAATTTTATTAATAACGTTAATAGCAATGTGTTCTGGGTCCATATTTGCGGACGATACGGCAATGTTGATTGATTTGGACAAGCAATGGGGGAGTGCTGGCGGACCCGATGGTTTTGTGTCTGATGATGTTGTTGGTATTGGGCCAACTGGAATTATTGGCATTGCCGAGGTAAGGCAGGCTGCTACAGGTCCGTCAGATGAAGAGTATGTAGTTGGTGGTTATAAGGTGAATTTTCTCAGTGCAGATATTGCCGTTATGGTTCATACGGCGGAAGGGTCTGACCCTCACTCAAGCCTCCACGTTTATCAAAAACAAGATGGCGAGTGGCTGGTGGTTGCCAATGCATCTGCACCCCTAGGTGAGTAAATTAACCAGAAAATAGGCTTGGGTATCTCAAAACGGCGTGTGCCCAATCCTAATTCTAAGCATTTCAGGTCCAGCTTTTTTGATACGCTATTTTTAGCTTGTACTATTAACTCTTAACACTTCTGAACTGCTCTTATTGCTTAAGCCGTCTCCTATCTAGTTATGCCTCCTACATCTGTTGTAAACTTCTCACAGAGTCTTAAATGAACCCTATAAGAACACTGATGTCATAAAAGGCTATAACAACATCATCTCAACGACCCGAAGACACAGAGAGTTTTAATTAATCAATGAAATTAGTCCGTCTAAGCTTTATCGCCGCGAAGATCCTACTCGTTATTGGCATCACTTCTTCAGTCCATTTAGCGGCCCTGGACTTTGATATTGAGACTATCGAAGTAAGCCCCAAACACAATATCGACGTCATCCCGTTCTCGATTGCGGCATCAAATGCAACCAAACTGCTTGTCATAGAAACGCCGGAGATTAATCAACTAGAGAAACAGATACTAGGACTTGGTACTGAGCCCATTCGGACCATCAAAATTTTTCAGCGTGGTGATGCAGTATGGAACCTAACGGTGGAAAAGGCCCTAGATGATTCTATGGATTTAGTCGACACCATAAAACGTACTAATGGTATTCAACTGGTGGGCTTGCAGGGATCACAGCTGGTTTACTTAGACGAAGCAATATCGGCATTCAAACCTTTACTCAAAACCTCATCGATGTTTTCTGGACGCACCTGGGGCTCATCGCCACTAATGGAGATGTTTATCGACATTAATGGTGATGGGCTAGATGACTTCTTAATGCCTAACTTTGATGGTTGGGCGGTCGCACTGCAACAGGACGATGGGTTTGAGCAAGCTCAATTAGTCGGCCCCCGACCAAATATGAGCTTCAGTGAGACTGCGCGTTATGTTGCTTACCGTGCGGAAGAGGCCTTTCTTATTGACGAAAATAATGATGGTCGTAATGATATTGCTTTTTGGCAAGATGGTTATTTTGAAGTACATCGGCAAAGTAAGCTCGGCCAGTTCTCTAAGGTGCCCATCAATTTGGATGCCAATCTTAAAGACATGTTAAGTGGCTATGCTCAGATTACTATTGGTGAGGGTGCTAATAACGACAAGGGTAAAAATAGGCTTTTAGATGAAATTGTGGACATTAATAATGATGGTGTTAGTGATCTTATTGTCAAACGGATCAA
>OJEH01000428.1_pt1 | contig 13072 bp, 10 predicted proteins | sample 1593001 | NCBI WGS metagenome assembly OJEH01 (sample SAMN05416886, study PRJEB24817) | seawater metagenome | isolation source: Sea water | place: Canada:Atlantic | collected 2013-11 | reverse complement strand
TTTGTGATGAATGTGTAGAGTTGTGTAACGATATTATCAGGGAAGAGATCAAAGACATTGCTCCTAAGCATGATACGTCTGACAAACTACCTGTACCAAAAGAAATTCGTAAACACTTAGACGATTATGTTATTGGTCAAGATCATGCTAAAAAAGTATTGTCTGTTGCCGTTTATAACCATTATAAACGCCTACGTAACCAATCGACTAAGCAAGACATTGAATTAAGTAAAAGTAATATTTTGCTTATCGGCCCAACAGGTAGTGGTAAAACATTACTTGCAGAAACATTAGCGCGCCTACTTGACGTGCCGTTTACTATGGCCGATGCCACTACATTAACCGAAGCAGGTTATGTAGGTGAAGATGTTGAAAACATCATTCAAAAGCTTTTACAAAAGTGCGATTACGATGTTGAAAAAGCACAGCGCGGTATTGTCTACATCGATGAAATTGACAAGATTTCTCGTAAATCTGATAATCCTTCAATTACGCGTGATGTATCAGGCGAGGGCGTTCAACAGGCGCTACTTAAACTGATTGAAGGCACCGTTGCTTCTGTTCCACCGCAAGGTGGTCGTAAACATCCACAGCAAGAGTTTTTACAAGTAGATACATCTAAAATCTTGTTTATTTGTGGTGGTGCATTTTCAGGCCTAGATAAAGTAATTGAGCAACGTAGCCATAAAAACACCGGTATCGGTTTTGGCGTTAGCGTAAAAGAGTCTGCGGCGAGTCGTTCTTTAAGTGAAACATTTAAAGATGTAGAGCCAGAAGATTTAGTTAAATATGGCTTAATTCCTGAGTTTATAGGCCGTTTGCCGGTAGTGGCTACATTAACTGAGCTTGATGAAGCAGCTCTTGTGCAAATATTGAGTGAACCTAAAAACGCGATTACTAAACAGTTTTCAGTATTGTTTGGTATGGAAGACGTTGAACTTGAGTTTCGCGATGATGCCTTAGCTGCAATTGCCCACAAAGCAATGGAGCGTAAAACAGGCGCACGTGGTCTTCGTTCAATTGTTGAAGGTGTATTACTTGATACTATGTACGAACTTCCTTCAATGGATGATGTAAGCAAAGTGGTTATTGATGAAACCGTTATTAAAGGTGAGTCAGATCCAATCTTGATTTATGAAAATAATAAGCAAGATAAAGCTTCATCAGAATAGTTTTTAAGCTATTTGAATGGAAAAAGGAGCCTTAGGCTCCTTTTTTTATAATTAATTTAATCGAGTTAGGGAAAATTGTTGAACTTTAATTAGGTTATCCCCATATACTTGAGTAATCTTTAAAATAAATGAAGTGCGAAGAGAAACTATAATGACGCTTGAGAGAACCGACCGAGTCGAAATCCCAGTCCTTGCACTGCGCGATGTTGTGGTATACCCGCACATGGTGATCCCGCTTTTTGTTGGCCGTGAAAAATCAATAAAATGCCTAGAAGCGGCAATGGACAAAGACAAACAAATTTTCTTGGTTGCACAAAAAGATGCAACTGTAGACGAACCAGAGCAAGATGATATTTATCGCATTGGTACTATTGCAACTGTACTTCAATTATTAAAACTCCCTGACGGAACAGTAAAAGTATTGGTAGAAGGCACACAGCGCGCTGAAATCAAAGACTTCGTTGATAACGACGAGTTTTTTGTTGCCGATGCTCAATTTATTGAATCAGATTTAATTGATGAACAAGAGCAAGATGTATTTATTCGAAGCGCAATTAGCCAATTTGAAGGCTATGTAAAGCTCAATAAAAAAATTCCACCAGAAGTGCTCACTTCGGTATCAGGTATTGATGAACCAGCGCGACTTGCAGACACAATGGCTGCGCATATGCCGTTAAAAGTGCCTGAAAAACAAAAAGTGCTAGAAATTTCAAGCGTGACAGAGCGCTTAGAATACCTAATGGCCCTGATGGAAGGTGAAATCGACTTATTGCAGGTTGAGAAGAAAATTCGTACCCGCGTTAAAAAGCAGATGGAAAAATCTCAGCGCGAGTATTACCTCAATGAGCAAATGAAAGCCATTCAAAAAGAACTTGGTGAGCTTGATGATGTGCCTGACGAATTTGAAGCGCTTAAAAAGCGTATTGAAGATTCTGGCATGCCTGATGAAGCTAAAGAAAAGGCAACTACAGAGCTCAATAAGCTTAAAATGATGTCGCCAATGTCTGCAGAAGCAACTGTAGTGCGTTCATACATAGATACATTAATTAATGTGCCATGGAAAAAACGCTCTAAAGTGAAAAAAGACTTAGCAGGCGCACAAAAAATTCTTGATAGCGATCACCACGGCTTAGATAAAGTAAAAGAACGCATTATTGAGTACCTCGCGGTGCAACAGCGTACTAATAAGCTCAAAGGGCCAATTTTATGTTTAGTTGGACCACCTGGTGTTGGTAAAACATCACTTGGGCAATCTATAGCGCGTTCTACTGGTCGTAAATATGTGCGTATGGCACTTGGCGGCGTTCGCGATGAAGCTGAGATTCGCGGCCATCGTCGTACATACATAGGTTCAATGCCAGGTAAGCTAATTCAAAACATGACAAAAGTGGGCGTTAAAAACCCATTATTCTTATTAGATGAAATCGATAAAATGTCATCGGACATGCGCGGCGACCCAGCATCAGCATTGTTAGAGGTGCTTGATCCCGAGCAAAACAGTCATTTTGCCGATCACTATCTTGAAGTAGATTATGATTTATCTGACGTTATGTTTGTAGCAACATCAAACAGCTTTAACATTCCTGGTCCATTGTTGGACCGTATGGAAGTTATTCGCTTGTCGGGTTACACCGAAGATGAAAAGCTAAACATTGCAAAAGAGCACTTAATTACTAAACAAGTTAAACGTAACGGTTTAAAAGAGTCTGAAATAGTTATCGAAGACAGCGCAATTATTGGCATTATTCGTTATTACACACGTGAAGCGGGTGTACGTAACCTAGAGCGCGAAATTTCGAAACTATGCCGTAAAGCAGTTAAAAATATCTTACTTGAAAAAGACACTAAAATAGTGACCATCAATCAAGATAACCTAGAAGACTTTTTAGGTGTGCAGCGCTTTGACTATGGCAAAGCTGAAGATGGCGACCGTATTGGTCAAGTTACAGGCTTAGCATGGACAGAAGTTGGCGGTGATTTGCTAACAATTGAATGTGCGGCAGTGCCAGGTAAAGGCAAGTTAAGTTACACCGGTTCTCTTGGCGATGTAATGCAAGAGTCGATTCAAGCGGCAATGACGGTTGTGCGTAATCGAGCAGATACTTTTCGTATTAACAGCGACTTTTACGAAAAACGTGATATTCACGTACACGTACCTGAGGGCGCAACACCAAAAGATGGTCCTAGTGCGGGCGCAGCAATGGTAACGGGTCTTGTATCTAGCTTAACGGGTAATCCTGTACGAGCAGATGTTGCTATGACTGGTGAAATTACGCTACGCGGTGAAGTACTTCCTATTGGTGGTTTAAAAGAGAAGTTATTAGCGGCGCATCGTGGTGGAATTAAAACAGTGATCATTCCAAAAATTAACGAACGTGACTTAAAAGAGATACCAGACAACGTGCTGGCAGGTCTTGATATTCACCCAGTTACTTGGATTGACGAGGTGTTAAAGCTTGCTTTAGTGCATCCTGTTGAGAGTTTTTCGGTCGAAACACCTAAAAACCAAGAAAAAACATAAAAAAAGTGCTTTTTAGGGCTTTTCAAATCTAAACGGTATGATAAGTTAAGCACTGGTTTTCAAGCCTAGCCCTTACGGGGCCTAGGCTTAAGAAAAATATAATCATGTGGGCATTAAAAGTTTGCTCTAAAATTTTCAAAAAAGTGATGTTAGTTTAAAAAACCATCGCTCTTGATAATAACAATGAAAGAGGATGATATTGTGAATAAATCTCAATTAATCGATCAAATCGCAGCTGATGCTGACATTTCTAAAGCGGCTGCAGGTCGTGCACTTGATTCATTCATCGAATCTGTATCTGGCGCGCTTAAAGATGGCGACTCAGTTGCACTTGTAGGTTTTGGTACTTTCTCAGTACGTGAACGTGCTGCACGTTCAGGCCGTAACCCGCAAACTGGTGAAACTATCCAAATTGCTGCTGCAACTATTCCAGCTTTTAAAGCCGGTAAAGCGCTTAAAGACGCAGTAAACTAATCACTGTTTTAAACACATTAGTTATGGCGAGTGTAAAGTTACTGATTCACCACAACAGATGAGTTAAGTAACTTTTCCGCCAGTTACTTCAAGTGAAAAAGCGTATCTGGTAAGATACGCTTTTTTTACATGTGACAAGGTAAAATACCTTGATCAAAAAGAGATAAACAAATGCTTGAGAAAATCAGAGAAGGTTCGCAAGGACCTGTAGCCAAAATAATTTTAGGCGCGGTGATTTTATCTTTTGCCTTAGCAGGGATCGGTAGTTACTTAGGTCAAACCACAGAACAACCCGTTGCTGAAGTAAATGGAATTAAAATTAGTCAAACCGATTTTAACCGTGCTTACCAAAATGAACGTAGCCGTTTAGAGCAACAATTTGGTGAATACTTTACACAAATTGCAGCTGATCCAAATTACATGGCACAAATTCGTCAAGGTGTAGTTGACCGCTTAGTACAACAAGAATTGCAATCACAGCTAGCGGCTGATTTAGGCCTTCGCGTAAGCGACGAAAGTGTACGTAAAACAATTTTAGAATTACCATACTTTCAAATTGGTGAAAAATTTAATAACGACCGTTACCTACAAGTAATTCGTCAAATGAATTTTCAACCAGATGCTTTTCGTGAATATTTACGTAAAGATATGACACGCAGCCAGGTAGTATCTGCTGTTGCAGGTACAGACTTTGCTCTAGAGAGCGAGCTGAAAAGCGCAATTGCTCTTCAGCAGCAAACTCGTAGTATTGAATACGTAGTTGTAAACAAAGAGGCACTTGCGGCGAATGTTGAAGTATCAGATCAAGAAGTATCTGATTACTACGACCTAAACGCATCCCAATTTTTATCTCCAGAGCTTATCTCAGTAAGTTACATTGAGCTTAAAGCTGCAGATATCAATGTTGAATCGGTAACCGAGGATGACGTTAAAGCGTATTATGAGCAAAACAAAGCACAATATGTTGAGCCAGAAAAGCGTCGCGTATCGCATATCTTAATTGATAACAGTGAAGACGATGATGCAGCTAAAGAAAAAGCTAACGCGCTACACGCTCAACTTGAGCAAGGTGCAGATTTTGCAGAGCTTGCTGAGTCATCGTCTGACGATATCGTTAGTGGCGAAATGGGCGGCGATCTTGAGTGGATTGAGCGTGATGTAATGGACCCTGCATTTGAAGACGCGGCTTTCGCGCTTGAAAATAAAGGTGATATTTCTGACGTTGTTACTTCTGAGTTTGGTTATCACATAATTAAGCTTACTGATATTCAACCACAACAAGTTAAAGCGTATGACGATGTTAAAGCTGACTTACGTGCTGAATTAGAACAAGCTGAAAAAATAGATGCATTTTACGAAAAGCAAACTGAAATGGGTGCACTTGCATTTGAAATTTCAGACCGCTTAGATGATGCTGCAGAAGTTGCTGAAGTTGAAGTTAAATCTACACCTCTTTTAGCACTTAATGCTCTACCAGAGCCGTTAAACAGCCCTGCAGTTGTCACAGCATTAACATCAGTTGATTTACTTGAAGATAAAGTAAATTCTGAAGTTATTGAGCTTGGCGATGAGCATGCAATCATTGTTCGTATTAACGAGCATAAAGCTGCTGCTACTAAGCCGTTAGATGAAGTAAACGAGGAAATTAAAGCGCGTTTAGTTAATGAAAAATCATCTGAGCTTGCTAAAGAAAAGGCACGTAGCTTATTTGCAGAAGTACAAGCAGGTAAGAGCTTAAACGATGTTGCTAACGAGCAAAGCTTAACACTTCGCCAAGAAGCGCAGTTAACACGTCAAAGCTACACTGTTTCACCTGCTATTGTGACTCAAGCTTTTAAAATGGCTCACCCAGCGGATTCTGCGGTAGTCGATCTCGTTAATTTAAATAATGGTGATGCAGCAATTGTTGCGCTTAAGTCGGTAACAGATGCACAAGTTGCAGCTAATATTGACCCTCAAGCAAAACAAAGCATTACTATGGCGCAAGCAAATAAAAACTACATGGTATTTATTGAAGCGCTTAAAGCCAATGCTGAGCTTAACTTACCAACGGCTACACAAACTGTTGAGTAATTAATTTTAGCTCATAAAGAAAGGCGCTTTTAAAGCGCCTTTTTTATTGTCTTTTAATTACCTCTGGCAATAAACTCAATTCGATTACCGCTAGGCTCTCTTATCATCATATGTTGGGTTGGGCCGCTACCTAAGTTTTCGGGTGCAAACTCTATAATAATATTATTTTGCATTTTTAAGTGTTCATGTAGCTCGCTTAAATTTTTGATACTTTCAACACTGAGTGCTAAATGATGTAAGCCCACATTTTCTGCTCTATTAAACTCCACACGTTTTGCATCGTTTTTCACGCGCCATAATGTAATGGTTATTTTATTGTTTGATAAAAAATAAGCAGGATAGGCTGGGTCATTTCCTAGCGTTTTAAAGCCAAGTACATCAGTAAAAAATGCTTTGGATGCATCTAAGTTTGATACGGTTAAACCTAAATGATCAACGCCACCAACCCAGTTTTTAATCTTTTTTGGTGTATCAGCAATAGCTGAGGCTGATAGAAGGAGTAATGGGGAAAGGCTAAGTAGTAACTTTTGTTTAAGCATGAGATCTCTTGTTAATTAAATACAATTAACAAGAAGACCTAGTTAAATACGGTTACCTTACAAAAAAGTTAGGTATTTATAATCTGCTTTAGCAGCTTAATAAACGCTGCGTAACTTTTGATTGAGGGTTTTGAAAAACATCTTCAGTAGGACCGTATTCAACCACTTCGCCTTTATCAAGTACAACTACAAAATCACTAATGTGACGTACTAAACTTAAATGATGAGTGATCATCACATACGTAAGGCCTGTATCGCGCTGCAGCTTAAGTAACAAGTTTACTATTTGCGCCCGTATAGAGGGATCTAAAGACGAAACAGCTTCATCAAGTACAATCACCTTAGGATCTAAAATTAATGCACGAGAAAACGCTACACGCTGTAACTGCCCCACGCTAAACATATGCGGGTAGTAGTGTTTATGATCGATTAACAAACCCACCTTAGAAAGCGTTGCATCAATCTTTTCAGTGCGTTCACTAGCATCAAGCTCAGTATTATATTGCAAGCAATCATCAAGCATTTCGCCAATAGTTAACCCTGGGTTGAGCGATGCAGCTGAATCTTGAAAAATCATACGAATATGGCGACATTGATTATCGCGTACGCCATTATCTTCGATAATATTATTCTCGAGCAAAATTTGCCCGCTATCAGCGCTATCAGCTCCTGAAAGTAGTTTTGCCAACGTACTTTTACCTGCGCCTGTTTCGCCAATTATGGCAATGCTTTCACCTTTACCTACGCAAAATGAAATGTTTTTAAGGACTTCAAACTTTTTACGTGAAAAAAGCCCAGCTCGTACATTAAAGGTTTTACAAAGCGCTTGTACTTTTAACAGTGGCTGCATTACTTCATGTCCTTAATTAACGGGAAGTGACACGCATAACTATGCCCATGATGTTTAGTCAGGGCTGGTGTAACCACACAGGCTTTTTGCGCTTGTGGGCAACGCGGCCCAAGGCGACAGCCAATAGGCAAATGTTGCAAAGTAGGGATAGTCCCTTTAAGCGCATAAAAAGGTTCTTTATGTGCTAAGCCTTGCTCGTAGTCTGGCAAGCTTTTTAGTAATGCTTGCGTGTATGGATGGCGAGGCTGTTTGAATATTTCATGGGTTGGGCCTGCTTCAACCATTTGCCCGCAATATAAAACATGAATGCCATGCGACCAATGTGCAATCTCTTCCAGTTCATGAGAGATCATCAAAATAGACATATTTTTAAGTTGGTTTAAGCTTTTTAGTAACCTAAATACCTGTGCGCGAGTTGTGCTCTCAAGCGCTGTAGTTGGCTCATCAGCGATTAATAGCTTTGGAGTTCGGGCAATGGCCATTGCAATCATTACTTTTTGACATACGCCTTCTGAGAGCTCATGAGGGTAACTACTCAGTACTGCTTCGTGGTTTTTAATGCCCACTTTATGAATAAGCGCTTTTACTCTGTCTTTTCTCTCGCGGTTGCGCTTTAAAAAGAAACCTTTAGTTGCGACCTCAGGGAGTGTTTCGGCAATTTGGTCAAATATTTTAGCGGTTGGGTCAAGGCAGCGACTTGGATCTTGATAGATCATCGCTATATCTTGGCTTACTATTTTACGGCGTTTCTCTGGGCTTAAACGCATTAAGTCTACGCCGCGCCAATGAATACGGTCGGCAGTAATGTCCCAGCGTTCGTTCAATACACCAATAATCGCTTTTGCTATTAGGCTTTTACCAGAGCCAGACTCGCCTACAAGCGCATGTACTTCGCCTTCTTTTAAGCTAAAGCTCACTCTGTCTACGGCTCTAATTACAGTTTCAGAGGTACGTAGTTCAATTGTTAAGTTACGAACATCGAGTAATTGCATTTAATCAGCCTTACGTGCTTTTAGCACTTGTCGCAGGCCATCGCCTACTAAATTAGTAGATAACACGGCTAAAAATAACAGCACACCAGGTAGTGCTACAGTCCACGGCGCTAAATAAATAAGGCCCAGATTTTCGGCTAATATTGCGCCCCATTCGGTCGTTGGTGGTTGAGCCCCTAATTTTAAAAATCCCAGTGCTGAAATATCTAATATCGCGGTAGAAAGCGCCATCGTGAATATAACCACAATATGCTCATAAATATTAGGGAAAATACCGCGCGATATTATATGCCAATTAGATGCGCCATCGAGTCTAAACGCAGTAATGTAATCTTTACTTAATTCATCAACAATTAGGTTGCGCACCGAGTGAATAAACTGCGGTAGTAACGCTAAAATAATTGCCCATACGGTATTCATTAAACCAGGACCGAGTATGGCGATTATTATTATGGCCAATAACAAAGAAGGAATAGAAAGTGTTATATCAAGCAAATGATTTAAAAAGCTTGAACGCAGTCCTTTACTAATCCCTGCAAAAGTCCCCACTAATACACCAAACAGGGTCGTGATTAGGGCAGCTACAACAGAAAGTCCAAATGTATATGTTGCACCATTCATTAAGCGCGAAAGTACATCACGGCCTAAATCATCGGTGCCTAAAATAAAGCGTACATCGCCCATTTCTCGCCATGAGGGCGGTATGAGTAGTGCATCACTATGCTGTTGGTTTACGCCATAGGGCGCTAAAAAAGGAGCTGTGGCGGCCAATAATGCAAACGCCATAAATATCCATAAACCAACCAAAGCTGGGTGATTGTTTTTAAATTTGCGCCAAAATCGCGCAAGTGGCGATTTATTCGACTCTTCAGAAAATAAATTAAACTTTGCCATGGGCCTGATTCCGCGAGAGTGGATCGAATAAAGTGTAAGTAAGCTCAGCTGTAATAGAGGCTAAAATAACAAATAAAGACACCGCCATTAATCCACCTTGAATAGCTGGAAAGTCACGCTGATAAATACTATCGATTAACCATCGGCCAATACCCGGCCAAGAAAAAATAACTTCAGTAATCATCGCAAGTGTTATCAAGGTGCTAAATTGCAAACCAATTTGCTTAATTACCGGTAGTAGTGCATTACGCAGTGCATGGTGCATGATAAGTTGACGGCGGTTAAGGCCTTTTGCCCTAGCTGTTTTAATAAAGTTTTGATCCATTACCTTAAGCATAGACTCGCGAGTAAAGCGCACTAATACCGTGGTTGGATACATGGCCAGTACAATAGTAGGGAGTGTTAAATGGCGCAGCGCATCAACAAAGGCCATTCCTTTATATGGAAATCCAGCGAGAGCAATATCAATTAATATAAACCCTGTACTGGCGGGTATTTCGTAAAGGAGGCCCATTCTGCCCGACATAGGAAACCAGCCAAGCTTTAATGAAAAAACCATTATTAACAACAATGCTAGCCAAAACACAGGCATTGAATAACCTACCATAGTGACAGAGTTTATAAGTTTGTCGGGCCAGCGTTTATGATAGCCGGAGCCTAAAATGCCAGTAGGTACACCAATAACAACCGATACAATTAATGCATATACGCTTAGCTCTAAAGTAGCCGGTAGTAAGTCAATAATATGGCTAAACACGCTGTTACCAGAGGCAAATGAAAGCCCCCAATCGCCTTGAAATATTCTCCCTAAAAAGGCAATGTATTGCATAAAGTAATTGCTGTTGTATAAATATTTATCCTCAAGCTCACTATGCTGTGCAAAGTTACCACTTGGTATGCCACTTAAATTACTTAGCGGATCACCGGGAAATAAATACGCCAGTGAAAACGTAAATACGCTGAGCATTAGTATCATAAAAAAGAACAAACCAAGGCGACGTAAAATATAATCTAAGATCATTATTTCTTCCTCGCATTAGCAAGCGAAATAGCACCAAACGGGCCAAGTGTTATGCCTTCCACATCAGCGCTACTTGCTTGAAAGCGCAAGCCATGAGCAATAGGTAATAACGGCAACTCTTTAATAATTAAGCTTTGTGCATCTTCGTAGTATTTTTTACGTTTGTTTAAATCAGTGGTGTCTAGTGCTTTAGTAAGCAATAAATCAAATTGGGGATTACACCAGTTTGCAGGGTTTTTGCCACTAAAAGTAGCGGTGCAACTCAGCAGCGGGCTAAAAAAGTTATCAGGGTCGGGTGTATCTGCGGCCCAACCAAGTAATACACTGTCGTGCCTATGCTCGCCAATACGTTGAATAAACGTATTCCACTCATATTCTACAATACTGACGTTAACGCCTACTTTGCGTAAATCACTTTGCATAAGCTCAGCCATTTTACGTGCGTTGGGGTTATAAATACGACTCACAGGCATAGCCCATATCGTCATATCAAAGCCATTAGGCAACCCTGCTTCAATAAGTAACTTTTTAGCAAGTTCTGGATCAAACGTAGGTATATCTTCTTGTGGCTCAAATGCCCAAGAGGTTGGCGGCAAAATAGATTGTGCGCGAGTACCGTTCCCGTAATAAACCGCCTGCATTATTTTATCTACATCGATTGCGTGCGCAAGCGCTTGGCGTACGCGTAAGTCGTCAAACGGAGCACGCTCTGTATTAAATGCCCAATAACCTATGTTTAAGTTTGTTTCTTTTTCGACGTTTATATCATCACGTTGCGCTAAAATGCTCAATTGTGCACTACTCGGATGAGCCGTTACATCGCACTCTTTAGTCAGCATTTTTGCTATGCGCGTAGTGCCGTTAGGGGTTATATCGTAAACCAATTGCTCAAGTGCAACGTCATGCTTCCAATAAAGTGGGTTACGGTAAAAGCGCACAAGATGATCTCGGCGGTATTCTTTATAAATATACGGGCCGGTGCCAATAGGGTACTGATCAAATAAGTTCTTTTGATTATTTTTCTTAAGTTTCATGGCGTATTCTTCTGAAAGCACCACGGCAAAGTCGGTAGCCAAATTAGCTAAAAAACTACTTTCAGGATTAAACAATTCAAAACGGACTTGGTAGTCAGACACGCGCACAATTTTGCGAATAAGTTGATCAATTCCTACACTTTGAAAATACGGGTAATCGGCATCGCCCACAAAGTGATATGGATTATATACATCGAATAATCGGCTAAAGGTGAATATAACGTCGTCGGCGTTAAAGTCCCGCGATGGGGTAAAATAAGAAGTTGTATGAAACTTTACATCTTTACGCAGGGTAAAGGTAACCGATTTACCATCTTTGCTAATTTTCCAATCGGTCGCCAGCTCACTTTGAAACTCTGCCGTAACAGGATCAATGCTAATTAAGCGGTCGTATAATTGGTTAGCAATTATATCAATAGTTGAACCGGTGGTCGTGACTTGCGGATTAAACGACACAGGGTTAGCTTCAGCGCAATAAACTAAGCCTTGGTTTTTTTCTTCTATGATTTCTTCTTTGCTATCAAGGCAACCAACTAAAGTGGTGGTAAGCAAAACAAGTAATAATTTATGCACCCGCATAACCTCTGACTATTGTTGATCCAACAAGTTGTATTTTTTAAGATAACCACGTAATTGATGATACGTTAAACCAAGTACTTCTGCAGTTTTCTTTTGATTAAATTGGCTATGTTCGAGTGCTTTATTAATCATGTTTATTTCAAAGTCGTTTGAACGCTCTTTTAAGCTGCACGGAAATTGAATATCAACGGCTGAATCATTGCTTGTTTGAGTAATCGGCGGCGCAACAACAATAGGCTCTGCATTAACATTTTGAGCCGCTATAGGTGCTTTAATACGCGCTTTTGGTCTAAATGGGCTATCGAATGGGTCTAAAATAATCTGGTGAACGGGAATATGTTCACTACCGTGGCGATACAAACTGCGTTCAACCACATTTTTAAGTTCACGAATATTACCAGGCCAATCATAACTAAGCAGTGCTTCTGTTGCGCTTCGGGTAAAACCGCTAAACAGTTCCCACTCTAAATCGCGCGCCATATTCATCGCAAACTGCTCAGCAAGAAGCATAATATCGTCTTGGCGTTCGCGCAGTGGTGGCAGGGTAATTACATCAAAGGCAAGGCGATCGAGTAAATCACTTCTAAATTCACCTTGCTCGGCCAAATAAGGAAGATCTTCGTTTGTCGCACACACTAAGCGGGTATCTACTTTTACAGTTTGTTTGCCGCCAACACGTTCAAACTCACCGTATTCTATAACGCGCAGCAGTTTTTCTTGTACCATAGCTGAGGTATTAGCTAATTCATCTAAAAACAGTGTGCCGCTGTTAGCGCGTTCAAAACGACCTTCGTGACGTTTACTTGCCCCCGTAAAAGCACCGCTTTCGTGGCCAAATAATTCACTTTCGAGTAGGTTTTCGTTAAGCGCTGCACCTGTCTCTTATACACATCTGACGCTGCCGACGATATGCAGTGTGTAGA
>OJEH01000402.1_pt1 | contig 13570 bp, 11 predicted proteins | sample 1593001 | NCBI WGS metagenome assembly OJEH01 (sample SAMN05416886, study PRJEB24817) | seawater metagenome | isolation source: Sea water | place: Canada:Atlantic | collected 2013-11 | reverse complement strand
AAACAGCATAAAATAGCTTTAAACTAATGATTTATCGCAACACCTCACTTAACACACTGTAATTAAGACATATATTCTTAGAAAAAGTGTACTAATTACCTAAGATTACATACATAATTATTTTTTTTATTTTAATTACTACAAAATGATTAGTTGAAGTTTACGTTAATAATTAAGCAAGCTAAACTCGACTAAGTCTTTATTTCTTACTTTTGTAAATCATACAAAATTATGCAACAACAACCTCTACGTTTCTCAAGAGTAGATTCTAAAAAATTTTTTAGAACCCTTAACAAGCGCGTTAATAATTACTTTAGGGAAAATGATATTAAACGTACCGGTAACTGGCAATTACACCTTAAGACCATTGTCATGTTCACGCTATTTTTAGCACCATATTTTTTAATCCTAACACTTAACATTGGCTTTCTTTGGAAGATTCTTTTAAGCATTGTCATGGGTGTTGGTATGGCTGGAATAGGAATGAATGTTATGCACGATGGTAATCACGGTTCTTACTCCAAGAAATCTTGGGTAAATAAAGTTATGGGTGGCACCATTTACTTTTTAGCTGGTAATGTTTATAATTGGCAGGTACAACATAATGTTTTACACCACACCTATACTAATGTACATGGACACGATGAAGACTTAGATGCCGGACGTGTTATAAGATTTTCTGAACACGCAAAATGGCGTAAGTTTCATAAATTTCAGCATTATTACTCAATCTTTCTTTATGGACTGTTAACATTTAATTGGGCTATTACTACAGACTTCAAACAATCTAGACGTTACTTAGCTCAAAAATTATCATATGGAAAGCTGCCTAGTCCATTAAAACAATGGAGTACCATAGCTATTACAAAGCTAATCTATGTGACATTGTGGATTGTAATCCCAATACTGTTTAGCAACCTTGCTTGGTGGCAGGTTCTTATCGGCTTTTTTGTAATGCATTATACAGCAGGTCTTATTTTAAGTGTTGTTTTTCAATTAGCACATATTGTAGATCATACAGAAATGCCATTACCAGATGAAGACGGTAATATGAAAAATACGTGGGCAATTCATCAATTAATGACCACTACTAACTTTTCAACAAAAAATAAAATAGTAAACTGGTTTACAGGTGGTTTAAACCATCAGGTAGAACACCATATATTTCCAAATATTAGTCATATACATTATACTAAGATTTCAGAAATAGTAAGAAATACAGCAAAGGAATTTAATCTTCCATATCACGAATACGAAACAACTAGAAGCGCAATAAAAGCTCATTTCCTGCACTTAAAGCAAATGGGCGCTAAACCAACAATAGCGGCATAATGTCACAAACAACAACTACTCAACTTTCAGAACGTATTAACAGCATGCAAACCTCTCAAACATTGGCTATGGCAGCCAAGGCTAGAGAGTTACGAGCAGAAGGTAAAGATATTATAGGATTAAGTTTGGGAGAGCCAGACTTTAATACACCAGATTTTGTAAAAGATGCTGCAAAACAAGCCATAGATGATAATTATAACCGTTACACACCTGTTGATGGTTATGTTGAACTTAAAGATGCGGTAATTACAAAGTTTAAGAGAGACAATACTCTTACTTATAATCGCAATCAAATTGTAGTGTCTACTGGAGCAAAACAATCTTTAGCTAATGTTGCTATGGTATTGCTAGACAAAGGAGATGAAGTTATTTTACCTTGTCCTTATTGGGTAAGCTATGCTGAAATTGTAAAACTTGGTGAAGGTGTTCCTGTTGAAGTAGCAACTTCTATTGAAACAGATTTTAAGATGACAGCAGAGCAATTACGTGCTGCCATTACTCCTAAAACTAAAATGATTTGGTTTAGTTCTCCTTGTAATCCAAGTGGTATGCTTTATAGCAAGGAAGAGTTAAGAGCCTTAGCAGATGTATTAGTAGACTACCCTAATATTATTGTGGTGAGCGATGAAATTTACGAGCACATAAATTTTGTTGGAGAACATTTTTCAATGGCACAATTTGAGGATATGTATGACCGTACCGTAGTAGTAAATGGTGTCTCAAAAGCTTTTGCTATGACAGGTTGGAGAATAGGTTATATTGGAGCTCCAGAGTATATTGCTCGTGCATGTAATAAGATGCAAGGTCAAATTACTAGTGGCGCTAACTGTATAGCGCAACGTGCAGTAATTACGGCATTAGAAGCTCCTGTGAGCAATATTCAATTTATGATTGATGAGTTTAAAGAGCGTCGTCAACTTATTTTAGGGTTATTAAATAACATAGAAGGCTTTGAAACAACAGAGCCACAAGGTGCTTTTTATGTATTCCCTAATGTATCTTCTTTCTTTGGTAAGACGTTAAAAGGTCATAAGATTGAAAATGCTACAGATTTCTCTATGTTTTTATTAGAAGAGGCTTTAGTTGCTACTGTTACTGGTGATGCTTTTGGTAATCCAGACTGTATTAGAATTTCTTATGCTGCAAGCCAAGACCAAATTAAAGAAGCTTTACAGCGCATAAAAGATGTTGTTTCTTAATATGAGAATAGGAATTATAACTCTTATAATTTGTCTTTTTTCTCAAGTTACTTTTGCTCAAGATTTTTTTGAAGGACAAATAGATTATAAGAATACCTTTATCTCATTACACGATAATATCGATACAGCGATGCTAGCCAAAGAGCTTGGTGATTCTTGTACTGCCTACGTTAAACCAGATAAGTATGCATTAATATATAATGCCAAAGGCTCTTCGGGATGGATGAAGGTTATAGTAAACCTTAATGAAGGCTTTTCTTATACAGAATATCAAAATAATGATACCATCACTAAGGAAGACATATCTGTAGTTAAAGAAAAATTATTGATTTTCGAAAGAGACTTAGAGCCTAAAAAAGATATTTTAGGTGAAGAGTGTTCATCTATCACGATGAGTTATGAACCTTTAAATTCAGAAGAATTTTATACATCAATTACTGGCACTTACCATTATAACCCGAAGTATTCTCTTGATACTGAACTTTACAAAATTAACAAAAGTGGTTTTTGGAATTTGTATGTAAACGAAGCTAAAGCCATTAGTTTAAGGAATGAGATTGAGTTTTCTCCTTATTTCAAATCAATTCAAGAAGCTGTTTCTATAGTACAACAACCAATTGATGAGTCTCACTTTATTGTAAATACAGATAAAACAATTACGTTAAAAGAGTAATTTTTTTATTTCTAATTCAAGTTTATCTAAAGTATACGTTCTAGACCAAGCAGATGCTAAATGGGACATATTTTTTAAATGCTTGGTATTTTCAACAATTGATTCTAGCTTAAAGTTAGATTCAATTATGAAACCACGTTTACCATAGTCTAACATCCAAGGCACACAAGAAACTGGTGTCGTAATAGGTATACAACCCCAAAACATGGCTTCTGCCACAACTTTTGGCCAACCTTCAGATTTACTTGGTAGTATTAAAAAGTGTGATGTATTATAAGCATTCTTTATAACTTCTGCTGATTGATTACCTTTTAATATTATGTAATCAGAAAGATGTTTTAGCTTAATATACTTTACAAGAGAATCTCTTTGGTCGCCTTCACCATAAATTTCTAAACTCGCTTCTCTTCCACTTTTTACAAGATCCTCAACAAGTTGAATTGCTTTTAAAGGTTGTTTTCCTTTAGAGAGTGTTCCTACATACATAAAGTTTAGAGTACTAGAATAGTCTCGTTCTTTAATAGGTTCTTTTTCAATCTCAAAGTATGTGGCTGTAAAAAATGTCTTTATTTTTTTAGTTTGTTTTGGCCATTCGCCATATACCAATACGCTACAATTTTTTGTTAACGTTGTATTTGACAGTATACGTTTCTGCAGTTTATAGCTCCAAGGCTGTTTAGCATCAGGATTCCAATTTCCCGCATACTTTACAGTTTTAGGTGTATCTGGAAACAAAATTTGTACAAAACACCCTAACAATCCTATATTACCTGGACAACGCAAATGAATATGATCTGCGTGTTTCATTGCTTTATAAATCTTATAAAGAACTTTAGGTAAAATAAAAAGCGTTTTAAAACATGCCAAAATACCTAAAAGCGAAAATGAATCGACTTCTTTTAACTTAATATCATCATGCCTATAGGCTTTAAATATTGAAGAATTATTTTGGGTTTTAGGTGCTACTATTTCAACCTCATCAACATGTTTTAACCATAAATTCATTTCCCGAACATAAGGCGCATAAGCAAACACCTCATTGTTTGAGAGATGATGTTTTGTATGTGTGATGATGCAGAATTTCAAGATAAAATATTTTTGTTGGAGGTTTTTAAATTAATAATCATTATGTCTAGGTTTCACAAACAATAATTGCCACCAAGCAACTATACGACCTAAGCTTTCTGTAAGCGCTTTTTTACTTTCATTTGTCGTAAAAACATTGGTTAATCTAATTATTGTTAATAACCAAACAATGGCGTGCCATTTCAATTTAGCGTTTAAACTTGGTTTTGGCCAACGTACTCGCCATACATACCATCCATTTTTTACGACCATTTTTCCATACTTAAACTGGTTTGGTCGACCTGAAGCATTGTGATGGTGTTCACATTGGGCAGCTGTATTGACATATAGTTTTCCTATACTTGATAGGCGCAAGGTATAATCTGCATCTTCGTATAAACCATAGCCTTCAAAATATTCAGAAAACGGATATTTTTTAAGAATCTCTGTTTTAAAGGATGACACTCCACCCATAATTTGCTCTACTGGATAGGTTTTATGACTTGGTGGTAAAAAACTAACACTTCTACCGTGTGAAAATTCTGGGAGATGAGCTGGCGGTCTATCGGCATCTAATCCTAATCGTTTTCTTAATATAAACCGAGAGCCATCTGGTCTTGCAAAACCGTCGTAGCTAAACTTGTTAATTGGCGTGTTATAATCTTTTGGTATTGGTTTCCATTCAACATCATTCACAATATAACCACCAACACCTAATGCTTGAGGATGTGTTTTATAAGTTTCTATTAATTTCTGAAAATAATCTGGTTTCAGAATGATATCATCATCTAAAAAGCAAGCAATGGTTTCAGAATCTTGAAGTTTTGAAATACCAATATTTCGTTGTTTTGTTAAGCCACGTTCAGTTTCAGAAACCTTAAAATATCTTAGATTTTTAAATGAATTTGCATTCAATATCTCCTCTGTATTTTTATCAGCCGATCCGTCTACAATTATAATATCATTAGGATACAAACTTTGCTCTCTAACCGATTTTAATAAATTTAAAAGTGGCTGCGGTCGTTGATAGGTACAGATGATTAGGGCGAAGTTCATATTTAACTGTGGCGTACGCCGAGATTCTTAAGTTTTTTTGCGTAAAACACAGATTTTTTAAATTGCTTTAATCGCATTGGTAATTTTATAATGCGCCAAGGCAATCCTAGTTTAGATCCATTAAAAAGATATAAAAAGAAATATTTACGTTTATATTCCTTTAGTTGATGCTCAGGAAAATGTTTTACCATTTGATACATTACTGTTGGGCTAGGCCTTGGTACTATTCCTTTTACAGGATGATTTAATTCCCAAGGTTGCATTTTGCGTTTTTTCCCTAATAATTTTGCTTGTGCATTCCACCATCTGTAACCTCCAGCTGGTGGTTTTAAATGTAAATTTATTGATAGCGGATTATGTAATACAGTATATCCAAGTTTAGTTATTGAGAGACCAAAATCACCATCTTCCCCATAACCACCGTCATAATTTATGTCATTTCCTACAAGTTGATCCACAACAGATTTTGCAACACAAGAATTGGCATTGCTAAAACTCTGTGAAGCCCCAGAAACTGATCTAAAATCATTAACATTTTTTTGCAATCTTGTTAAATCTTCTAAATTTTGAGTATGATGTTCCGCTCTAATATCTAAACCATTGCAAGCATTGGCGTTATAATTTTGTAATAATTTTATATGATTTTCAACAAAGTCTGGTGGAATACGAATGTCATCATCAGCAAAAATTATATAATCGCCACTGCATAATGTGATAGCCTCATTTCTAGCACGACAACTACCGCTAGTAATTTGCCATTTAATAGTTAACTTAAATGGTAGTTCTTTTAAGGAGTCGTAGTGATTTGTACGGTCACTTTTAGGTGTGGCATCTACAACAATTATTTCTTTAATATTATAACTTTGAGCTTTATAATCTTGAATAAGTTGACAGGTGTATTCTTGTCGAAACATAGTCGGTATAACAACGCTTACTGTTGGGTTTCCTGTAATACTAGATAATGACCTTACTGGAATTAGCGTATAGTCAGTTTTTTGCGTAAGTTCTTTTTTTGCCTTTTGAAATAATTTGTATTCAGATAAAAAGTAACGCCCTTTTTGCCTAAATAACATATACAAACTATGTCTTGCCTTGAAATGTCTTCTGAAGTACTTATAACGATCTAAGGTATTTGGAGGAATATACGTTTGAGAATTATCAGTAAATAAATTTTCGACATGTAATGGCACACCACCGTGATTACGGATTAAGTTGATGCCGAAAGAAAATGCCGCCATTGATTTTGAGTCATAAATCATTTCGAAGCCTCCTAAAAGATTCCAAACTGAAGCTCTTACAACAAATGCATTAGGATTTATACGCCAAGACACACCTTGCTCTACGTTTTCAAAATCATTGAGGTACCACCAAAATAGTGAGGTTTGGTAAATTAATTCTGGAAAAGCATTTTTGTAGCCTTGTATAAAACTACTATGCCATACATCTCCAGTACCTATTGCCAAATTATTTAATATCTCAAAATTTGGATTACCACAGTATAATAATTCATCCCCATTTGGGGTTACGTAAGACTTTAGCTGTAATTTCAATTGCTTATAGATTTATAGAATGCTATATTTTGTGGCGTGACGACTTTTGTGTCAAATTTAGTTAATACTTGTTTTCTAGCCTGCTTCCCTAAGGTTTCTCTTAAACTAGCGTCGCTTAACAACGTCATAATATGTTCTGCAAACTGTTTATGGTTTTTTGGATTAACAGTAAACCCTGTTTCACCATCTATCATTACTTCTTTAGCCCAACCAATATCAGATGTTACTATTGCTTTTTCCATAGCCATAGCTTCTATCCATGTCATAGGTAATGCCTCTGCATAACTTGGTAATATGACGACACTCGCTTTGGCAATTTCTGTTTTAATTTTTGCATAAGGTAATGCCCCTAGAAACTGAACATTTTTTTTTACATCTTGACTCAATATATTCTGCATTAAGTTTTTAGTAGAACGTCCCGTTTGTTTATCAACTACGTCTCGACCAGCGAAAATAAAATTACAATTTGGGATAGACTTACTCACTTTGTTTAAATAAAAAGGAATTTCTAAAACACCTTTTTTTCTTATTAGTGTCCCAAAATATAGCACTGAAAGGTGTTGTAGAACTTCAGATTGCGGCTCAAAATTGTCTGCATTAATACTATTTGGGATGACTTTAATTTCTTTATTTAAATTAAATATTTTTCTAGTTTCATCTGCCGTGTATTTGCTAACCGAGACCAAATGGTTGGCGTGTTTTAGAGCTATTTTTTCTAGAAAACGATGTTTTGGTTTTTGTTTTCTACCATCAATTTTACAAAAGTAACCATCACTTCCATTAAATCTAATGACTAGAGGAGACTTTAAATTCATGAAAGCAGAAATACCTGTCCAATCTGGCGCTTCAACAACATCGATGTTCTCTAGCTTTATGTAGGTATTTATATATTTTTGAATTGCTTTACGTTTTAAATACCATCCTAATACTTTAAACTTTTGATGTTTAATAAGGTGAAATTTTATACCACTTTCTGTAAAGATTACATCCTCGCTTTGACCATAGATAAATAGACTAACCTGAACATTTTCTTTTGCTAATGCTGTTGCTAAGTTCTTTATGCTTGTGCCTAAGCCTCCTGATGCTGTAACTTTTGGATGCGGATATTCTGGAGTTAAAAAAGCAATGTGCATAGTGTATATCCTATTTTTCCTTTGAGATAGTTTGTTATCTATCGTAAATCAATACGATTACAAGATAATTTAATCTCATCTATTTTTAAGAGTATTGAAATATTCTTGCAACACAAAACTATGACTTTTTAATAGCTTAACAATTGTCTAATCTAATCAAAAGCAAAACTTGAAAAACTCATAATGATTAACAAAAAGTCTTTAATAAACTTCTACGATATTATTAAACCCATATAATTATGAACCATCTTAGAGATTGAAAATGAATCCTCTATTAGTGGTCTTGTTTTACGTGTTATTCGCTGTTCCTTTTTCAAGAGACCTTCTAAAACTTGTGCCCAGACTTTTGGATTTTTTTCTGGTAAAATAAAGCCGTTTATACCATATTCAATAACTTCTTTATTACCACCAACTGGTGTCGTTATTACGGGTACGTTTGCGGCTAAACTTTCTAAAATTGATAAACTAAAACACTCCATATGTGTGGGTTGTAGCAAGTAATCATAATTTATGTAGTGGTCTTTAATATTATCTACGCTCCCAAAAAACTTAAAATTATCTCCTACTCCAAGGCTTTCCATTTTAGTAGTTAATATTGATTTATAATGACCATCTCCATAAATATCAACTTGCAATAATGCTCTAGTGATCTCTGGTAGTAATACAACTGCTTCAATTAAATCTTGAATACCTTTAGATTCTCGCAAATGAGATACCACTAGAAATTTTGGCACTTTGTATTCAAAATTTGTTCTTGCTAAAATATCATCTACAATTACGCCATTATAAATTGTTACTAATTTTGGTTTTAATTGTCGCCCAAAATCCTTTAAAATTTCGTTAGATGTATATTTTGAGACACCTACAAATACATCAATATAAGAGCTATAAAATATACCTTTTAATCTCTTCTTAAACCTTTTTTTTAAACCATATCCTTCAAGAGGTCTAGGATTATGATCTACTACAATCAGTTTAGCTTTAGTTAATTGCTTTACCAACTTATAAAACGGTGAGCATAATTCTAAGAAATGAGTGATGATATGAGAATAGACAACCTTTCTGTTTTTAAGTACATCTAGAAACGTAGTTTGTACAGAAGCTTTTGACGCATTAATGTTAAAGTTTTTATACTCTAGAATGTTGGTCGTATTTGGAAAAAACCAATCTATAGTGATATTGTTTTCATCACAAGCTTTTTGAAATGCCCAAAAAAAGTGATCCATACCACCAATACGATTTGGTAATAGTTCATAATCACACAATACGGCAATATGCTTTCTATTTATGCCCATTCGTACAATGTTTTAACAATACGCTTACTTGTACCTTCTAAAGGTTTACTTATCTGCAAATCTAGCAATCTAGTTTGTTGTGATAAACGCAAATTTGATGAATTCAAACTTTCATTTATGGCATTTATAAAATCAGTTTTTGTTTTTGCTAAAGTAACTGCACCACTTTCAATTACACGTTTATAATGCTCATATTCTAAGTATTTTTGGTCATAAAATAAATCACTTTGTTTATGACCTAAAACAACATTTATTACGGGTTTACCAAAAATCATACTATCTAAACTCATCGTTGAGCACATATTAATATTAAGATCTACATAAGACACAATAGCTCTTAGGTCTTTTAAATCGCTAATATTAGGCATACGTTGGGACCAAGGTTCTGGATGATGTTGTCTAGCACTTTTCCAATTAGGAAAATTCCAGATGATATTTGGATATGTATTTTTTAATGCTTCAAATCGGCTTCCATCTTCAGCTGGCGATGTTCGCACTATAAAATTAATTTCTGTGATAGATTTGGTTTTTATGGCTTCTGCAATAACCTGAATATAATGTGGGTCATTTAAACTTGTAGAAACATCACCACAACTATAACATACTATTTTTAAATTTGGGTTTAATTTAAATTTTTTCTCAAAATTTTCACGAGATATGTTGTAACGTTCTAAAACATAAGGTTCAAATTGCGGTGTTCCAACAACGGCAATATTAGAATCTTTCACATTCGGATAAAACTGTAACAACTCCTTTTTCATTAAATCACTCCATACTAAATAACAGTCAAAATTTGCCGCCATTCTTCCCTTTGATGGTAAATTATCCCAACTAAAAATAAATGCAGTAGTTTTAATTTTTAACTCTTTTGCTGCACTATCCAACAAAGCTATATAAGGTGGCCTTTGGTGTGTAAAGAAAAGAAGGTCTACATTGGTTTGTTTTAAATACTCATTATAGACTTTGTATATATTATGTTTTTTAAATGTTTTCTCTTGAACAGCGTAAAAGCGATTTATCCATCGTTCAGAATTAAAGACAGATGTTATTGCAAATGCCAATCGTGTTAGACAACCACGTTTGGTATTTGACATATTCTTGTTTTTGAGAAGATTATACCGAATACCTGCATTGTTTTTTTTATGACTCTGTAAATGAGCCAGTTCTTTTAATTTTCTAAAAAACCAAGCTTTTCCGGTTTCGCTATAAATGGGTAACTCAATAACGGAAATACCATCTTGTAAAAATTCTGTATAAACGTCTTTTGGTAATCCTGAAAAAATTGTAACCTGCTTAAATTGTGCATTTAACTGTATTAAAACATCACTCAATACAAAATTTTTAAAGCCAACACCATCTACAATGACAATTCCTATATGTTTAGTATTTGAGTTCATTTACAGAATTTTAAAACCGACAAAACTAATGAATTTAAGAAAGAGAATTCTTTCATTTTGATTAGGATTCACCTATCTATTTGACAAATCTTCAGCAATATTTTCAGCTAATTTCCAATCTACCATTGTATCAATATTCACATGATATTTAGAATTGTTTTCAATATACCCCAACGTATCACCGTACAACGAATTTTTATTTAAAATGGTATCTGTTTTAGTTAGGTAAATTGAGCCGTCACGAACATAACACACTGGCAAATTTTGTCTTCGCCCTATTATGTTTTCTGTTTCAGAAAATAATTTAATTTTATCATTTTCAGTTCTTTTAAATACCCAATGAGGATTATATTGATGAGGCACTTTTAAAACAGATACCAAGGCTTCTATTTTAGATTTCTTAAATTTTTTTATTGCAGTATCTATAAATTCTGCTGTTCTAAAAGGTGTAGTTACTTGCAAAAGACAAATAGCGTCATAAGACTCACCTTTTTGTTTTAAAGTTTTTAAAGCATGTTGTATTACTGAAAGACTACTCGAACTATCTTCAGCAAATTCTTGAGGCCTTATAAAAGGAGTTCTTACACCAAATTGTTCTGCAATCTTAATTAGCGTTTTATCCTCAGAAGTAAATATGACATCTGATAGCTCTTTAGACTTTAACGCCTGCTCAATTGTATAACATAAAAGCGGCTTTCCATTTAGTAATTTTTTATTCTTACTAGGTATTGCTTTACTGCCTCCACGCGCTGGTATAATGCCTAATATCTTCATTAATATGTTATGGTTTTATGAAATTTCAAATCCGTCGTTGCTAATATTTCTGCAATTTTTTTTCCAGATTCACCAGACCCATAAATTCTTTCACTTGGCAAACGATTAATTTTAACTTGGGATAAAACAGCTTCTGTAATGTGATTCTTATTATAATCAACATCGATTACATTTTTTCCTCGTAAACGGCGATGTTGTCTAGTACCTATATTTACTACAGGAACGCCTAAAAAAGAACACTCTCTTATGCCAACACTTGAGTTTCCTACCAAACATTTGGCGTGATACAGTAATTTTAAAAAATCTTCTGGCTCCATATTTTTAATGAAACGCATGGCTTTAGGTTTATGCAACTCACGATAAGTACGTATCCCTTTTGAAGTACCATCTGCACCTGCATCAACATTTGGCCAAAACCATAAAGTTTGCATGCCAGTATCATCAATAGCTTCTAATGTAAGTGTGATATCATTTTTAGCAGATTTATACTCTGTAGTAACAGGGTGTTGCATAACCACGATATACGGTTTAGAAAGATCAACCTCTGCACCTACACCACCATATTTTTCTTTAAGGTTAAAATTAATTTTTGGTGCTTTGAGTACTTTTGAAGCTAAATCTATAGATGGACAACCTGTATTAAAAACAGAAGATTCTTCTTCTCCTAATTTTAGTACGCGTTGCAATGCGTCCTCATTAGTCACTAAATGAATGTCTGCCAACTTTGTATTGGCGTGACGCACTTTTTCATCTATGTTTCCGGTGACTTCACCGCCTTGTAAATGAGCTAAGGGAATATTTTGATATGTAGCAGCAATACTTGTAGCTATGGTCTCATACCTATCGGCAATAGTAATAACTATGTCTGGTTTTAAATTATAAAAAACATTAGACAACTCCATTACACCTAAACCGGTTGATTTTGCCATTGCAGTTTTATCCTCACCTTCCAAAATCATGAAGACTTTTTCATTTACGACAAAACCATCTTTTTCTATAAAATCCACAGCAGTACCATAACGACTTAATAATGCCGAACCTGCAACAACCAATTGCAACTCTAATTTTGGGTGATGCTGTATAGCTTGCAATGCTGTTTTTATACGGCTATAAGAAGGTCTTGCTGTAATTACCACACATATTTTGCGAATGTCGCTCATGAGATATCATCTTCAGTTAAAAAATTGTATGCTTTTAAATCACAAGTTAATGCTTGACCTATAACTTTTTCAAAATGGGTAGCTGAAATACCAAAGCCTTTCGGTTTTTTAGCTTCTAAATCATCAAAGGTAAGGATATGTCCTTTCTTTAAATCTTTGTTTACAGCAAGTGACTTTTCAAAAATTTTTTTCAAATCTTTAAAAGATGAGTTATCGGTTTTATATACAGGATGTTTCAAAGCAGTTTCAATATGTCTCACACCTTTTACAAGCTCAGTTATTTCTGAAATGGTTAAAGATGATGATACATCTGGACCAAATTGATCTTTACTAAAAACTGCATGAAATTCTAAAATTTCTGCACCTAAAGTTACTGCTGCAATACCAGTTTCAATACGAGCAGAATGGTCTGAAAACCCTATAGGAATATGATAACGTTTTCTTAGCTCTGCAATCATATTTAAACCGTATTGTTCTGGCTGTGTAGGATAACTTGTCGTGCATTGCAGTAATGAAACATCTACGTTTAAAGCTTTTAGAAAAGCAATTGAAGCATCTAATTCTTTAAGTGAACTCATTCCACTTGAAATGATGACCGGTTTTTTTGTTTCTGCTATCTTTTTAAGTAATAAAAAATTTGTCACCTCACCAGAACCAACCTTATAGCATTGCACATTAGCAACTTCTAAAACATCAACCGCTGTATTGCTAAATGGACTGCTTATAAACTCTATGTCAACATCTTTACAATGTTTACCAATCTCAATCCATTGTGCTTGGCTAAACTCCATACGTTTCCAGTAGTCATAGCGAGTCGCGTCTTGCTTAGAGAATTTTATCCTAAAAGGCTCATGAATACTACTTTCTGCGTGTGCAATATGGGTTTGAAACTTTATGGCATTAACTCCTGTTTTGGCAAGTGCGTCTATATAAGAA
>OJEH01000392.1_pt1 | contig 13820 bp, 14 predicted proteins | sample 1593001 | NCBI WGS metagenome assembly OJEH01 (sample SAMN05416886, study PRJEB24817) | seawater metagenome | isolation source: Sea water | place: Canada:Atlantic | collected 2013-11 | reverse complement strand
CCTTAATCCTGTGGAGAAGTTTGTAAACAACTCATCTTCTTCATTAGTATTAGCAGGAACATTTATATTGCTTTTTGGAGCAGTAGCATTGTTCTTTATTATGCAACCTTATTTTGAAGAGGTACATTTAGACCGAATGAATACAATTTGGGGACAAGCTATAATGATTATGGGTTTTACACTCCTAACAATTAAGCTAGCATTTATAGGATACATTCTCACATTATATTTAAAATATAAGTCAATAGCATCAGTATTAGACGAAGAGCTTCCTACGTGTACTGTAATCGTACCAGCATACAATGAAGGAGAGTTAGTATATAAGACCTTAAAAAGTCTTGTGGCCAGTGATTATCCAGTAGAAAAGCTTCAATTAATTTCAATTGATGATGGTAGTCAGGATAATACATGGCAATGGATGCAGAAAGCAAAAGCAGAGTTGGGCGACCGTGTTGCTATATATCAGCAACCAAAAAATATGGGTAAAAGACACGCGTTACACAGAGGTTTTAACTTAGGAACTGGAGATGTGTTTATTACTGTAGATAGTGATTCAATAGTAAAAACAGACACGTTACGTATTATGGCTAGCCCATTTGTGGTTAATCCAGATTGTGGTGCTGTAGCAGGAAACGTGAAGGTTTTAAATAATAAAAAAGCATTAATTCCTAGAATGTTAAATGTAAGTTTTGCATTTAGTTTTGAGTTTGTAAGATCTGCTCAAAGCCGTTTAGGTTCTGTTTTATGTACACCTGGCGCATTATCTGCTTATAGAAGAGAAGCTGTATTTAATTGCTTGGAAGATTGGATTAGCCAAACCTTTATGGGTGAAGTTTCTAAAATTGGAGAAGATAGAGCAATGACAAATATGATCCTAAAGCAAGGTTATAAAGTGTTATTTCAACGTAAGGCTTATGTATATACAAACATTCCAGAACGTTATAAAAACCTTTACAAGATGTTTATACGTTGGGAAAGAAGTAATGTTAGAGAAAATTTAGCAATGAGCAAATTTGCATTCTCAAACTTTAGAGATGGTGCTAAAACAGGAACTAGAATATTGTTATTAAACCAATGGTTAAAAATGACTATGGCATATCCAGCAATATTATTAATGTTGTTCTTCATTATAACATATCCAGTATTATTCTTGTGTTCTACACTAGCAGGTATCTTAGTGTTCTCAAGTATGCAAGCATTTTTCTTTGCTAAAAAACATAGTATTTCAGAATCATTTTGGGCATATCCTTACAGTGTATTTTATGCATTTACATTATTCTGGATTACACCGTATGCCATTGCAACAGCAGGCCGTAGCGGATGGTTAACTAGAGACTTAACAAAAAAACAACTTAAGGAACAACAAGTAGTGGCAATGTCGTCCTAGTCATTTTAATTCGAAAATTTGTAAGAGGCTGTCTAAATGTAGTGTTTAGGCAGCCTTTTTTTTGTGGTGTGATAGCATAAAACTATATTTAGAGATTTCTAAATTTTATAATTAATGAAACAATTTTATTTAGCAGGAACATATATTACTCTGGCCATATTTGCACTTTCATATTTACTAACACGTTTTTTTGAATATGATTTAAATACGTTAATTTCAGTTAGTATATTACTGTATTTATTCTTTAATACAAAACACACAAAAATTGTTATTGCAGAGAAAGATGCTTTAATAAACGCACTTAAAGAAAAATTACGTAGATGATTTAATTTAGAAGATGCAAACCATAATTCATTATACATTACATTTTATTGCACCATTAGGTATTGCCTTTTTATGTTGTAAAACCCAGTGGAAAAAAGCCTACCTTATTTTATTAGCAACTATGTTGGTAGATATAGATCATCTGTGGGCAACACCAATTTTTGAAGCCAACCGCTGTAGCATTAACTTACATTGGTTTCATACCTATTACGCTATGGTTATTTATGTTATCTTGTTATTTTTCAAGAAACCTTTTAGAATTATAGGTATTGGTTTATTGTTTCATATGTTAACAGATGCCATCGATTGTTGGTTTATGACATAAATGCTTGATTAGGATTATGAAATACATATATTTATTAATAATAGGGCTGCTCATAACGGCTTGTGCAAGTCGTACAAGTCATCATACTTATGTTTTGCATGAAGGTATAATTACTACACTAAAATTAAAATCTGGTGATTTCTTAAAAGTGTCGGAAATTAGGTATTTTCATAAACAAGCTAAAAAAGACCTATCTCATGAAATGTATAAAGTTTATGGAAAGTGGGATGATTCAGTTAGTATAAACCGCTCCAAACCTTTATTAATTTGGGATAACATTAAATTATTATCGTGGTCTAACGAGCCTTATACTATAGGAGTTTCTGGGGATAATTATAAAGCTAAAACCTACAAGATTAATAAAAAACAGCAGTATCATGAAATTAACAATAATTCATTTTTTATTTTAAATTCTAAAGGTGAGGATATAATCTTAAAGCATTCAGCTGAAAAAGATTCGATTATTAATACCATTTTCAATTTAATGGAATTTGACAGGTCAATAATATGAATTGGATTTTACTAATAATTGCTGGTTGTTTTGAAGTTGCATTTGCAACCTGTCTTGGTAAGGCTAAAGAGGCTAGTGGTACAGATAGTATGTATTGGTATGCAGGATTTTTAGTTTGCTTGGCTATTAGCATGTATTTACTTGTAAAAGTAACTCAAGAACTACCAATAGGTACTGCATATGCAGTTTGGACAGGAAAAGGTGCAGTGGGAACTGTACTTGTAGGAATTTTTGTATTTAAAGAACCAGCCACGTTTTGGAGATTATTTTTTATAGTTACACTAATAAGTTCTATTGTTGGTTTAAAATATGTATCTCAATGAGTTATAGAGCTCCTAAATATTGTCCTAAATGCGACTCAAATAAAGATGTGATACCGATAAGCTACGGAAAGCCTAAACTTAAAGGCTTTAAAGAAAGTGATGAAGGTAAGATTAAACTAGGTGGTTGTGTTATATATGCAAACTCACCTAAGTGGTATTGTAAGAAAGATGATATTGAATTTAGATGATACTAATAAAAAAAGGCGATTCAATTAAGAATCGCCTTTTTAAGTATAATACTACGTGTTAATTATAAATCGAAACGATCTAAATTCATCACCTTAGTCCAAGCATCAATAAAATCTTTTACAAATTTCTCTTCTGCATCTTCTGTTCCGTATACTTCTGCAATTGCACGAAGCTCTGTGTTAGAACCAAATATTAAATCTGCTCTTGTAGCTTCAAACTTCTTGTCACCCGTTCTACGATCACTACCTTCAAAAATAGTATCATCATCTGTAGTAGCTTTCCAAGTATATGTGAAGTCTAATAAATTTGTAAAGAAATCATTTGTTAATGCTTCTTTTCTATCTGTAAACACACCGTAGTTAGATCCATTATAGTTAGCACCTAACACTCTTAATCCGCCAACTAAAACAGTCATCTCAGGAATAGAAAGCGTAAGTAATTGAGCGCGATCTACAAGTAAATCTTCTGCAGCTGCTTTTTGGTTATCCTTTATAAAGTTTCTAAAACCATCTGCTTGTGGCTCTAGGTAACCAAAAGAATCTATATCTGTTTGTTCTTGACTTGCATCTGTACGACCACCAGTAAATGGTACAGTAACAGAATGTCCAGCTTTTTCAGCAGCTTTTTCAACACCTACAGATCCTGCAAGTACTATTAAATCTGCCATTGAAACGTCTTTACCATTTGTATTAAAATCATTTTGAATGCCTTTTAATACATTTAACACTTTATGTAATTGCTCTGGATTGTTTACTTCCCATCTATTTTGAGGTGCTAAACGAATGCGACTACCATTAGCGCCACCACGTTTATCTGATCCTCTAAAGGTAGAGGCAGAGGCCCAAGCCGTAGAAACTAACTCTGAAACAGATAGTTCTGTATTTGCAATTGCAGACTTAAGTGAATTTACATCTTCTTCTGAAGGTGTAAAGTTAGAAGCTGGTAAAGGGTCTTGCCAAAGTAATTCTTCTTGAGGTACTTCTGGTCCTAAATATCTAGAAATAGGTCCCATATCTCTGTGCGTTAACTTATACCAAGCACGAGCAAATGCATCTTCGAATGCTTTATGGTCTGTATGAAATTTCTTAGAAATCTTTAAATAATCAGGATCCATTTTAAGTGCCATATCTGCTGTAGACATCATTAGACCTTGCTTAGCATTGGCATCACCAGCTTTAGGAGCCATTCTTGCATTAGAAGCTTTTGTAGGAATCCATTGGTGTGCACCTGCAGGACTTTTAGAAAGTTCCCAGTCATAGTTTAATAACACCTCAAAATAATCGTGATCCCATTGTGTAGGGTTAGGGGTCCAAGCACCTTCTAAACCACTAGTAATAGTATCGTCTAAGACTCCAGTACCATAAGTGTTTTTCCAACCTGTACTCATTTCTTCAATTGGAGCGCCGTGAGGTTCTGCACCAACATATTTATCTGGATCTGCGGCACCGTGAGTTTTACCAAATGTATGACCACCAGCTATTAATGCTACTGTCTCCTCATCATCCATAGCCATACGGCCAAATGTTTCTTTAATATCTTTAGCTGAACCAAGCGGATCTGGGTTTCCGTTAGGTCCTTCTGGGTTAACATAAATTAATCCCATATGTGCTGCACCAAGTGGTGCTTCTAAATCTCCATCTGCATAGCGTTCTTCATTACCTAACCATTCAGTTTCAGAACCCCAATATATATCTTGCTCTGGTTCCCAAATGTCTTCACGACCTCCAGCAAAACCAAATGTTTTAAAGCCCATAGACTCTAGTGCGCAGTTACCTGCAAGAATCATTAAATCTGCCCAAGAAATTTTGTTTCCATATTTCTTTTTAATTGGCCATAATAGTAAACGAGCTTTATCTAAGTTACCGTTATCTGGCCAGCTATTTAAAGGGGCAAAACGTTGTGTTCCTGAACTTGCACCACCACGACCATCACCAATTCTATAAGTACCAGCACTGTGCCAAGCCATACGTATCATAAAAGGACCATAATGGCCATAATCTGCAGGCCACCAATCTTGAGAATCTGTCATTAAATGAATAACGTCTTGCTTTAATTTTGCATAATCAAGACTGTTAAAAGCTTCTTTATAGTTGAAATCTGTACCCATTGGGTTAGATTTAGAAGAGTTTTGACGTAAAATATTTAGCTTAAGTTCATTAGGCCACCAATCTCTATTAGTTGTGCCGTGTCCTGCTGTGTTAGATTGTGCACCTCCTAAAAAAGGGCATTTTGCAACAGCGCTAGGATCATTAATGTCCCATACATTAGAATTGTTGTTATCCATGATAATTAAAATTTTTAGTTAAGTAACGGTTCAAATGTCACTAAAATTAAACATTTAACTATCAATTTTCAATATAAATTGAGAAGAGTACTATTGATTTAATTTATAGTTTAGTTAATGATAAACTAAATTTAATCTATGGTGTAAGGGTAGTTATCTTAATATGAGCTTGGTAATAAGTGTTTTACCAAGCGTTTCGTTTAAATTATCTATAATACGTTGTTTGCCGTAGCTTAATTCTTCCCTTAAGACAGAAGAGCTAAGTTGTACATATAAAGTATCTCTATCTAATTTAATGTTGGTTGTATATTTAGCAATTGCAGGTCCCATTTGGTCGTTCCATACGTCTCGAACTTGTACTTTGTCTAATCCTTTTTGAAGTTTATTCTTGTCTACAAATTCTTTAAGAGCATCTGCAATACTAAGGTGTTCATTAGTTCGTTTCGACATTATCTAGGTATCCTTTAAAGCGATTATAAGTATATCTTATTCCTTGGTCATTTTGTGTAACCAATTTTGAGTCGTTAAGGTACAAAATGGTTTCTGACCAAGTATCCCAAGTAGTCTTATAAATTAATGTCAATTTGTCGTCTTGCATTTTAGCAGTAAAACCTTCTGCATCATTAGTTTTTATGAAGGTTCCATCTAGTTTGGGCTTAACCTTGGTACGCACACCATTTTTAGCAGTTAGCTCAAAATAATCTACTGTCTCATTAAATTTATATTCAATCTCTTTTCCTTTATCCGTTTCAACAGAAGCAATTTCCCAATATCCATTTAGTAATGGTAGTGCATCTAAATTTGGGCTGCTGTTACAACTACTTAAAAAGAAGCTTACAATTAATAAAATTGCTAAAGGTTTAATATTTTTTAAAAACATAGATTTAATTTTCATCTGGAAACATAATAGTTTCATAAGCACCTATATCTGGGTTTGTTGTTCTGTTAGTCCCTATAAGGTCTAAAGGTACCAGATTTGCCGTTGCTTGATCACCTTGAGCGCTTGCTGGAGATTCTAAGCTTATTTGAAGTTTATTAGTATCTGTATCTAAAAACAAAGGCTGTTCATTTAATATAACAGAGTCATACAATGCCATATCTGAGAAATTATACAGAGGATCATCTTCTAAATTTCCATTTGGATCATTTGCTCGTAATAAGCAATTTTTAAAATTGAAGTTAAATGCTGCTTCATCTGCTTTAGAAAACCCAACCTCTACATCATTACGCCCATAAATTATACAATTAGAAAAATTAGCCTGATCTAAATTTGCCGCTAGTGTTTCTCCAAATGTGTTAGAAATAACAACAGCTGGCGTTTGCCTAAAACTGCGTGACCAATAGTTCGCAAAAGTGGCGTGGTTAAACTCATACGATCCGCCTAACTCTAAAACCATAGCACTTTGTCCTGCTTCTGCAATAACTAGATTTTCTCCAAGAATGCTACCAGTTCTAGATAATAACCCAATGTTAGATGAATTATAGATTTGTGAGTTTCTTATAGTTAGTGTAGGATCTTCACCGCCATCGTTTGAGTCCATTAATAAACCAACAGTACCATTTTTAATAGTTGTATAGTTAAAATTATGGTTTGTACTTCCTGCTGTTAACCAAATAGTACTCCATTGTCCTGGAATATTGCTATAGGCAGTTTCTAAACGGTCACTTTCAAAAATAACCTCGTTTTCTAACAGTTCTGGATCTGTACTTAATTCTCCATTAACCTGCATAGAACCCTGATCTGCGACAATAATACCACTGTTAGCGTGAAAGTGCACTCGTGCACCAGCATTAACTGTTAACGTCTTGTTTGAGCCAACAGCTGCAAAACCATAAATTACGTATGGCTTTTCGTTGGTAAAGGTTAACTCATTGTCTTCTAAAAAGAATCCTTCAATTAAAATTGGGTCGCCATTAGGATCTGTACCTAGTTGCAAGGTTTCAACTTCACCTGTCATTGCATCACGCTCAGGAAATAGAAAAACAGCATCCTTAATAAGTGTTACTAACTCTACACGTTGGGTGTTTTCTCCACCATCAAAAAGAATGGCATCTTCATATAAAAATTCTAATGCATTTTGAGAAAGTTCCTGTATATCTGCAGTAGTTTCTACAAAAACAAAAATACTGTCATTAGCTAAGATTTCTACATCTCTAAATACTTTCCCAGCAACACCATCTACATTTAGGCGATAACTAGAACTTTCTCCTTGACTAAGCTGTACATTAGGAATACGTATATCTTGATCACTACGGTTGTATACTTTTAAATTATAAGTACTAGATCCAATATTAGTAAATACGGTATCTAAATAGACCGTGTCTTTAGAGAACTCTAATTGACCAGTACTTGGTTCAAATTCAAAATCATTTCTGCAAGAGCTCCAAAATATGATGCAACAAAATAGGAGTAAAGTATATAGAATACGCATTCAAAAAAAGTTTTAGTAAAAGTAAAACTTTTTACTGAGCTTAATAGTATCTAAGAATCTCTGTTTTTTTGTCTCTTTTCTTTACGTTTAGCTCTTTTTAATTGCCGCGCTTCCTTACGCTCTTTAGCTTTACGTGTCATAAATCTCACACGATTTTCTCTTGCTTTTTTTAGTTTTGCTCTATGAGCTCTTTGTTCTTCTAAAAACTCAGGATCTATTTTGTATTCATTTTCTTCTTCATAAGTTACATAACCTGCAACAACAACAATTTCTCCTAAGAAATCACCTGCACCTAGTTCCACATTTAAAGTAGTTGTATTTGATTTTATAGATTTTTCAATAGTTTCAAAACCCAAATAACTAAATACTAGTATTTCATCTTTTAAAGCTGAAATGGAATAATTACCATCAAAATCTGTTTGTGTACCTCGAGTTGTACCTTTTACAATAATATTTACGCCTGGTAACGGTAAACCACTTTCATCTGTTACTGTACCAGATAGAGTAGAGGTTAATGGTTTTAAAGGCCTATGTTGCATTCCTATACCTAAGGACGTATAAGTTTTACTGGTATTTATTGTTTGTTCAGTCTTGGACTTAGACTCTTGTGCATTACTAATATTGGTAGATATAACACTAAGTGGTAATGCTAACGTTGCTGCAATTTTACTAAATGAAATTGAATTCTTTTTACGCTCTATAGTTAAAGGTGTATCTAATTGATGTGGTAAAAAACGACCACACAGTGACTCGCCTTGAGTAATACGTTTGTGTAGCGCCTCATTACTAAAATGTGTAAAGTCTATTACTTCTTTAGAACAGGCTTTACAATGACGTCCTTTTTCTGTTGGAGTCATTTTAGACCAATCTTCGTGGCAAGGTTCTGGAATGCTAATTTTAAATTTTGGTGTCATAGTCTTTGGTTTAGACTATAAACTTAAATAGAGCGCAAAGGTTTTTAAATGTAGAATTAGTGACTGCCTTATTTGGTTGAGTGAACTTACTTTTTTATAATCTTAACCTCAAACAGCTTATCCCAATTTTTACCGGTTACATAAAGTTTACCGGTTTCTTTGTTATAAGCAATACCATTTAGGACATCTTCTTTTGTAGCAGAAGATACTTGTTTTCTTAAAGATCTAAAATCTACCAGACCTTCAATAGCACCATTTTTAGGGTTTATGATGCTAATTAAATCTATCTGCCAATTATTAGCGTAAATTTTTCCGTTTACCCATTCCAACTCATTTAGTTTTTTTGAAATGGTTTTATGAGATACGGTTTGTATGTAATCTTCTTCTGCTAACGTTTCAGCATTAAGAATCCAAATTTTAGATGTACCGTCACTTTTATAAAGTTTAGTACCATCATTACATAATCCCCAACCTTCTTTACTAGCATTGTAACTAAAAGAATCTAATTGCTCGAACGTATTAATATCGTAAACAAAGCCCTTTTTGCCTTGCCAAGTTAATTGATAAAGTTTATCGTTTAAAGCTGTGATGCCTTCTCCAAAATAATCGATGTCTAAGTCTGAAGACTGCAATACTTCACCAGTTTCTAAATTTACCTTTCTTATAGTACTCTGTCCGTTTCTTCCTGTACTTTCATATAAATTACCGTTGTAAAACTCTAAACCTTGCGTAAAGGCATTGGCATCGTGTGGATAGGTATTAATAATCTCGAACGTATAACTTTCGGGTGGCTTATTATTAAAAAGTTTAAAATTAGCACTTACATCTGTTGCTTTACCTTCAGAATATACTGTTGCTATCAGCGTGTGTTCTCCTAACTTATTGTTAGTTAGCGCTACAGATAATGGGTTATTGTTTTTAAGAGATGCAATTGATTTACTGTTTAAATTATAGGTAACAGAATCAATTACTTTTTCTTTAGGATTTTTAATAGTTGCAGTTAAGGATTCTCCTAATTTTAAGCTATTATCAGAATTTGATATTTGTAACGAATAACTTGTTGCATCATCATTACAAGAGAGGAAAAATAAAGGAAAACTTAGTAGTATGTATAATTTTGTTGAAAGGTTCATAGTCGTCAATTTTAACAGAAGACGAAGTTATGAAAATCAGATATAAAATTACTTGTCAGAATATGTAAACATTGTATATTTGCACCTGGCAAGTCCTACACAACCAGCTCCCGTTGAATCCTCCAGGTCGGGAACGAAGCAAAGGTATTCGGTCGTAGCGGTGTGATGTAGGTACTTGCCTTTTTTTATGCATTACTGTTTTGTTTAGAAACATATTCTCTTTCTACTTTCTATAACTTTTTACAAGCCTCACAAATTCTGATCTATAGCCTTCAGGATCATTATGCAAGCCTTGTTCTGCTAAAGCTATAACTGTCTTTTTATCCTTAAGTTCAATATATTCAGATTGCTTTAACTGCATTCCGAACAATGCTACTGCAGACATAAACTTAAAGTCTTCTGAAGCTTTATCTATGTTTATTGGCTTATTTAGTACAGATGTAAGCATCACTTTGCTAAAATCTTCATTTGGTTTTTTGTAACGTAACTTTACTGTAGCTAGTTCATATTGATGTTGAGACGTAGTTGAAGTAGTATATTTTAAAGGATCTAAAGCGTTTTCTTCGCTAATATATTTACTTTCTGTGTCAACAGGAATTATTTCATAAAGTGCGGTAACGTTATGACCACTTCCTAAGTCTCCCGCATCTTTTTTATCATTTTTAAAATCTTCATTAGCTAACAACCTATTTTCATATCCTATAAGTCTGTAAGCTTTTACTAGTTGCGGATTAAATTCTACCTGTATTTTAACGTCTTTGGCTATTGTATAAATAGTACCAAAAAATTCTGTTCCCAATATTTTTTGAGCTTCTTGCATGGTGTCTATATACGCATGGTTTCCGTTACCGTTTTGCGCCAAGGTTTCTAGCTTAGAATCTTTATAATTACCCATACCAAAACCTAGGCAAGTTAGAAATACGCCATTATCTCTTTGGTCTTTCACAAGGTCTTTCATAGCTCTATCACTTGAGGCTCCAACATTAAAGTCACCGTCTGTGGCTAATATAATTCTGTTGTTTCCGCCTTTAATAAAATTCTCTTCAGCAATCTTATAAGCAAGTTTTATACCTTGACCACCAGCCGTAGAACCGCCAGCTGATAGATTTTCTATTGCATTTAGGATGGTCTCTTTATTTGCTCCAGAAGTTGGAGGCAAGACTAAGCCAGCTGCACCAGCATAAACTACTAGGCTAACTTTATCATTAACATTAAGTTCATCAACCAATATCTTTAGTGCAGATTTAAGCAATGGTAGTTTGTTAGAAGAATTCATAGAGCCAGAAACATCTAACAGAAAAACCAAATTAGACGCAGGACGCTTATCAAGGTTTATAGTCTTTCCTTTTAATCCTATTCTTAAAATGGACGTATTGGTGTTCCAAGGTGACTGTACCAACTCTGTGTATACAGAAAACGGATCATTAGTTTTTGGCTCTGGATAATTATAGGAAAAGTAATTGATCATTTCTTCTACCTTAACTGCATCAACAGGAATAGGTTGGCTATTGTTTATCATACGTCTTATGTTGCTATAACTAGCACGATCTACATCAATTGAAAAAGTAGATAGTGGTGAAACAGATGCTGTTTTAAAAGTATTCTCTTCAACTAACGCATAAGATTCTTGCTCTCTAACTTGACGCTGATTTCTTTGTGAAACTGGTATACTACGGTTACCTCTAAGATAAATTCTAACATTTCTTTTTCTTACTTTATTTCTGCTAGTTATATTTAAACCAGACACTTTCCCTTTTAAGCCAGTCACAACAACTTCATCTAATTGAGCTCCATTTTTAAGAGAAACCATTAATGTGTCTTTAAAATCTTTTGGGGTAACCTTTATATTCTTGGTTGTAAAACCAACATATGTAAATACAAGAATGTTTCCTTCTTCAGCCTTAATTTTAAATTTACCATCAAAATCAGATTGAGTACCATTGCTTGTGCCTTTTACAAGTATAGTTGCACCTGGCAACGGTAAGCCAGCTTCATCTGATACAATGCCATTAATCATTGAGTTTTGTGCTTGCAGAGAAAAGCTAATTAATACAAACAGTATAGTTTTAAATAATAGTTTCATAGTCTTGGTTTTTAAAAGTTTATATAAAACTAGAGTAATGATTGATTGACTAAAAGTAGGAATGAGTCAATACAAGAGTTGAGTGAGCAACGCTTACTTTTGCCTGAGACTTGTTTTCTTAAGGAGCTTATATATTGTAATCTTATAAGAGTGATTATATTTGCCGTTATGGCAAACTCTACTCAAAACGTTGTGCTAATTACTGGAGCATCATCTGGAATTGGTAAATCTATAGGTGAATATCTTCATCTTCAAGGTTATAAAGTATACGGAACTTCTAGATCTCCTAAGCAAGACCATTTAAATGGTATTCATTTTTTAGCTTTAGACGTTACGAAACCTGAAAGTATAAAAGAAGCTGTAGCTAAATTAATAGCTATTGAAGGCCAGCTAGATGTCCTTATTAATAATGCCGGAAAAGGCATAACAGGACCTTTAGAAGAAACACCAGATGAAGAAGTACAAGCTGCTTTTGATACCAACTATTTTGGAGTACTTCGTGTAATTAAAGCAGTTTTACCGCAAATGCGTAAACAACGAAGTGGCACTATAATTAATATAACATCTATCGCAGGTTATATGGGCTTGCCATATCGAGGTATTTATTCTGCAACTAAAAGTGCATTAGAAATTACGACAGAAGCCTACCGTATGGAGCTAAAAGAGTTTGGTATTAAGATGACCAATATAGCACCTGGAGATTTTGCAACTAACATTGCTGCAGGACGTTTTCACGCGCCAGTAATAAAAGGGTCTGCCTACGAGAAAAACTACGGAAGAACACTAGCAATAATGGATGAACATGTAGATCACGGTGAAGATCCTATAAAAATGGCTAAAAAAGTTCATAGTGTTATCTTAACAGAGCATCCCACAATTCATTATAGAGTTGGTGCATTTATGCAGCGTATTTCTGTAGCTTTAAAACATATTTTACCAGATAAACTATTTGAAAAAATGCTTCTAAATCATTATAAATTGTAATTTTACACTAGCAATAAATACTATTACTCAACCTTAAAATTTTACTGATGAAGTTTTTTATAGATACAGCAAATTTAGACCAAATTAAAGAAGCACAAGACCTTGGTGTTTTAGATGGTGTGACAACAAACCCATCACTAATGGCTAAAGAAGGTATTACTGGAGCTGAAAACATAAAAAACCATTATGTGAAAATTTGTGAGATTGTAGATGGCGATGTCTCTGCTGAAGTAATTTCTACAGATTATGAAGGTATTATAAAGGAAGGTGAAGAGCTAGCTAAATTACACGACCAAATTATAGTTAAGGTACCTATGATAAAAGATGGTGTAAAAGCAATTAAGTATTTTAGTGATAATGGTATTAAAACCAATTGTACATTAGTATTTTCTGCTGGTCAAGCATTACTGGCAGCTAAAGCTGGAGCTACTTATGTATCTCCGTTTATTGGTCGTTTAGATGATATCTCAACAGATGGCTTAAATCTTATTGCCGAAATAAGATTAATTTATGACAATTACGGATTTGATACTCAAATTCTAGCAGCATCTGTAAGACATACAATGCACGTGATTGACTGTGCTAAAATAGGTGCAGATGTTATGACAGGACCTTTATCTTCTATAGAAGGATTGTTAAAACATCCATTAACCGATATTGGTTTAGAGAAGTTTTTAGCAGACTTCAAAAAAGGAAATTAAGCGCATAAATTTTCAGCTCGCATTTAATTTTTGTCTTTATATGTTTCTTCAGCTACAATAGCTATTAATTTTCCATTAGGAGAAACTGCTAGTCTTGTAATGTTTGAAATATTATGATCTTTTAAAGAGATCCATCTTTGCCAATCTTCATCTACAAACGTATCATAAGTAAATAGGGAAGAAGCACTGCCAATGGCGAGTACATCTCGGTTTAACCAAGTATAATCTTG
>OJEH01000390.1_pt1 | contig 13851 bp, 10 predicted proteins | sample 1593001 | NCBI WGS metagenome assembly OJEH01 (sample SAMN05416886, study PRJEB24817) | seawater metagenome | isolation source: Sea water | place: Canada:Atlantic | collected 2013-11 | reverse complement strand
AAATTACACATCATTTGTGTTTTAGTTCTTCTTAGTATTATCTACATAACAATACAAACCAACAGATTAAAAACTAAATAATTTTTATAAATAAAGCTTAAATATTTATTTTAAATAATGTTAAAAACAAATTAACCCCCTTTAATAGAATAAACGATTGTAATTTGTATTTTTGTTAAAATCACAGGAATAGGAATGACTAAAGTATCAACAAAAAAGACCCGAAAAAAACGTATTTCTAAAGTCAATTTAGCTCTATCTAGTTCTCAGCGACTAGTAATGGGGAGTTTTTTGATAATCATTGGTGTTTTATTATTTACTGCGCTTCTCTCCTACTTATTTACTGGAGAGAATGATCAAAGTGCATTGGACGAATTTACAAACCGAGCGACACAAACAGAAAACTGGTTGAGTAAAATTGGAGCTTGGATTAGCGAGTTACTAATCTATAAAGGATTTGGTATAACTTCATTTATTTTTTCTGGACTTATCTTATTATCTGGAATTTCTGTTTTAGCAAATTCTTCTAAAAATAGACTTTGGCGCAATTGGTTTTGGGGAACTTTAATCGTTATATGGGGTGCCATCTTATTTGGATTTGCGTTTCATAGCGCCCCAAAATTAGGTGGTTCTATAGGATACGAGTTAAACATCTTACTTCAAGACTACATCGGGAAAATTGGAACAGCCCTTTTACTTGTATTTGGTTTCATTACTTATATAGCTTTACGCTTCAAGGTAACTCCAAAACAAATAGGGAATCTATTTGTACGCACTAAAAATGAAATTAAATCTGATTTTTTAGATGATGAAGCTTCATTAGAAACTTTGATTGACTCTAGTTTTAGTGAAGAAACTAGTTCTATTAAATCATCTTTTGAGATTCCTTTAGAAAATCTAGAACCGACTATTTCAAACCACTCAAGTATAGATTCTGAATCCATTATTGAAACCCCTAGTACTCTAAAAGAAATAGAAAAACCGATTGAGGAGTCTGTTGAGATGGAAATTGAAATTAGTGAGGAAGAAGTTTCAGAAACAGACAACCTTGCAGCTAGACTAGTTGCGGATTTTGGTGAAGTTGATCCAACACTTGAACTATCAAAATTTAAATTCCCTTCATTAGATCTTCTCAAAAAATACGACACAGAGGGGATCACTATAAACCAAGAAGAACTTGAAGAAAATAAAAATAAAATTGTTGAAACACTCAACAATTATAAAATAGGCATTGCAAGCATCAAGGCTACTATTGGGCCTACGGTTACTTTATATGAAATAATTCCAGAAGCAGGTGTTCGTATTTCAAAAATAAAAAACCTAGAGGATGACATTGCGTTATCACTTTCTGCACTAGGAATACGAATCATAGCGCCTATACCTGGAAGAGGAACAATTGGTATAGAAGTCCCTAATAAAAATGCAACTATCGTCTCAATGCACTCTGTTATTGCATCGCAGAAATTTCAGAAATCAGAAATGGAATTGCCAATTGCTTTAGGGAAAACTATTAGCAATGAAACTTTTGTAGTCGATTTAGCAAAAATGCCACACCTATTAATGGCAGGCGCTACAGGACAAGGAAAATCTGTTGGTCTTAACGCCGTTTTGACTTCACTATTGTATAAAAAACATCCCGCAGAAGTTAAATTTGTATTGGTAGATCCTAAAAAAGTAGAGCTCACGCTTTTCAATAAGATTGAACGTCATTATCTAGCAAAACTTCCAGATAGTGAAGATGCTATAATTACCGATAATACTAAGGTAATAAACACCTTGAACTCTTTATGTATCGAAATGGACAATCGATATGAGATGCTTAAGAATGCATTTTGTAGAAATATCAAAGAATACAACGAGAAATTTAAAGCTCGTAAACTCAATCCAAATGATGGACATAAGTTTTTGCCTTATATAGTTTTAGTAGTCGATGAATTTGCTGATTTAATTATGACAGCCGGTAAAGAAGTAGAAACGCCTATCGCTCGTCTTGCACAGCTTGCTAGAGCCATTGGGATTCACTTGATAATTGCTACACAAAGACCTTCTGTAAATGTCATAACCGGAATTATTAAAGCGAACTTCCCAGCACGTATAGCGTTTAGAGTAACTTCAAAAATCGATTCTAGGACTATTTTAGATAGCTCTGGAGCAGATCAACTTATTGGGCGTGGTGACTTATTATACACCCAAGGAAATGACATGGTTCGAATTCAGTGTGCTTTTGTTGATACTCCTGAAGTTGAAAAGCTAACAGATTATATTGGGTCACAAAAAGCCTACCCTAGCGCTTATATACTACCTGAATATATTAGTGAAGACTCTAGCACAAGTATTGATAATAACATCAATGAGAGAGACCAACTGTTTAGAGAAGCTGCTGAAGTCATTGTAATAGCTCAACAGGGATCTGCTTCCTTATTACAACGAAAATTAAAATTAGGTTATAACCGAGCTGGACGTTTAATAGATCAATTAGAAGCTGCGGGTATTGTAGGTTCTTTTGAAGGCAGTAAAGCAAGGCAAGTATTAGTAACCGATTTAGTGGCCCTTAACCAATTACTAGATCAAGAAATCACTGATTAGCATGAGAAATTATATTTTACTTTTATGGACCTTAATTTCATTTATTGGTCAAGCACAAAGTCGTTCATCTGAAGCTCAACTACTTTTAGATCAAGTTAGTGCTAAAGTAAAAGGCTATAACAGCATGACGTTAGAATTTAAATATGTTCTTGAAAATACTGAAGAAAAAATTCGACAAGAAACTCGAGGAGACGTAACGCTGCAAGGAGATAAATATATTCTAAATATTTTAGGGATTACCCGAATATACGATGGAAAATCACTAATTACAATCAGTCCCGAAGATGAAGAAGTGACCATCTCTTCAAATAACACAACAGATGAAAATACGATCACTCCTAGTGAATTACTAAGTTTTTATGAAGATGGTTACTCATATGAAATGGATATTATTCAAAAAATTAAGGGTCGTGAAATCCAGTATATTAAATTAAATCCGATAGACTCTGATTCAGAAATCAAGTATGTTCTACTTGGAATTGACTCCTACACCAAACATGTCTACAACTTGATTGAGATTGGAAGCAATGACACAAAAACAACGCTAACAATCAATTCATTCAAAACAAACCAACCCCTTTCTAATACGTTTTTTTACTTTGACGAAAAAAAATATAGTGATTACTACATCAATAAATTAGATTAGGATATAAATTGAAACTTTTAGACCGCTACATATTAACCACTTTCCTAAAGACATTTATAAGTGTTTTTACAATACTTATGATGATTTTCTTATTACAATCTGTGTGGGTTTATATTTCTGAGTTGGCTGGAAAAGAATTAGAAATTGAAATCATATTAAAGTTTCTTCTTTACGTATCTCCAAGAATTGTAGTTCTAGTCTTACCTCTTACTATCCTTTTGACTTCAATAATGGTATTTGGTGGATTTTCCGAAAACTATGAATTTGCAGCAATGAAATCAACAGGTATTTCACTTCAAAGAGCAATGAAGAGTCTCAGTATCTTCATTGTTTTATTAGCAGTACTTAGTTTTTTCTTTGCCAATAGTGTAATTCCAAGTGCTGAGTTTAATTTTTTCAATTTACGGAGAAATATTGCAAAAGTGAAGCCGGCAATGGCAATTGCTGAAGGACAGTTTAATCAATTGAATGACATAAATATTAAGGTTGCAGAGAAAAGCGGGGACAATGGAGAGTATCTAAAAGATGTTATTATACACCAGAAAAAGAGCGGTGTTAACGGAAATTACACAGTTATTAAATCAAATACTGGAGAATTCATAAGCAACGAAACTTCAAATGTGTTACAGCTCGTTCTAATAAATGGAAATTATTATGATGAGGTACAACCTTCTGATTATAGTAAACGAACTAAAAATAAACCACAAGTAAAAAGTAAATTTGAAAAATATATTATTAACATTGATCTCTCAGAATTTAATGACATAGACTTTGAAAGTCAAGATAAAGTGACTAAGCACACGATGTTAAACGTTATAGATTTAAATACGGCTCTAGATTCACTAAATAAGTCCAAAAGTCTTATGATAACTAATTTTACTAAAACAATGCTACAGCGTAGTAATCAACCGAGTTTAAACAAGAATTATAAAATTAGTACGAAAGATACTATAAGTGAAAACTTAGACCTTTTAAAGTTATTTGAAGAACGAAAAGCCATTCAATTGATTGAGGTAGCTCTAAACTCTGTGAAAACAGCTAAAAAAGATTTAAAGATAAGATCCAAAACCATTTTACTTTCTCAAGTAAATATTAACAAACATATTGTTGCATTGCATGACAAGTTTGCCTTAGGACTTTCTTGTATTATCTTGTTTTTTGTAGGAGCACCTCTGGGAGCATTAATACGTAAAGGAGGCATAGGACTCCCCTTAGTTATTGCTATATTAATATTTCTTACTTATCATTTTATAAGCATATTTGCCAAAAACAGTTCAGAAGATAGTAGTATGGATCCCGTTTTAGCGTCATGGCTTTCCTCATTAATTTTATTACCATTTAGTATTTATCTTACCAACAGAGCCACAAAGGATCGGGCATTAATTGACTTTGACAGTATTTTAATTCCTTTGAAGGATATCGTCACATCCTCAAGCGACAAGGAATTAAGTGGAAAACTATCAATGTCTGACGAAAAAATTAGTGAACTAACTGTAATTGATAATACTCAACTTAAGTTAATAATTAAAGAGTATCGAAAATTAGGGCACTCCTTAAAGTATAGAAACTCGGCATTACAAACACTTAAACTACGAGGAATTAGTGAACTCGAACTAAGAATGAGTGGGTATTTGACAAACCCGAGTTATGAGGCTGCTATTATGCTCTATATCGACTTTAAAGTAAATTCTAAGTTAGCACTTGTATTTAATCTATTAACCATATTTACTGCTTTGAGTGGCTCTATACTTAATAATAATGGCTTTGATAGTGTTGGAATGATATTAGTAGGAATGGCAATTATTAGCATCATATTTTATTTAATAGTGTTTCAAAAATCTATAAAAAATCAGCTTGATTTTTATGAATTTACTCATATAAATTTTATGAAAAAATCTCTTATTAAAATCCTTTTTGGTCTTCCTTTACTTTATTTTTACAGAAGATATTTCATACGCAAAATGGAAGAAGAATTATTGAAAATATCTTAAGTATTAAATTACTTATAATATCTTTACAAAAAAAAATGGCAACTAACGAACAAAATCTACAAGACACTATAAAATTAAATAGTATTGAAGATGCTATTAACGACATCCGATTAGGAAAAGTGGTGGTGGTTGTAGACGATGAGAATAGAGAGAACGAAGGAGACTTCATTGCAGCAGCCGAAAAAGTGACGCCTGAAATGATCAACTTCATGGCTTTATATGGACGTGGACTAATATGTGCCCCATTAACTGAAATTCGTTGCGATGAGCTCGGCTTAAACATGATGGTTCAAAATAATACAGTATTACATAACACCCAATTTACAGTATCGGTTGATTTAATAGGACAAGGGTGCACAACTGGAATCTCTACGACAGATCGGTCTAAAACAATCAAAGCCTTGGTTGAATCAGATACAAAGCCACACGACTTAGGAAGACCTGGTCATATCTTTCCATTAAAAGCCAAAAACGGCGGGGTACTTAGGCGTACTGGTCATACAGAAGCAGCAGTAGACTTAGCACGTCTGGCAGGATTACAACCAGCAGGAATTTTAGTAGAGATTCTAAATGATGATGGTTCCATGGCACGATTGCCTGAATTAAAAAAGGTAGCTGATAAATTTGACCTTAAAATCATCTCTATTGAAGATTTGGTTGCCTATAGAATGGAACACGACTCTCTAATCCAAAAAAAACAAGACTATCAAATCGAGACACGCTTTGGAGATTTTAGGCTAAGAGCCTACCAACAAACAACTAATAATGCTGTTCATATAGCACTAACCAAGGGAACTTGGAGTACTAAAGAAATGGTGCCAACAAGAATAAACTCTACGCTGGTTAATAACGATATCCTAGGAACGCTTACAAACAATGCCGATCACCAGTTGGATAAAATGTTTAAGCAAATTAATAAGCATGGGAAAGGTGCTATTCTTTTCATTAACCAGAGCACTCAACCTGCAAACCTTCTCAAACGTTTGGATATAGTAAGAACAACCCAAAAAAAAGGGACAGTAGTCAAAGCCCCGAATATTAAAATGGATACTAAGGATTTTGGTATTGGCGCACAAATCCTTCACGATTTAAACATACATAAACTAGGACTTATCTCTAACAGCGTACAAACAAAACGCGTTGGTATTATTGGGTATGGCCTAGAAATTATTGAATATATTAAGTACTAAGAAGTACTATTCTGAATGAGCGTAGCCATCGTTTTGGCTCTTTGTATTACTTCGGATTCTGTCCAAGACAACTTTATTAAACACGATATATTACGCCCTATGAAATGATCCGACTTCTCAAACGTTTTGTTCTTTAAATAGGATAGACCATCTTTCAATTCATTACTAAGCGGAATTAATGACTTTTGGTTAATTAAATGATCCCATTTTCGAATGTAATGCCAATTGTTATCATAATAATGGAAACAAACATCAATACCATTGATTTTGAACTTATGGCTAACCCTACGGGCAGTTTCTAAATCGTCTAAGAAAAAATTTAAAAACGCATAACTTTCTTCGCCCCCTTTAGGAACGGTTCTAAACGTTACTCCTGGTAATTTTGCTAACTCATTTCTAATAATTGTATAATGCTTTTTCTGGATAGTTACAAAATCATCTAAGCGACGAAATTGTGCTAAACCAACAGCTGCATTTAGTTCTGAAATACGAAAATTATAGCCTAAAAACGGATGTGTTTCTGCACCTCTATCTGTACCATGGTGGTCATGTCCGTGATCACTATAGAGGTCTGCGTTTCTGTAGTAATCATTATTGTTGGTGATCATAACTCCGCCTTCGCCACAGGTCACTGTCTTCACAAAATCAAAAGAAAAACAACCCAAGTCACCAATTGTTCCTAAAGCTTTTCCTTTATAAGTCCCTCCTATAGCTTGGCAAGCGTCTTCAATTAAAATTAAATTATGTGTGTTACAGATAGATTTTAAGGCCTCTAAATTAGCCATACTACCACACATGTGTACAGGCATAATAGCTTTGGTCTTAGGAGTTATCGCAGCTTGAACAGCATCAATATCTAAGGTCAGAGTATCATCAATATCAACAATCACAGGGGTTGCTCCTAACATGATGATGGCTTCAAAACTTGCTACAAAAGTAAAACAAGGCATAATCACTTCATCCCCAGCACCTATTCCTGAAGATGCAAGTGCAAGACTCACAGCCGCAGTACCGCTAGAAAGGAGTTGAGCATGCTGAATCTCAAATTGAGATTCAATTTCTTTTTCGAGTTCATTGGCTTTCCAATGCCCTTGGCGCATTCCATCAAAACCATAACGCATTAAAACGCCACTGTTTAATACATCCTGCACTTCTTTTTTTTCTGCGTCTCCAAACAACTCAAATCCAGGCATAGGCTTTATTTAATTTCTATTATGGAATCTCTAAGATCTTTTCTTACTTTTTTCAAATCTGCAAACATATCGACTTTTGCACGGAATCCAATTGGCATGACAAGCACAGACCGCAATCCTTGCTCATTAAGCTTAAAATACTCATCATAGGCAATAGGGTCAAAACCTTCCATTGGACAGGCATCAATTTCTTGAGTGGCACAAACAGTAAGCATGTTTCCTAAGGCTAAATAAGCTTGCTTGGCTCCCCAGTTAAATATTTCATCTGGGGACTTCGTTGCAAAACTAGAAATAAGGCTCTCACGAAACGAATTTAAAACAGCGTCTGGCGTCTTACGAATTGATTTTATATTTTCAAAATAAGTGCGTATGTAAGCTTCATCAACATTAGTATATACACAAAATATACATAAGTGAGAGGCTTGACCCACCTGTTTTTGGTTACTTGAAATTGGGACTAACTCTTGAAGAATGGATTTATTACTCACTAAGAGCAATTTTACAGGCTGTAAGCCGTAGGAACTCGCTGTTAGGTTAAAGCTCTCCTTTATAACTTCAATAGTTTCATTGGGAATAATTCGTGTTGAATCAAAATTTTTGGCTGCATAGCGCCAATTTAGTGCCTCAATAATATTCATTTATATCTTTTTTTCAAAAATATAAAATAATACAGAGCTTTCAATTGCAAATTTTACTAATTAAAATATAAATTACTTGAACATTAAATTAAATTTTAGCTTGATAGGTAAATAGATCAAAGTACCTGCCCTGTTTAGTTATTAATTCATCATGGTTTCCACGTTCGGCAATACGGCCATTTTCAATGACTAAAATCTGATCTGCTTTTCGAATTGTACTCAAACGGTGTGCAATCACTATAGTCGTTCTATTCTTTGTTAACTCAGCTAAACTTTTTTGAATTAAGGCTTCGCTTTCTGTGTCTAAATTTGAAGTCGCTTCATCTAAAATAATAATTTTGGGGTCGGCCAAGATCGCTCTAGCTATGGCAATACGCTGCCTTTGGCCGCCTGAAAGCTTCACGCCTCTTTCTCCAATTAATGTTTCTAATCCATCTTCAAAACGATCTGTAAATTCATTTACATAAGCTGCTTTTACAGCAGCTTGCACTTGATCTTCTGTAGCTTCAGGTCTTGGGAACATTATATTTTCCCTTATGGTGCCTTCAAATAAAAACTCATCTTGCAAAACCACTCCTAAATGCTTTCTAAAGCTCTGTAGTTTAACTTTAGATACATCGTTGCCATCAATCGTAATGGTGCCAGACTGAGGGTTTAAAAAGGTGGCTGAAAGACCAGCGATGGTCGATTTTCCGGAGCCTGAGCTACCAACCAATGCAATTACAGATCCTGAGGTAGCTTTAAAGTCAATGTTATGAATAACTTCTTTGTTTTCTTCGTATGCAAATGACACATCATTAAATATAAGTTCCCCTTTAAAATTTCCCAGTTCAATGGTGCGGTTTGTATCGTCTTCTTCAGCTTCCATACTCATTAACTCTTCCGTACGATCTAACCCTGCCAAAGCTTCTGTTAGTTGACTCCCTATATTGCTCATCTGTACTATCGGAGCCACCATGAACGCCAATAAAAATGTGAATTGAAGAAAATCACCAGGGGTTATTTCTCCTTGAATCATATAATGGCCACCAATACCCATAATTCCTGTGGTTGCTAAACCAATCAAAAAGGTGGAAGAACTCGTCATTATAGCTGTTGCTGTTAAACTCTTTTTAACATTTTGAAAAATAGCATCTACTCCTTTAGCAAAAATCTCACTTTCCTGAGCCTCAGCATTAAAGGCTTTAATCACACGAACCCCGGATAAAGTTTCTGTTAATCGTCCTTTTACATCAGCATTAATTTTTCCTCTAGCCCTGAAAATAGGACGTATATATTTGAATGCTTTAAGGGCAATCACCGCAAAAATAGACAATGGAATAAACGTAAACAGTGTCATCCACACATTCATTTTTAATAAAATAATTAAAGTTAAAATGGCAGTAAAAGACCCACCCACCAATTGAACTAATCCAGTACCAATAAGGTTCCTCACGCCTTCAACATCACTCATTATTCTTGACACTAAAGCGCCCGATTTGGTGTTATCAAAAAAACTAATCGGTAAGGACAATACTTTCTTTTGGACTTGAGCTCGTAATTCACTAATTAAATACTGAGCTTGGATACTTAACACTTTAGTAAGTAAAAAAGAAGTGGCCGCTTGAACAACAATGGAACCAATTACTATAAAAATCAAAGAATATAAAAGGCTGTAATCATTATTAGGAACCACATCATCTAACAATATCTTACTTTGTAATGGAAGCACAAAGCCGGACAAGCTTCGAATGACTATAAGTAATAGGCCTAAAAACACTAAGTTTCGTCTGGGCCATATAATAGTTTTAAAGGCTTTTTTTAAGGTCACTTTTGGTTTTCTATAATCTTTTATTGTTGTTGTTTTTAAGTCTTGCATGGATGTAATATTTATGATACAAATATAAGGCTGAAAATAAAGACAGCTGGTTTTAAAAATTAATCTTTTGTTAATATAGAATAGTACAGATTACAGAAAAATGTATCAGCAATTCTCATCAACTATTTCATTTAGGTACTTCAATCTTTATTAAACTGAACTTATTACGAAAAAGTATACAAAACAAAAAGCCCATAATAAATATTATGGGCTTTCTTAACGCGGAGAGCAAGGGATTCGAACCCCTGGAGGTGTGACCCTCAACAGTTTTCAAGACTGCCGCATTCGACCACTCTGCCAGCTCTCCAATGCGGTGCAAATATAACAGGTTTTTGGTTCTTTCAAATACTTTTATTAATTATTTTAAAAAAATAAAAGCATTAAAATAGATCCTTATTATATTTGTAACTTGACCTTTTAAGTTAACCCAACAAGAATGAAATGGCAAGAAGCTCTAAATGATTTTACTTTATATTTAAAAATTGAACGCGGTATGTCCAAACATACGGTTCAAAACTACAACCTGGATGTCTGGAAACTTATAAAGTATTTAGAAAGTCATCAGATGCCCTTGGGGCCACTTCAAATAACTAGTATACAAATTCAGGAGTTTATTTATCAAATAGCCAAAGATATGAATCCAAGAAGCCAATCTAGATTGATTTCGGGTTTACGTAGTTTTTTTGATTATTTAATTTTTGAGAATTATCTAAACGCAAACCCCTTAGAACGCATAGAAGCGCCTAAAATAGGGCGAAAGTTACCAGACACACTTTCCGTTAATGAGATTAACCTTATTGTGAGTGCCATAGACCTAGACGAATCTAATGGCGAACGTAACCGAGCCATTATCGAAACCTTATACAGTTGTGGACTTAGAGTTAGTGAATTAACAGCTCTAAAGATTTCAGATTTATTTTTTGAGGAAGGGTTTATAAAAGTCACTGGAAAAGGAGATAAACAGCGTTTTGTTCCCATTGGGCCATTGACACAAAAATATATAAACCTTTACAAAGATCAGATTCGTATTTCAATGAATATTGAAGCCGCTTTTAATGATACCTTGTTTCTAAACCGTCGCGGTAAACAACTCAGTAGAGCCATGATTTTTACAATCGTAAAAACCTTGGGGGAAAAAGCGGAGATTCAAAAAAAGATTTCTCCTCACACTTTTAGACATTCATTTGCTACGCATCTACTTGAAAATGGAGCCGATTTAAGAGCCATTCAAATGATGTTAGGCCATGAGAGCATTACAACAACAGAAATTTATATGCATGTCGATAAGAGCCACCTAAAGGAGGTTATTAACCAATTTCATCCTAGAAACTAAAAAAGCAGCCAGAAGGCCGCTTTTTGTTATAAAAATAAAGGAAGCTTATTTAGCAATATTGACGGCACGTGTTTCACGAATAACTGTGACTTTTACTTGTCCAGGATAAGTCATGTCAGTTTGAATTTTCTGCGAAATTTCAAAAGATAAACTTCCTGCTTTATCATCTGTTACTTTTTCACTTTCAACAATGACACGTAGTTCACGACCAGCTTGAATCGCATAGGCCTTTTGGACACCTCCAAAACCAAGAGCGATATCTTCTAAATCTTTTAATCGTTGAATATAAGAATCCAAAACTTGTCGTCTTGCTCCAGGACGTGCTCCTGAGATAGCGTCACATACTTGAACAATAGGAGACATTAATGACTTCATTTCAATTTCGTCGTGGTGAGCTCCAATCGCATTACATACTTCTGCATTTTCTCCGTATTTCTCAGCCCATTGCATTCCTAAAATAGCGTGAGGCGTTTCAATATCTGCTTCCGCATCTGGAACTTTTCCAATGTCGTGAAGAAGTCCTGCACGCTTGGCTAGTTTAGAGTTAATTCCTAATTCTGCAGCCATAACGCCACAAAGTTTTGCAACTTCTCTAGAGTGTTGTAATAAATTTTGACCATAAGACGAACGATACTTCATACGTCCTACTGTTTTAATTAATTCAGGATGTAACCCATGGATTCCTAAATCGATCACTGTTCTTTTACCAACTTCTATGATCTCTTGTTCAATTTGCTTTTGAGTTTTCTTAACAATTTCTTCAATTCGTGCTGGGTGAATACGACCATCAGTCACTAATTTGTGTAAGGATAAACGCGCCACTTCTCTTCGAACTGAATCAAAACATGACAATATGATCGCTTCTGGCGTATCGTCCACTATAATCTCAACTCCTGTAGCCGCTTCAATAGCTCTAATATTACGACCTTCACGCCCAATAATTCGCCCTTTAACATCGTCAGATTCTATGTTAAAAACAGAAACACAGTTATCTACTGCTTCTTCTGTTCCAATGCGTTGAATCGTGTTAATAATAATTTTTTTAGCATCTTGTTCAGCGGTCAATTTTGCTTCTTCCATCGTGTCTTGAATATAAACCATGGCATCATCTTTGGCTTCAGACTTTAAAGACTCAACCAATTGATGCTTAGCATCTTCCGCCGATAAGCCAGAAATCACCTCTAGTTGTTGGATTTGACTTTTATGCGACTTTTCAACTTCTTCTTTACGCTTGCTTAACAAGTTTGTACGATGTTCGTAATCTTTGATTTTTGATTCAATATCTGTAGATAGTTTTTTATTTTTTGAAAGCTCTGATGAAATTTGTGACTCTTTATCTCGAGTTCGTTTTTCAGCTTCACTTATTTTCTTTTCTCTAGACTGAATGACTTGTTCATGTTCTGATTTCAACTCTAAGAACCGTTCTTTAGCCTGAAATATTTTATCCTTTTTTGTAGCCTCGCCCTCTAATCTGGCCTTTGAAATAATAGAATTAGCATCTCTTTTTGCATTTTTAGTGACTTGGGACGCGTTATTTTTTTCGCGCACTTTTGAGACTACTAATCCTAAGACAAGTCCTAATACAGCTGCAACAGCGGCAATGAGTATAGTGTTCGTTTCCATATATAATTATTAAATTTAAAAAAAAAGCCTACATCAATCTGTTTTTGTTTAAACTCCATAAATACAAGATTTAGAGTTGAAAAGCTGATCAAGGATCTGTAACAAGACAGCATGCTTTTACAACTTAAACGCACTCCTTTTTAAAGAATTTCCGTTGAGTTTATCAAAAAAGTGATCAATATAGGCAGTAACCTTATTTTATTTAAAGAACGTTGTTGTCTAAGTGTGAATCTAGTAATTTGTCTACTGCAATTAGACGGGATTCTAGATCATAGTTTAGACTCGTATTATCTATTGTTTTTTGTTCATTTTGAGTTGCAAATTGTAGTGCGCACATGGCCAATACATCCTGCTTGTCTTGAACAGAGTAACTTTTCTCAAATTGCTTAATAGTTGAATCAATTTTTTGGGCGGCTAAACGAAGCCCTTCTTCTTGATCAGGAGTGATAGTCAATGGATATATTCTGTTGGCTATGGATAATTTTATTTTTAACCGGTCACTCATCTACTTCTATTTTAATCAGATAATTTAGATATACATTCGTCAATCTCTTTGATTAAAGTGTTTATTTTAAGTTTAGTCTCTCTTTTACTTTCGTCACTGCCAAGGATTGAGTTTGCAAATTTGAGCGTGTCATAATCACTTTCTTTTTCTTGTAGTGTATGCAACAGCTTAGTGTTCTCAGCATTTGCATCGAGTAATTCATGTTTTAAAGTTGTATTGTCATTTTTTAATTCAGCTAGTTCGTACAAAACTTTTTGTACTTTTTGCTCTAAATAATTAACAATTAGC
>OJEH01000387.1_pt1 | contig 13853 bp, 9 predicted proteins | sample 1593001 | NCBI WGS metagenome assembly OJEH01 (sample SAMN05416886, study PRJEB24817) | seawater metagenome | isolation source: Sea water | place: Canada:Atlantic | collected 2013-11 | reverse complement strand
AGATAGGAGTCCGTCTCGTGGGCTCGGAGATGTGTATAAGAGACAGCTATATAACCTTCCAAATCAGCCAGTTCGCGGTTTTTTGTTTGGTGCGAAACCCCTAAAGAGATTGAATCTAACGCCCTTTCACGAATGAGTTTACCCTGCTCATCATCGAGTTTGGAAACGAGCTCTCTTGCGTATTCTTTTGCCTCGGCTTCGGTATCTCGAACAATCATATGCACGCGCAGTCCATAATCTAAGACACGTCCATAACTTCGCGCGCACTCATTAACAGCTTTCATACGCTCTGCCAGAGCTTCTTGTTTTTCTGGCCACATTAAATAGACATCACAATGTTCGCCACATAAATCTAATGCAGACGGTGAGTAACCGCCAAAATACAGCAAGGGCCCACCATTTTGCTGATAAGGTTTAGCAGGGCCTGCTGGTAGGTTTTCAAAATTATAAATCTCCCCCTGGAAGTTAATCTCATCCTGCGTCCAGGCTTGTTTTAAAATTTCAACAACTTCGCGTGAGCGTTGATAACGAAATGCACTGTCTTCTTTTTGGCCCGGAAAATCTGAAGAAATAATATTAACAGTTAAGCGTCCCTTCATCATATGATCAAGCGTGGCGATGGTGCGCGCAAGCATAATAGGGTGCATTTCACCGCACCTTACAGCGGCTAATATGTTGATATTATCAGTAAGAGGAGCATTACCTGCCACAAATGTAAGTGTGTCTTGCCCAACTTGGTACGAGGAGGGGCATAAAATGTTTCTATAGCCTAGTTTGTCCGCCGTTTGAATAATGTTTGAGGTGTTTTCCCATGAAGAACGCAAGCTGCCTTCAGGCACTCCCAAATGATGGTAATCATCCGAACATAAAGGTGCGAACCATGCAATCTCTGCTGCAGTAGTGTGTTCTGATCTTATAGGGACAATAGACAAGTTAGCTTTCTTCCATTGATTAATTAAGTGATTTAAATTACTATAACAATTGTGTATCAATATATCAATAGTGCATCAATTAACAAAAATCTCACAGCATATGAAATCTGCATTATCCAAAAATCGACTACCATTGCATGTTGAAATTAGTGAAATGTTAGCGCGTGAAATTCAAGCTGGGATATTGGCTGACGGATCACGTTTGGCCTCTGAACGTTTGATGGCAGACGAGCTTGGGGTAGCCGTTGGCACCTTGCGTAAGGCATTAATGGAGCTAACACAAAAAGGCCTTTTGGAACGTGTGCAAGGTTCTGGTAATTATGTGCGTAAACCTAAGCATTCTCAACACATTGATACAATATACAGTTTCTTCCGCTTAGAGTTAATCAAAGGAGGAGGTCTGCCAACGGCTCAAGTTTTATCCGTTGAAAGGCTGAACAAAGCTAAACATTTTCCAGCATTGGGTCCTCAATTTGGAACTGCTGCCGACGGATTTAGAATAAGAAGATTAAGGCAGCTGAATTCAATTGATAGTGCGATTGAGGAGATATGGATAGATGCGCCTAAAAATAGACACGTGAGTGTGGAAGATTTGTCCGACTCTTTATATTTGTTTTATCGTGAAAATCTCAAATTCTGGATTACTAGCGCAGAAGATCAAGTGAGCGTAAAACAGATGCCAGATTGGACCCCCACTGCCTTTGCCAAAGACTCAACAGTGAGTCATTTAAATAATGAGGATAAAGTATGGGGATATATAGAGCGTCAAAGCTATGATCAAAACAATATGCTTGCTGAATATTCACTGACTTGGTTTAACCCTCGGGTTGCGCGTTATGTCGCGCGCATAAAATAATAAAGAGGTATTTTTCGTGACGGCTTTAAACTATGGCATGATCGGGTGTGGCATGATGGGTCAGGAGCACATCAAGAATATTAAACTGCTTGAGAACACCCGTATCGCGGCAATTTTCGAACCCGATCCTGGTATGGCAACCGTCGCAAAAAAACTGGCCCCTGAAGCTGAATTTGAGCCATCAATAGAAGCATTGCTAGGGCGAAAAGACCTTGATTGTCTGGTTATTGTGAGTCCTAATTTTTTGCATGCCCAGCAATTAAAGCTAATAGCCTCACTTAATCCATTACCTATTTTGGTAGAAAAACCTTTAATAACCAATCCATCCGATGCCACGCTCATACAAGAGCTGAGTAAAAACTACCCTAAGCCAATTTGGGTGGCCATGGAATATCGTTATATGCCCCCTGTTGCAAAGCTGATAAGCCAGGCAAATGCCTTATCAGGTGGGGTAAAGCTTCTGACCATTAAAGAGCATCGGTTTCCATTTTTAGAAAAGGTGAATGACTGGAACAGGTTCAACGAAAATTCTGGGGGTACATTTGTTGAAAAATGTTGTCATTTCTTCGATCTAATGCGCCTCATAATGAAGTCTGAACCAGTAAGAATTATGGCTTCTGCTGGACAAGCTAATAATCATTTAGAAGAAAAATATAATGGGCGCACCCCTGATATTTGGGATAATGGTTATGTCATTGTTGATTTTGCATCGGGCTCACGAGCAATGCTGGAACTTTGTATGTTTGCAGAAGGATCAAACTATCAAGAGGAAATTTCAGCAGTTGGAGTGGAGTGCAAGGTGGAGTGTTTTGTGCCAGGACCAAGCCGCTTTTGGCCTACACATCTTGGCCCATCTCCAACCCCCAAGGTTATTGTGAGTCCAAGAGCACCCAAAGGCCCACAAGTTCTTGAGATACCAGTAGACACTAAGCTTCTGCAAGCTGGTGATCATAACGGATCTACTTACTACCAACACCAAAAGTTCCAGCAAGTGGTACTGGGCAACCAAAAGCCTGAAGTGACGCTAAAAGATGGTTTAATCGCTGTTCAAATGGGTATGGCCGCCCAAGAAGCGGCTTCACAATCTCGAATCATTGAACTGTCCACCAGCATGAAGACAAAAGACCAGTAAATACAGCCAAATCACTTAATGCCTTTGTGAAGCAATGAATATTTGGCCTAAGCCTATGTAGGTTTAAAACCACGCTAAGTCGTTAAAAGGTATCACTATTTTTTAAAATTTTTGGCTTTTTTAGCTTTCGCTTTGTCAGCTTTGGCTTTATCTGATTTAGAAACTTTTGGTTTTTTAGCCTTAATTTTTTTCAATACCGCAGGTTCTTCTTTTTTAGGGGAGAACCCAGGAAATATTTGGCGGCTAATGTCATTGCCAATATAGCGTTCAATGCGGCCAAGGTTAGGCCAGTCCATGGCATCAACGATAGACCAGACGCTGCCGGCCTCACCATCACGGCCTGTGCGACCCGCGCGGTGCACATAGCTGTCTGCCTTTTCTGGCATGTGGAGGTTAATCACATGGCTTAGACCTGGTAAATCAACACCCCGAGACATAACATCTGTAGCCACTAAAACCTTAGTACGTCCGCGGCGCATGTCTTTAATTTGTTGGTTTCGATCACTTTGGCGCAGGTCACCATGTAAACCTGTGCACTGTATACCCAGCGTGCGTATGACTTTAAGCCAGATGTCTACCTGCTTACGACTATTAACAAAAACAATGGCTTGTTTTACTTCTGGCAACCGCAGTAAGGCTTTAAGTAGGTGTTCTTTGTGCTGTTCGTTGTCGGCTTGATATACTGCTTGGCTAATTTTCTTAGCCACATGGCGGGGTGCTTCTACAGCAACCTGGACGGCGCTCTCTGCTAATAAATCATGGGCAAAGGCCTGCACTTTATCGCCTTCCAACGTGGCCGAGAACATCGACGTTTGGCGCTCAAGTGGCAGCAAGTCTGAGACTTGGTGGATGGCTTGTATAAAACCTAAATCCAACATGCGATCGGCTTCGTCAATCACAAACACAGTCACTTGAGACAAATCCAAGGCCATGTGTTCTTCAATTTCTATTAAACGGCCAGGCGTTGCGACTAAAACATCGATGGTTTCAGCCACCATGGCCTTTTGCATGCCAAAGGGCACGCCACCCACAATGAGGCAACTCTTTAGGTGATTGTGAGCCACGAGTTGCTCTACTTGATCGTAGGTTTGACGGGCTAGCTCGCGAGTAGGGCTAAGAATAAGTACCTTGGGCGTACCCACTTCTTGCCTTGGCGTGTCTAAAATGTGTTGCAAGGCAGGCAAAACAAACGCCAGTGTTTTACCCGTGCCAGTGGGCGCAGATGCCAGCACATCATGACCTTCTAAAAGTGGTGGAATAGCTTGCTGCTGGATCGCAGTGGGTTGGGTAAATTCGTGCTCTGCAAGGGCATGCAGTAATTCTTGATCCAGCTGTAAATCGACAAAAGACACTGTGGCATAACTCAATGAATAAACAAGCCCGTAGGATACCGTATTTTGTTGATAATTGATTTAGCAATCTAGGCTTATGAGTTGGAAAGCCTTGCTCTGAAAAATCTTTGGACTACGACATGGGTTTCGATAGGTGAAGTAAATTATGTAATAGTTTCAGCGACATGTTATCAGCATTTTGTAAATGCTATTATTTCATGGAGATAGACTTGTGTAAAAGGCATTAGTGTCGCAGCAATGTCGTTTTCAGATATGCGCTGATTTCCAACGCTTGGATAATGGAGCGGTTATATCATAGTGTTCTGGCGCAGGAATAACTGAATTTTTGTAACGCATTGACGCGCATAGAACCTCGAATTTAAGTTAAAACAGAGAACAACATGTCTGCTGATTCAACCAAAGACAACGTAGTGCGTTTGCACCCAGGCGCTGGCCGAAATAAATCTCGTATTCACCTGCGTGGACGTCAAGTTAATTTAGACACATTAGCGCAGCTGCGACAATTAATGGGTGACCAACCGATTAAACGTGACATGCTGGTTGAGTACTTACATCTGATTCAAGATAACTTTGGTTACTTGTCTGCCGCACATCTGGCAGCCTTGGCTCACGAAATGAATATCCCTATGGCTGAAGTCTATGAATGTGCCACTTTTTATGCGCATTTTGACATTGTTAAAGAAGGTGAACTACCGCCTCCTGCAGTTACTGTGCGGGTTTGCGACAGCCTCAGTTGTCAACTTGCAGGTGCCGTTCAACTCAAGGCAGCCATAGAGGCAGGAACAGATCCCACTGAAGTGCGTATTGTTAACGCGCCATGCATGGGTCGCTGCGACACCGCTCCAGTGGCTGAAGTAGGTCATTATCATGTCGATCGCGCTGATGCGGCTAAAGTTGTGGATGCGATTCAAGCTAAACATTTTCACCCAGAGATTCCAGACTACCTAGCCTATGAAGCCTATGTAGCAGAGGGTGGTTACACTTTGCTAAAGCAGTGTTTAGCGGGTGATTATAGTTGGGAAGATATCCAAAAGGTATTGGCTGATGCCAATCTTAAAGGTCTGGGTGGTGCTGGTTTCCCCACGCATATGAAATGGAAGTTTGTGCGCCAAGAACCCAAGCCCCGTTACCTTGCGATTAATGGTGACGAAGGTGAACCGGGAACATTCAAAGACCGCTTGTATTTAGAATCTGACCCTCATCGTTTTATCGAAGGTGCGTTAATCAGTGCTTGGGCTGTGGAAGCTGAAGCTGCTTATATCTATCTGCGTGACGAGTACCCAGCAGCATTGGAGATATTAAAAGCTGAAATTGGTAAAGTCGAGGCTGCGGGTCTAGCACCTGCAGGTGGCATTCATCTAAGACGCGCTGCGGGTGCATATATCTGTGGTGAAGAGTCAGCCATGATTGAGTCCTTAGAAGGTAAGCCTGGTATGCCTCGTCATCGGCCACCTTTTGTGGCTCAGGTCGGTTTGTTTAATCGACCCACCCTTGTAAATAATATTGAAACGGTTTTCTGGATTCGCACCTTGGTCGATAAGGGTGCAGAGTGGTTCTCAAGCCAAGGCCGCAACGGTTCTCAGGGCTTGCGCAGCTTTTCTGTGTCTGGCAGGGTTAAAAACCCAGGAGTTAAGTTAGCCCCCGCAGGTATTACCATGCAGGAACTAATGGAAGAATATTGTGGGGGTATGGCGGATGGTCACACCTTCAAAGGCTATCTTCCAGGGGGTGCCTCAGGAGGCATATTGCCAGCAGGTATGGCGGATATCCCACTCGATTTTGGCACGCTGAATAAATATGGTTGCTTTATTGGGTCTGCTGCAGTGGTGGTTTTATCAGACCATGACAATATGCGCGATGTGGTAGTGAACTTACTCAAGTTCTTTGAGGATGAGAGCTGCGGTCAATGTACGCCGTGTCGTGTGGGTACAGAAAAAATGGTTAAATTACTACAGCGTCCAGATTGGGATCAAGCCTTAATGGCCGAACTGACCCAGGCCATGTGCGATGCCTCCATTTGTGGATTAGGCCAAGCAGCGTCTAACCCCATCAGTACCGTATTTAAATATTTTGACGCTAATTTGATCGCTACTGATCTGGCAGCCAGTGCAAAACCAGTAGCCATTGCGGGAGACACAAAATGAGTCAAGATATTATTAGTTTCACCCTCGACGGTGAAAGTGTGACCGCCAAAAAAGGCGAAACTATTTGGCAAGTCGCTCAGCGTTATGGTGAAACTATTCCTCACCTTTGCTACAAACCAGAACCGGGCTACCGAGCAGACGGCAACTGTCGTGCTTGCATGGTCGAAATTGAAGGGGAACGAGTGCTCGCTGCTTCTTGCTTGCGCTCACCCAGTGAAGGTATGGTCATCACCAGCGCCAATTCTGAGCGGGCACAATCGTCACGTAAAATGGTCATGGAGCTTTTAGCCACAGATCAGCCGGATCGTGAAGAATCACCTGATAAAAGCTCTCACTTTTGGGCCATGGCTGATCTCTTAGCAGTTGATGCGAGTCAAGCTCGCTTTGATGAAACTGAAAAACCGTGTGCTGACAACAGCAGTAAAGCCATGCGTGTGAATTTACAATCATGCATTAACTGTAACTTGTGTGTGCGGGCTTGCCGTGAAGTTCAGGTCAATGATGTGATTGGTATGGCTCATCGTGGCGCTGAATCTAAAATTGTATTTGATTTTGATGATCCTATGGGTGATTCCACCTGTGTTAACTGTGGCGAATGTGTGCAAGCTTGTCCTACTGGGGCCTTGATGCCATCTACAGTGACCAGTGAAGATGGTAAGGGTGACAGTGCAGATTACGACCGTAAGGTAGACAGTGTATGTCAGTATTGTGGTGTAGGCTGTCAGTTAACCTATCACGTAAAGGACGAGCGTATTGTTTATGTTGATGGACGAGACGGTCCAGCTAACCAGAATCGTTTGTGTGTAAAGGGTCGTTTTGGTTCTGACTATATTCACCACGGTGACCGCATCACTAAACCATTGATTCGTCTTCAAGGTGCACGCAAAGGTATTCATAATGACTTTGATCCAGCCAAACCGCTAACGCACTTTCGCGAAGCCAGCTGGGAAGAGGCTCTGGACTTTGCCGCTAATGGATTCGTTAAAATTCGTGATACTCAAGGTAAAAAAGCCCTTGCAGGTTTTGGTAGTGCTAAAGGTTCTAACGAAGAAGCTTACTTGTTTCAAAAGTTGGTACGCACTGGTTTTGGTAGCAACAACGTAGACCACTGTACCCGTTTATGTCACGCCTCCTCGGTAATGGCATTGTTGGAAGGCTTGGGATCTGGTGCAGTATCAGCCTCCTTCATGCAGGCGAAGCACGCAGACGTGGTGGTGATTACCGGTGCTAACCCAACCAACAACCACCCTGTTGCTGCAACTTTCTTTAAGCAAGCTGCAAAAAATGGCACCAAGATTATTGTTTTAGACCCACGTGGTTTGGCAATGAAGAAATATGCCAGCCACATGATTCAGTGCCAACCAGCAAGCGACGTAAGCTTCTGGAATGCTATTATGAACGTTATCGTTACAGAAGAGCTGTACAACCAAAAGTACATCGACTCGATGACGACTGGTTTTGACGCGGTGAAAGAGCACGTTAAGCGCTACACACCCGAAGCAATGTCACCCATTTGTGGTGTAGACGCAGACCTCATTCGTGAAGTGGCACGTTTATATGCTACAGCTAACAACGCCATGATCTTCTGGGGCATGGGCGTATCCCAGCACGTGCATGGCACTGACAACTGCCGCGCTATGATCTCTGTGGCGTTAATGACAGGCCAGATTGGCCGTGAAGGGACTGGTTTGCATCCACTTCGTGGTCAAAATAACGTTCAGGGTGCATCGGATGCGGGTCTTATTCCGATGATGTACCCAGATTACAAAGGGGTTAACGTAGCCAGTGTTAAAGCCATGTTTGAGGACCTATGGGGCACTGAGCTTTCTGATGAGCCAGGCTTAACTGTCGTAGAAACCATGGACGCTGTTCATGATGGTTCTGTCACTGGTATGTATGTGGAAGGGGAAAACCCAGCCATGTCTGATCCAGACTTACACCACGCCCGTGGCGCCTTGGCTAAACTTCAGCACTTAGTGGTACAAGACTTGTATGTCACCGAAACGGCGATGTATGCAGATGTCGTCTTACCCGCTTCAGCATGGCCGGAAAAGGACGGCACGGCATCTAACACTAACCGTACAGTGCAAATGGGTCGCCAAGCAGTGAACCCACCTGGTGACGCACGTCAGGATTGGTGGATTATTCAAGAATTGGCCAACCGTATGGGCCTAAATTGGACTTACACTCATCCCAAAGATGTGTTTGCCGAAATGAAGCAAGCGATGCCAAGTTTGAATAACTTGACTTGGGAGCGACTAGAAAGGGAACATTCAGTAACATACCCTTGTCCTGCTGAAGATCATCCGGGTAACGATATCGTGTTTATCGATAGCTTCCCTATTGAAGGTGGGCGCGGCAAGTTTGTTGCTGCAGACATCATAGATCCTGATGAGCGTCCTGATGACGAATACCCAGTCATCCTTACGACTGGCCGTCAGCTAGAACATTGGCATACAGGCTCGATGACTCGCAGAGCCACTGTACTAGATGCCCTTGAGCCTGAAGCAGTGGCGACCTTGAGTCGTGAAGAACTGTCTAAGATTGGAGCTAAAGCAGGGGATATGATTCGTGTTTCTACCCGTCGTGGCAGCATTGAATTATTGGCCCGTGAGGATGCTGATGTCCCGGCTGGCGTGATTTACATTCCATTCTGTTTCTCTGAAGCGGCGGTAAATATGCTCACCAACGCAGCACTTGATCCTGTGGGAAAAATCCCAGAGTTCAAATTCTGTGCCTCACGCATTGAACGCGTTAACTAATCAATGCATTGTGAGTGACTGACGGTAAAATAAGGCAAGGCGAGACAAGACAAGTGAAGCCACAATAGGTTATTGAGTGGTCACTTGGCTCAGGCCATCTTAAAAGACCAGCTAAATGCTGGTCTTTTATTTTCTATGGGCTGGAGATTGTGAATGATTCCCCTTGTTTAGAAACTGCCTGCTAACTTGGACATTATTTTCCTGCCTGAGCCATGACATTGTTTAGTGTTTAATACTTAAAATATGTTAAAAAGGTAAGCATAAAAGGGCAAGATTAATTAGTCGATCGTGAAATGACTGATGCCGATGACAGCTGCACTTATGTTTTAAGGAATACGCTATTATGAAAACTAAAACTTTAGATTTAGATTTTGTTCGCCGTCAGTTTCCAGCCTTTAGTGAGCCGAGTTTAAAAGGGACAGCTTTTTTTGAAAACGCAGGTGGCTCCTACATGTGCCGCCAGGTGATGGATCAGTTAGACCACTACCTGCGGCAAACTAAAGTGCAACCATTTCATCCATACCCTCAGGCCCAAGAGGCTGGGGCACACATGCAAAGTGCTTATGGAAAATTTTCAGGTTGGTTAAATGTGGGCTCAGAAGAAATCTACTTTGGTCCCTCCACGAGTCAAAACACCTATGTATTAGCTCAGGCCATGTTAGGTTGGCTCAAAGAAGGTGATGAAATTATTGTCACTAATCAAGATCACGAAGCAAACTCTGGCGTTTTTAGAAGGCTTGCACAGCAGGGTATTGTAGTTAAAGAGTGGTGTGTTGATGCAAACAGTGGCAGTTTAAATGTGGACCATCTGCCTGCTTTGTTTAATAAACACACTAAACTCCTTGTCTTCCCCCATTGTTCTAATATTCTCGGTGAGATTAACCCAGTGGCCCATATTGCTGATTTAGCGCGAGACAAGGGTATTAAAACTCTTGTTGATGGGGTCTCTTATGCGGGGCACGGTTTGCCTGACGTAGACGCTCTAGGCGTCGATATTTACCTATTTTCGCTCTACAAAGTCTATGGTACCCATCAAGGGGTCATGGTTGTGCGCCAGCAAATGGATGCATGTTTGAGTAACCAAGGGCATTATTTTAATGACCATTTGCGTGCAAAGCGCTTAACTCCCGCAGGTCCAGATCATGCACAAATTGCAGCAGCAGCGGGCGTTTGTGATTATCTAACGACCCTTTACCAGCATCACGTGGGCTCCAGTAAGGCCCGTGACCAAAACAAAAACAAAGTGGTTCACGACTTATTGAGACAAGCCGAGATCGATGTACTAGAACCTCTATTGGAATTTTTTAATGAGCATCAGAAAATCACGCTCATTGGCCCCAAGCATGCGGTCAACAGAGCACCCACAGTGTCAGTTTTGGTTAAAGGTCACAAAGCGTTTGATCTAGCCAGCGCATTAGGTCAAAAGGGACTCATGTGTGGCGCTGGGCATTTTTACTCAAAGCGGCTTTTAGAGGCCATGGGCATTGATGCTGAAGAGGGTGTTTTACGATTTTCTTTGGTGCACTATACCAGTGCCCAAGACGTTACTAAACTCACGCAAACATTTAAGGCGCTTATTGCATAAAAATCAGTAGCTGCGTTAGGAAGGTTTATCGTGCTGGTGATCTAGTTCTTAACTGCAGATTGGTGCACAATAACTTATTGTCTAGCTTTCATGTTTATTACTATGCCAATTTGGGTCGATGCAGATGCCTGCCCTGGTGTCATTAAAGAAATTTTGTTTCGTGCGGCTGAGCGCGCACAAATTGCTACCACCTTGGTAGCCAACCAATACATTAAAACACCGCCATCTAAGGTCATTAGTAGTATCCAGGTAGGTCAAGGATTTGATGTGGCTGATAATGAAATTGTGCTGCGAGTCACGGCAGGAGATTTGGTGATTACGGGTGATATTCCTTTGGCTGCAGAAGTGGTTGAAAAAGGTGCACAAGCGCTTAGCCCAAGGGGCGAATCTTATACCAAAGAAACCATTCGACAGCGTTTAAATATGCGGGACTTTATGGAAACCCTGCGTAACAGTGGTGTTCAAACTGGAGGTCCAGCTACCTTAAATCATACGGATCGCCAGACCTTTGCGAATAAATTAGATCGCTGGATTGCCAAACAGGATAAACAAAAAAAGGCATGCCCATGAAACAAGCGGACCTTTCAAGTTACCTTGTGCACCCCAACCCAGATAATGGCGCGCTCACCAGTCAAGTCACAGGGCGTGATCATACGGGTGCGGATGTTGATGTGGACGTCGTCACTGAACGGGGTTTGACGGTGTATTTAAATAAACAAGAAATTGTGACTCTGATGACCCTAGGGGACCACCCTCAATACCTTGCGGTGGGTTTTCTGTTGAACCAAAATATGCTCCAAGCCGATGATGTGATTACCGGTATAGACTATGACGAAGAGCTAGAAGTTGCCATAGTGCGCACTCAGCGTGAAACTGATTACGAAGATAAAATGAAGAAAAAAGTACGCACGTCTGGCTGCGCTCAAGGCACCGTATTTGGTGACATCATGGAGAAGTTCGATACCATTGATCTGTCTCAAGACGCCACATTAAAGACCAGTTGGCTCTATCAACTAGCGCGCCAAATTAATACTACGCCGAGTATTTATCAAAAAGCGGGAGCCATCCACGGCTGTGTTTTATGTCATAAAGCGCAGCCTTTGGTCTATATGGAAGATGTGGGGCGCCATAATGCCATCGATAAAATTGCGGGCTATATGCACATGCACAAGATTCAACCCCATGATAAATGCTTCTACACCACAGGCCGTTTAACCTCTGAAATGGTGATCAAAACTGTGCAAATGCAGATTCCTATTCTTATTTCACGCTCGGGCTTTACTGCTTGGGGTGTTGATTTGGCTCAAAAAGCAGGACTAACGCTGATTGGCAGGGCTAAAGGGCGTAAGTTTTTAGTGTTAGCCGGTTTTGAACGAGTGCACTATGATGTTGATGTAGATCAGATTGCCGATGAACCTAAACACGCAGGCCGTAAAAATGGCGATTAAAGCCAACCAATTGGTGGGAGTAATACTTGCGGGGGGACTTTCTAGACGCATGGGTGGTGGTGATAAATCCATGTTAGCCCTAGGTGGCCAATCCATTCTCAATTATGTGGTTGACTTAGCACAAGCCCAAGTTGAAACCTTGGTCCTCAACGCTAATGGTGACGCAGAGCGTTTTGCCTCTTTTGCACTGCCTGTTCAGGCTGATATAGTGCCCGATTTTGCGGGTCCTTTAGCTGGTGTGGTATCGGCTATGGCATGGACAAAACAAAATAGAACGAATGCCACGCATATTATTACTATGGCTGCAGACACGCCTTTTTTTCCAGCAGACTATGTAGCTCGAATGCTCAAGCAAATGCAGGAGAAAGAGCAACGTTTGGCGTGTGCTAGCTATCAGGGTCGAACTCAGCCAGTGTTTGGCTTATGGCCAGTGGACTTATTTGAAGACTTATACCAAGCTATTGTAGAGGACGACATGCGCAAGGTGGATCGTTTTACTGCCCCTTATGGGGTCGCAGATGTCGCCTTTGACGAGCTGTTAGAAAACCCATTTTTTAATGTCAATCGGCCAGAAGACCTGATCCTTGCAGAGCAGTTGATCAGCCCATAAGTGGTGTAATTTTTACTGTGCTACCCATTAGTCATAAATAAAATTGGTTATATGTTTTGGGAAAGTCTTAGCGCTAGGCGTGAATTACTATTAATGAGTGAGTCCGTTTATAGGCCTAAAGCTTAAAAAGACAGGTCGGTAATCTTTGTCATAGCTCTAGGACTGCCAAGAATTGTAGCGTTTTTGAGAGTAAACATTGGCCTTGGTCATAGGGCCCTAAACTCAAAATTAAGCATCACCCATGCCAAAACTGGTAAAGGGAATAAAGTCCACAAGTGAGCCAGCGGGTATGTTGCCACTCGCTTCGTCCACTTCTACCAGACCATCAGCACGGGTCATAGAGGTTAAAATACCTGACCCATGGGATGCGCTGCGTTGCAACACATAGTCACCATTAGGCTGTTGTTCTTGAAAGACTCTCAGCCATTCTCTTCGACCGACCTTCTTATTAACATCAAAACCTAGTTTTTGCGGGTATGACTTAGGACGATGCCAACCACCCCCACTTAATGCCCGAATTAAGGGTTGCCCAAACATTAAGGTACATACGTTAGCCGCCACAGGATTGCCAGGTAAACCAAGGAACAAGGCTGGGCCGAGTTGACCAAAGGCCAGAGGCCTGCCTGGTTTAATAGCTAAGCGCCAAGCATGAACTTCGCCCAGGTCTTTTAATACGTTGGCTATATGATCGTGGCTGCCCGTTGAAGCACCACCAGAAGTAATGATGAGTTGGTGATCTTGGCTTGCACTATCCAACGCAGTGCGGATTGTAGAGAAATCGTCTGCCAAAATACCAAGGTCTGTAACCTCGCAGTGTAAACTGGTCAGTAAGGCTTTAAGCAGGTATCGGTTGACGTCATAGATACCGTCTTCGGGTAACTCTTGTCCTAGTTCATAGACTTCATTGCCAGTTGAAAAGAGTGCTACCCTAACCTTGTTATAAACCCTTAACTGGGCTTGGCCCGCCGCGGCAGCAAGGCCAATATCTTGTGGCCGAATGAGCTGGCCTTGGTTGATAATAACCCTGTCTCT
>OJEH01000386.1_pt1 | contig 13873 bp, 7 predicted proteins | sample 1593001 | NCBI WGS metagenome assembly OJEH01 (sample SAMN05416886, study PRJEB24817) | seawater metagenome | isolation source: Sea water | place: Canada:Atlantic | collected 2013-11 | reverse complement strand
TAGGAGTCCGTCTCGTGGGCTCGGAGATGTGTATAAGAGACAGGCACAGGACCGCATGACTCCCAAAAAAGAAGGCTTGAAGCTCGCATTGGACTTAAACACAGCCGCACAGATTATTGCTGACAGTGGGCATATGTTGCCAATGGAAGCGCCCAAAGAAAGCCTCAACCTAATGAAAAAATTTATCCAATCTTTAGAGACATAATCATGGCCAAGTTGATTAATAATTCGTTGTCTGCAGCATCACCCATCAAGAAAGTTGCAGTCATTGGTGCTGGCACAATGGGCGCAGGCATTGCGGGTCAAGTGGCCAATGCTGGAGTAGAAGTCTGGCTATTAGATCTTCCCAGCGCTGGAGACAGTGTTAATGCTTTAGCTGAACGTGGATTTAAGCGCCTCAACAACCCGAATGCTCCAGGTTTAATGAGTAATGAAGCGGGTCAACTTATTCACTGTGGCAACACCGAGGATGACTTTGAGCAACTTGCAGATTGTGATTGGGTAGCCGAAGCCGTAGTTGAGCGTTTGGACATTAAACAAGCCTTATACCAGCGCATAGATGTGATGACTGGCGCAAACACCATTATTACTTCAAATACGTCCACCATCCCCATCAGTTTGCTGACTCAGGGCATGCCTCAAGCCTTTTGCGAACGCTTTGCCATTACACACTTTTTTAACCCTGTGCGTTTTATGCGTTTATTAGAGCTGGTGCGGGGCGAACATACCAGTGATGAAGTGGTTAAGACCTTAGAGCAATTTTGTGAAAGTAATTTGGGTAAGGGCGTTGTGGTATGTGAAGACACACCGGGTTTTTTAGGTAATCGAGTGGGCGTATTTGCCATCCAATGTGCCTTGCATACGGCCTTTGATATGGGTTTATCTCCCGCTGAGGCGGATGCATTATTTGGCCGCCCCATGGGCATTCCTAAAACTGGCGTATTTGGCTTGTATGATTTAATCGGCATTGACCTTATGGCTGATGTAGCAAAGAGCCTCGAAAGTATATTGCCAGCAGAGGACGAGTTTCACCAATATGCTCAGCCTATTCCTTTAATGACAAAAATGGTGGCTAACGGACAAACTGGCAATAAAGGAGGTCAAGGATTTTACCGAGATACAGACGCTGGTAAACAAATGTTGAACTTAACTGATGGCACGTATCAAACGACAGCCCGTTTGCAACTGCCATTGGCGCAACAAGCAGAAGCTCAAGGTGTTGCTGTATTATTAGATGACGATAGCGCATATGGTCGTTTTGCATGGCAAGTCTTGTCAAGCACATTGAATTACGCAGCTGCCCTGATCCCAGAAATTGGTCGCAACATTCTACCCATCGACGACGCTATGAAACTTGGCTATAACTGGATTTATGGCCCCTTTGAGTTATTAGATCAGATTGGTGCTCAGCGAGTGGTTGAGCGTATGCAAAAAGAAAACCGTCAGGTCGCGCCCATGCTTTTATTGGCAGCTAAACAACAAGGTTTCTATCAAGTCATTGACCAACAATTATGCAGCTTAGAACAAGAGGGGCAATATGCTCCAATTAACAGACCCGCTGGTGTACTGCGTTTTTCTGAATTACGCCAAACCCTAACGGCTCAGTATAGTAATGCTAAAGCCAGTTGGTTTGAGCATGATGGGGCAGCCATTATAGAATTTCATTCCAAGGCTAACGCCCTAGACAGTGAGTCTATGGATGTGATTCGCCATGCGCTTAAGCAGGCACAGCAGCGCCAACTGCGAGGTGTTGTGATTCACAATGACGCCCAACATTTTTCCTGTGGAGTAAATCTAGTCGCCTTTCGCGAGTTCTTTGAAACCCAAGATTACAAGGGTATGGATGACTTCCTAAATCATTTTCAACAAACAATGCACGCCATTAATGAGTGTCCCTTACCGGTCATTGCTGCACCGGTGGGCATGTCTATTGGCGGAGGTTTTGAAGTAGTGTTAGCCGCTGACCATGTCATTGGACATGCGAATTCTGTCATGGGCTTAGTCGAATCAAGCGTTGGCGTTGTGCCAGGTGGAGGGGGCTGTAAAGAGTATCTATACCGTTGGTATGAAGTACTTGGCGATATGAAAGCTGCCGCATGGAAAGCGTTTATGATTGTGGGATATGGTTGGACAGCAACGTCCCCCATAGAAGCCACTGAGCAAGCCATGCTGTACCCAGAAGATCAATACATGATGAACCGAGACCGGTTATTAAGTGAAGCATTATCACAACTGGATCGGGTCAAAAAAGCAAAGCCCCGCAAACCACTGCCAATGGCAGGTGAAGATACGTATAGGGAAATGATGGATTGGTTATTCGAAGCCGAAGATCAACAAAAAATTACTGCCCACGACGTCGCGGTAGGTACCGAACTAGCCCGTATTTTTACCGGCGGCAAAGTCAAAGCGAATACCATGATGAGCGAGCAGGATTTGTTTAATGCCGAACGGGAATCTTTCTTGCGCTTGGCCCGCTCTAAGGATACCCAAGCTCGCATTGTAAGTATGCTTGACCTTGGTAGTCCGATAAGGAATTAGTACAGCATTGATCATTAACTAGCTATTAAGTGCGTAGCACCTAATTTAGGCTGTGCAGTAACAGTTCTTTTGCATTGTTAAACTTCGCCCTAGACATGAACTGTTGCAAACACACTAGCCATGAACTAGCTAGGAGTGTAATCTGTTGATAAATTGAAGTTGTTTGATCAGTTTTTCAAACTGGTTTCCGCTAAAAATTCCAAACGGAGAAGAATTTCATGCCAAGTTTGTTCGCTAAAATATGCATCAGTAAAAAACTGATTGCCGCATTTTTGCTGGTAGGAATTATTCCACTCACTGTTTTGGGTCTTACTACTTTGGATAGTGCCTCCAAAGCTTTAGAAAAACAGTCTTTAAATCAGCTTGAAACAGTACGCAGTATTAAAAAAGGCCAAATAGAAAACTTCTTTAAATCAGCACAAGAAGATCTCACTATACTCAGCAAAACTATCGATCGCACCATGTGTCCACTATCCATGTGTGGCAATATAAATCTGTCTGGTAAAGAGAACACCCACTATAACTCCTACATTGAAACATACGGTTATTATGACCTATTTATCATTAAGCCAGATGGCTATGTTGGCTATACGGCCACTAAGGAACCTGACTACCAAACTAACCTTATTAATGGGGTGTATGCAGAGTCCAGTTTAGGTCGATTGGTCCGTGACGTCATGAGCACTGGCGAATTTGGCTTTGCCGACTTTGAAGCCTATGCACCCTCTAATGGCGCCCCTGCTAGTTTTATTGCCCAACCTATAACCAATGCTGCTGGCAAAATAAAAGCCGTGGTGGCCCTGCAAATCTCAACCGATGGTATCAATAAAGTCATGGCTGAACGCTCTGGTATGGGCACCACAGGTGAGAGCTATTTGGTGGGTGCTGACTATTTAATGCGCTCTGATTCATTCCTTGACCCCATCAACCATTCAGTCGAAGCGTCGTTTGCCAACCCTCAGGAGGGTAGTATTGATTCTGACTCAACGAAAGCTGGGCTTGCAGGCCAAAGTGGCTCTAGCACCATTATGAACTACAATGGCAATCCAGTTCTTTCGTCATATACCCCTGTTAATATATTGGGCAGTCAATGGGCTTTGATTGCAGAGGTTGACAGAGCTGAAGCTTTTGCACCTATGCAAGAACTTAAAGTCTTAGCCTTTAAAATTGGCATAATCGGTAGTGTGCTTATTTATATATTGGCCTTTTTTATGTCGCGCTCAATCAGACGCCCCATTTTATCATTGTCTCAATTGTTTAAGAAAATCGATGCCTCAGGTGACTTTTCTCTGCGCGTGACTGATATCGTTTCAACCGACGAAATTGGTCAAATGGCTAACGCAGTCAACCAGCATTTAGAATCCTTACAACACGCCATTGGTGCTGCCAATACGGTGGTGACAGACCTTTCTGAGGGCCGTTTTGACAATCGTATTGAGCTTGATTTTATGGGTGATCTAGGCACCTTAAAAGCGGGTGTTAACAATTCTGCGGATAGCGTAGAGAAAACCATGGATGGCCTTGAGCAAGTCTTAAGAGCCATTGCCACAGGTAACTTTAGTTACCGTTTAGAGGGTGCAAGCGCCATTGGGTCTGACTTCCGCACCACTCTCACAAACACTATGCAAACCATGGAACAAGCCATTGGTGAAATTAACCAAGTGATGAGTGCTGCAGCAGCAGGTAATTTTGACTTGCGGGTAGAAACCCCTCTCCAAGGTGATTTGGATCAACTTAAAATAGGTGTCAATAACTCCATTAAAGCCATTGCTGAAGCCCTCAGTGAAACCACTGTGATGGCAGAAAAAATGGCCCATGGCAATCTGACTCAACGCATTACGGGTGTCTATCAAGGCCGCCTAGAAGATTTAAAATCTGCCCTCAATAGTTCAGTTGAAAATATGGAAAAAACGGTTTCAGCTGTCCTACAAGCTACTGATAGTGTGGCTTCAAATGCTAACGCCATCAGCAATGGTTCTGATGATCTGTCTCAACGCACGAGTGAGCAAAGCGCATCTTTAGAGGAGACCTCCTCGAGTATGGAAGAGATGGCAGCCACAATTGAACACAACACAAACCGTGCGAACGAAGCACAAACGCTGGTAGTAAGCACTCAACAAGAGACGTCTGATGGGGTGGAAGTGGTCAACAAAGCGGTTCAAGCTATGGGTGATATTGAACAGTCCAGTAGTAAGATTGTACCTATTATCACTTTAATTGATGGCATTGCTTTTCAAACTAATTTATTGGCTCTAAACGCTTCTGTTGAGGCCGCCCGTGCGGGCGAGCATGGCCGAGGTTTTGCAGTAGTCGCAGGTGAGGTAAGAACACTTGCTCAGCGGGCAGCTGATGCAGCGAAAGATATTAAGGTGCTTATTGATGATAGTTCGAATAAGGTCAAAGAGGGCCGAAACTTAGTCAATCAAACGGGTGAGTCGTTGGCGTCAATCAGTCAATCGATTACCCAAGTTAATGATATCGTGGCTAAAATTGCCATTGCAACGAGTGAGCAAACAGCTGTCGTTAACCAGATTAATTCTGCTGTTGGCCAGTTGGAAAATGTTAACCAACAAAACGTTGCGTTAGTTGAAGAGTCGTCAGCTTCAAGTTACTCCTTAAGCGATCAAACTAAAGCACTGAAAGATCAGATTTCCTTCTTTAAAGTGACTGCCTCTGGAATTCACACCCCGTCTGCCGCGCCATTACGTTCAGCAGAACAGGTATTTGGCAAACAAGCCTTGGCAGAAATGACCACGCCAGCTGGCAAGCATGAACCAACACCTGTCATAAAAAGTGACGATGATTGGCAAGAGTTTTAAGACTCAGCCAGACTAGAAAACCAGCTCAACTGCTGGTTTTTTTATTTCAAACGACGTTGATATTGCAATGGAAAGGCACGTCTTATGGTCTTTAAATGGTCCAGATCAATACGTGCAACAGCGATACCTGGGCCTTCACCTAACTCCACTAAAATCTCACCCCATGGATCAATAATCATTGAATGGCCAAAGGTTTGCCTATGATCATGCTGACCACCGTGCGATGCTGCCAGCATGTAACATTGGGTTTCGATGGCTCGCGCACGCAATAATGTGTGCCAGTGCGCTTGACCTGTGGTTCTGGTAAAGGCCGCTCCATTGACGATAATTTGGGCTCCCAAATCCACCAATTTAGCATGCATTTCTGCAAAGCGTAAATCGTAACAAATGGTCAAGCCGACCTTGCCCACTGGAGTGTCAATCACCACCAACTGATCTCCAGCTTCAAAGGTATCAGATTCACGATAACTGCCATGACTGTCTTCGATGTCCACATCAAACATATGGATCTTATCATAGCGCGCAACTTCATCTCCTTCACTGTCGTAGACAAAACAAGCAGAGCGCACCTTATTTATATCTCGTATGCCTTGTTGACACGGAATAGTGCCCCCAACTAGCCATATATTATTAGCCTTAGCTTGCTGCGATAACCAGAGGCGCAAGCCATGCTGAGGCAGCGATGCCGCTGCACCATGTGCCACCATCTGAGGGTCACCAAAAACGGCAAAGCTTTCTGGTAACATCACCAATTTGGCACCCTGCTTGGCTGCCCGTTGAATAAGCACAGCTGTTGCACGTAGATTATCATCAACACTAAGTTTACTGACCAATTGCACCACTGCTACTGCTGGCCCATGACCCGTTACGTTGACAGCTTCAGATGACATTGAGTTAGGCTTACTGGGTGGGGATGACATTTTCAATACGCTCCTGCACCGACTGATTTTGATAGTCTTTGTCGAATATTCTCACTAAGTTGACATCTGGGTTATCAAGCGAACCCGAAACACTATAGCGAGCACTCGTGAAGGTAGATAGCTCATCACCAATGAGTTTATTAACAATGTAAATCATACCGCTTAGCTGCGGCAGACCGGCTATCAAGGCCGCTAATGGCAACTTTTCTGCTACGGGTAAGGTAATAATTAAATTATTGTCCACTTGGCGCTGCTTAAAATCAATCCACCCGTCCAAAGATAAATTTAATGCCGTAGACTTTAGTGTGACCGGCGACAAAGTAGTTGCGACACCCTGATCAAAACGATAGTGCGCAGTAATACTATCAAAACTAAAACCCGGTTGGAGAATATCAGAAAAATCCAACTTAACGCGTCTAATGAGCCGGCTCATATCCAGCAAGGCCAATACCTTTAAACCTGAAGTTGCATTAGGCGTAGACGAAAAGCTACCTTTCTTAAACCGCAGTCCTAAATCACCACTGGCATCTTTTATGGCAAACGCTAAGGGAGACCGTGGCCAGTCTAGCTGCAACTCAATGGCAGCAGTCTCAGCCACGAAAGAAGGATCATAACCCCAGTCCACAAGCAGGCTGGCCATATCATCCGATGCAACTTGTCCAGTGAATTGAGTACGATGACTTCCATCGACCTTGCTCCAAATTAGATTGCCTTGCAAATGACTGTGACGAATGTACGCATCTAGGTCATGCACACTAACCTGCGAGCCTACTCGCCGAGCTTTGAACTGCCACTGCCCATAGGATTCTCCATTCTTAAGCAACTCGTCAATAGACACATCAGCATCAATAAATTTGCTAGGATCGATATTTTCTAGCACATCTTTATCGTCAACTGTTTCAGTACTTGTTTCACTATTAGTGGCGACACTGGGCTCAGGAAAATTAAAATGCGCATGATGAACATGCACTACTAGCGGATGGTCAGCACCAAAATAGTCCACTTTCCCTGATAGCTGCTCTGAGGTTAGGCGCATGCGCCATGGCACAGGGGTGACTGAATCACCATCTGCGGCCAAGCTTTCTAGACTTAGAGTGCCCTGATCAATATCAAAACCAAGCCAGGTGGCATGTTTTATTTTAACGTCAATGTTTGGCAATACAAATTCTGTCATATCTTGCTTTGAACCTGCCCACATGGGTTTGATATATTGTTGGTAAACCTCCCACCAGGGCGCCACGTCCACAGAGTCCATTTGGCCACTAACATTCCATTGACCCTTTTGCGCCCATTCTGTGGCACCTTGAAAAGCTACATTGGCACCAAGAAGACTTACTTTGGGTGAACTTTTTCCTCTACCCAGATTAATGGCAAGCTGATGTTGATCAATACTGGCATACCAATTTTGCTGATCTGCCTGCCAATGGCCCAACAACTGTAATTGTTTTAAGTCATGGAGAGGATCTGGCAGATCTAGATCTGCTTTAGTCAAATCTACCTCTGCACTAAACGCAGTGCAATCAGACCCCAGAAGAGTGCAGGTGGAAAATCTTGCCACAAACGGAAGCGACCCTAAAGTTTCTTGAGCCCATGAGTGGTCCATTTTAGTGCTTAGGTAATTTGGTGCTAATCGGCCTGTAAATTCTAGCGTCAAACCATCTTGCATGGCACTCAAGTTAGCATGTGCATCGTCTAAAATAGTTTTAGGTAGGTCTGATAACCAAGGTTTCGCAAGGTCAACTTTACTCAAGCGTTTAAAGCTCACCAATTGACCATCAATCAGACCATCCCCTTCAATAGCGCCGATACCCGCACCCACACCTAGACCTGCACTTTCACTATTACTAGCAGAGCTCATATCAACTTTAAGCTCAACATGGCGTATGTCCATTTGCAAAGGAGCCCAGTAACCACTGAGGTTGCTACTAGATAGCTTTAAGTCATAGTTTGGTTTTGCTTGATGACCAAAAGGAATGGCCACACTGCCTAGCAAGGACACATCTCCATGTGGTTTGAGCGCCAGAAGCCAGGATGGCAAAGTAAGCTTCATAGGTGGTTGTTGCACCCAAGTCATCAACTTTGCCGCTTGACCTGTTATTTCGCCACTCACCTTTATATAACGGCGCTGTTTGGATACCAGCGCATACGTGGGCACCTCAATCTGCCAACCTTGAACCGATTGAGTGGTTTGGCTGTGTTCGACCCGACCTTCCCGAACATTAACCACTGCCCCTTTTTGACCTAGAGTTAGATCAGCACTTAAGCTCTCAATTTGAGGCCAATCTTGATGATAACGCAAGCTGGGGGCTTGCACATAGGCAGCCATCGGCATCGACCTTGCCATAATCCCAGCAGCATTCGACAGGTTACCTGGACGACCATTATAAATGAGCGCAGCCTCAGCCAAAGTCCCCTTAGGCGCAGCAGTGGTTAACCAATCTCCTAATGTTTCACCCAGCAAAAGATCTGGCAATAAGCTGGGCAGTGCGGCAAGGTCTAGGTTCTGTGCACCCAAAGTCAATTGCATAAAGGGCTCTGCTTTCGAACCTTTGCGTGGAAAGGAAGCCGACATTTTTAAATTAACCTGCCCTTGAGCAAGCTCAAGGGCCATGGTGGATGAACTAAAACGGTTAACTTTCGCGCCGTAGTACCAGTTTACCTCCCCCTTAAAACCATCAAACTGCCATGGCGATGAAGTGAGTTGAGTCATACGCATTTGAAGACCGTCCGTGTCATTGATCATGACTCTACCACCCAAACGATTAAGCCAAATACGGCCATCAGCCTGCTCAATGTGTGGCACTCCAGACCATGCTTTGATACTGACCTGTTGCAGTTTACCTGTGAACAGAAAATCCTGAGGTAGCTGGGCATCTAAATACAACTGAGCCTCATGCAACCACCCTTCAGGTGCCAAGGATTGAATAGGCAAGTTGATCTTTGTTGGTATATTTTTGAGGGTGTTCAATACCTTTTGTGTGTCAGCCAAATGCAGCTTAGGGCTGAGTAACACGACTTGCTGGTTAATTTTATTAACCTGTAATTCAGTTAATGGTAAAGCTATACCATTTATCTGCCCACTTAAAGCTTCTCCGGTGAGAGTCCAATTGGCCAAATTCCAATTAAAAACAGCCTCCCCTTCTAACAGGCTAATGAGGTTTAAGTCACCTTCTAAATTGACCTTGTCAGTGGCTGTCTCGAGCACAGCATGACTTTTTCGGGTGATTAACTTTAGACCCTGCTCAGCCTGAAAATCTAGCCAATACTGACCACTCACCTGCAGCCTTTTTAAATGAAAAAGTGTTTGATCTGGTTCTAATAAGGCTACAAGTGGCACCATTTTTAGGTCATCACTTCGTAAGTAGATTTGCGCCCGTTCGATCATTGTTTTTAGATTATGATCAACATTATCACCCATCATTATATTAATCAGTTGGCTATTGTTTAGGTCAAGAGTGACTTGGCCTTCAACCTCAGCCTCAATATCATCGCCTTCTGTCTTAGTATTTTCATTGCCATGCAGTGACACGCTTATTCGGGTCGTCCCCTCACTGCTGACGTCTGTCATACTCACCTGAGCACTCAACTGAGGTAAAATGATGGGCTCAGCACTATGTGGGATCAGCGTAAGACTAATATCCTGCAATAAAAATTGTGGCACTCTTGCAGCAACTGCCAGCATTAGCTGAGGAAAGTTTTTATTAGGTGTTTCAGAAGTCGCTTGTGGGAGCCAAGATCCATTTTCTTGCTGACTAAGACTGAGTGACAAACCTTCTGCTTGAATATGGGATAAACGCAATACATCGGCTTGTAGGGAATCCCATAAATGCACACCTAGGTCTAAATGTGAGAGATTTAAACCTTCCGCAGTTTCAATCCCCTCTAGGCTTAGCTGTAAGTCTGTACCCACTAACTTAACTTGAAATGACTCTAACTTTAGCGTTTGTCCGATGGCCTTACTTACTTCTTGCTGAACCCATTGATGGTAAAACGGATGATGATCAATGCCCAGCCTTAACCAAGAAAAAGCCACTGCTAGCAGCACCAAAAGCCCACAGCCAATGGCCATTAACCAATGGTTCATTTTAGCTAGCATTAACGCAGCACCACATCATATTGTTCACTAACGTACATGGGCTCTAATCGTAAGGAGATAGTTTTACCAATAAACTCTTCCAATTCTGCCAAACGGTGCGCTTCTTCATCAAGCAACTGGTCAATCACAGCCTGTGACGCGAGCACTGAATAGGTATTCGTATCATAAGCCCTATGGGCGCGCATGATTTCTCGAAATATCTCATAACAAATAGTTTCAGGCGTTTTATTTGATCCAGTCCCTTCGCAGGAAGAACAAGGCTCACATAAGAGTTGCTCCAAACTTTCTCGCGATCGCTTGCGTGTCATTTGAATTAAACCCAATTCGGACACAGGTAACACTTTAGTTTTAACGTGGTCTTTAGAGAGTGCATGGTCTAAGGTTCGAGCCACTTGACGTTGGTGCTCTAAATCTTGCATGTCAATAAAATCTAAGATGATGATACCACCAAGATTCCGCAGTCGCAGTTGTCGGCCTATCGCCGTCGCCGCCTCAAGGTTAGTCTTAAATATAGTTTCTTCTAAATTACGGTACCCAACATAAGCCCCAGTATTGACGTCCACAGTGGTCATGGCTTCGGTTTGGTCAATAATAATGTAGCCGCCTGACTTGAGTAACACTTTTCGTCCAAGTGCTTTTTGAATTTCATCTTCGACGTTATACAGATCAAAAATCGGCCGTCCACCTGGGTAGTGCTCTAATTTTGATGCCATATCTGGCACTAGCTGATCAACAAACTCTGCTGCTTTTAAATAGGTTTCTTTGGAGTCAATGCGAATTTTTTCAATCTGGGGATGGGCAATATCCCTAAGGGTTCGAAGTGCTAGGGGTAGGTCTTGATAGATGACTTGCGGAGCTTCTCCCACAGCAATTTTTTGCTTTATTTGAACCCAAAGGCGTCGGAGAAAGTCGACATCTTGTTGCAAATCTTTTTCACTCACTCCCTCAGCGACAGTGCGAACAATGACACCCTCTTTGTCGAATTCAGATACTGCACCATCGGCCATCGCATGCAGTTCTGTAGACCCTGCTAAATAGCTTTCTAAACAGAGTTTAAGACGCTGCTTTTCACTCTCGTCTTCGATTCTTTGAGATATACCCACATGGTCACTGCCGGGCAAATACACAAGGTAGCGGGATGGAATAGATATTTGAGTGGTAAGACGGGCGCCTTTGGTACCCATGGGATCTTTAACCACCTGCACCAGCAAGCTTTGGCCCTCTCTCACTAGATGTGCTATTTCATCTGAATCTGGCTGACCATCTTGCGCCTCAATATCAGCCACATGAATAAACCCAGCACGCTCCAGACCAATCTCTATAAACGCAGCTTGCATGCCAGGTAAAACCCGTACAACCTTACCCAAGTATATATTTCCCACTATGCCACGATGGTCATTACGCTCCAAATGAACCTCTTGCAACATACCATTTTCAATCACAGCTATGCGGGTTTCCATTGGACTGAAATTAATGAGTATTTCTTCGTTCATGTTGAAGGTATTTCCTTTTCCTTAAGCCACTTTAAACGCCCGGCGAATGCCACGTAACACAACGACTAACCATAACCATAAAAAACCACTCACTGGCGCTGGTAATAAAAACCATAAACCAATACTAGCGTTACTTCCAATACCCTGCACCCAATAACTAATACATTGATTAACTGCGACTAACAAAAATATCATAAAGGATTGCTGCCAAGCACGGTACATGCGAAAACGACGGTACATTAAGGTAGCAAAAAATGTCACTACGACCATAGCTAGGGCGTTAACCCCTAGGTGACTGCCTTGTAATAGGTCCATTAACAAACCCAATATAAACGCCCAGCCCATACCAAATTTATGGGGTAATGCAATGACCCAATAAATGAAAACGACTAAAACCCACTTTGGCCAGCCCCATTGCAGCCACTCAATCATGGGCAGCGCACTGAGCATAAAAGCAAGCAGCAAAGTCACGTATGGAACCCAAATGTTATGGCTTCTTTGAATCGCCATCAGTGGCTCTCCTTTTCTACCGAACTTTGTCGCTGCGGTGTTTCAATCAAGAGCAGGTGACGAGAACGTTTTAGTTGCGCCGTAGGTTTAGCGATCACTTTAGCAAAATCTTGTCCTGCTAAGTGGCGTACCTCAATGACTTTAGCCACGGGATAACCTTTAGGAAAGCGCAGGCCTAAGCCCGAACTTACCAATATATCACCCACTTCAATGTCAGCCGTATCAGACAGGTCTTGTAATTCTAAATACTCATATTGTCCTAGACCATATGCCACCGAGCGCAAGCCATTTCGGTTGACCTCTACAGGGATGGCATGATCTGCATCTGTAATTAATAACACCCGACTGGTAAAGGCAGAAGTCGATACAATTTGACCCATGACCCCAGTCGCATCAAGCACCGGCTGGCCTACAAAAGCACCCATATTAAAACCATTGTTAATAATCACTTGATGGCTAAAAGGGTCTGTATTCACACCAATGAGTTCACTTACCGTGACTTTCTCATCTAGACGCTCACTGCTGTTAAGCAGGTCTCGCAAGCGGAAATTTTCTACCGTCAAGGCTGCAAGCTTTTGCACTTGTCGTTCAGCCAGTAGAGTTTGAGCGCGCAATTTTTTGTTTTCGGCAATCAGTTCATCACGCACCTGCAGTCTCTCACCAAGCCAAGTCCACGAATGCTGCGGCACATCCACCAACCACTGTACCGGTGTAACAGCCAATGAAAGCCACGCTCGCATACGTTGCATTTGACCAAATTGGTAGTCTGCTACAATTAAACAAAGACAGATCAAGCTGTATGTCGTTAACTTTTTAACGGCCGACTGACCTTTAAACATTGGATTGATAACAAGCCTCCAAGGGATCCAGTCGCCCTAAACAACAACGGCGAGATTGCTTAAGCTACCCCGCCGTTTTCTTAGTGTTAATTGGGTGACTTTAATCTCTAGCCAACAAATCAAAGGTATGGTCATCAAGCATCTGTAGAACCCTACCGCCACCCCGTGCTACACAGGTCAAAGGGTCTTCTGCGATAATAACTGGCAAACCCGTTTCTTCACTGATCAAGCGATCTATGTCACGCAACAGCGCACCACCACCGGTGAGTACAATTCCACTTTCAGCAATATCAGACGCTAATTCTGGTGGAGAATGTTCCAAGGCACTCTTGACTGACTGCACGATGGTTGATAATGGTTCCTGCATAGCTTCCATGATTTCATTACAGTTCAAAGTGAAACTGCGCGGAATACCCTCGGCAAGGTTACGACCCCTGACATCAATTTCTAGGATGTCAGAGCTTGGGTAAGCCGTACCAATTTCTTGTTTAATACGCTCTGCAGTGGCTTCACCAATAAGGGAACCATAGTTTCGACGCACATAGGCGATGATGGCTTCATCAAACCGGTCCCCACCCACGCGCACAGATTCTGAATAAACGACACCATTAAGGGAAATAATAGCAATTTCAGTGGTACCACCGCCGATATCAACGAC
>OJEH01000345.1_pt1 | contig 14581 bp, 10 predicted proteins | sample 1593001 | NCBI WGS metagenome assembly OJEH01 (sample SAMN05416886, study PRJEB24817) | seawater metagenome | isolation source: Sea water | place: Canada:Atlantic | collected 2013-11 | reverse complement strand
CGAGATAGGAGTCCGTCTCGTGGGCTCGGAGATGTGTATAAGAGACAGACTGATGCAGATGCGCGTGGTTCTGAAGCCATTTACAAAAATGGGGAGGTCGTTGGTCGAGCCACTTCAGGTGGCTATGGCTGGCGTGTTGGCAAGTCTCTCGCCCTCGGCATGGTTGAGCCAGAGTTAGCTATTATTGGAACCGAACTCGAGATTGAAATTCTGGGAGAGATGTACAAGGCAACCGTGGTTGAAGAGTCACCTTTCGACCCGACAAACGTTAAATTGCGTGCTTAATCAGTTGCCGCAATAATAGTCATTGTCATGGGTCAAGTGAGTTAACAAGCCGGCCCTTTAGTTTTTATCCGAAGTAGCGTTGACTTCTTGGTGAGCAGGTTTAAACTTCCTGCTTTCATTAGCGTTAGCAAAAGCTAGCTCTAGAATTTGAATTTATACTTATACTTAATATTTATATTTAAGAGAGATCATGTCCATGAAAGTTTTAGTTGGCATAAAACGTGTGTTAGACCCCCAGGTTAAGGCCCGTGTTAAGGCAGACAAATCAGGTATCGACCTAACGAATGCCAAGATGACCATGAATCCATTTTGTGAAAATGCGGTTGAAGAAGCTATTCGCCTGCGTGAATCTGGTGCCATTGAGGAAGTGGTGGCTCTCTCTATTGGTGCGGCCAAGTCTGAAGAAACCCTCCGTAACGCTCTAGCACTTGGCGCCGATCGTGCTATTTTGGTGCTTACTGAAGAAGTTTTAGAGCCATTGGCTCTTGCTAAGGTGATTAAGGCCATTGTCGAAAAAGAAAATCCCGATTTGGTTTTGGTGGGCAAACAGGCCATTGATGACGAGTGTAACCAAACTGGGCAGATGCTTTCTGCCCTGCTAGATTGGCCACAAGCCACTTTTGCCTCAAAACTAGAACTTGTTGATGGTACGGCTCAAGTGACGCGTGAAGTGGACGCCGGTATCGAAGTTATTAACGTTAATATGCCTGCGGTAATCTCTGCAGACCTGCGCTTAAATGAGCCACGTTATGCGTCTTTACCCAATGTCATGAAAGCCAAGCGTAAGCCACTTGATAAGATCGAACTAGCAGACTTAGGCTTAGACACAGCTAATCGCCTGACCACTCTTGAAGTGATGGAACCGCCTGCCCGAGCAGCGGGGATTATCGTTGAAACAGTGGGTGAATTGGTAGATAAGTTGCGCAACGAAGCCAAGGTTATTTAAGGAGTTGATTATGAGTATTTTAGTGATTGCAGAACATGACAACGCCAACTTGGTTGCTGCCACCCTTCACACTGTGACAGCGGCCCAACAGATCGGTGGTGAGATTGACTTATTGATTGCTGGCCACGGCTGTGAGGCAGCAACACAGGTCGCCTCTCAAATAATGGGGATAAACCGTGTGCTTGTTGCCAATGACGCCAGCCTAGAAGGTCTATTAGCAGAAAACATGGCGAACTTAGTGGTTTCTCTTGCTCAGGATTATACTCACGTTCTCTGCGCTGCCACCACCTTTGGTAAAAATTTCATGCCTCGTGCTGCGGCGTTATTAGATGTCAGTCAAATTTCTGAAATCAGTGAAGTGATCTCGGCTGATACATTTGTGCGCCCCGTTTATGCGGGTAATGCTTTGGCTAAAATACAGTCAAGCGACAGTATCAAGTTAATCACTGTGCGTATTACCAAGTTTGAGGCTGCCGCTGAAAGTGGTGGTTCTGCTCCAATTGAAACGGTAAGTGCCAGCCCTGATTCTGGTCTTTCTCGTTTTATTGGCTTATCGTCTTCAAAAACCGAGCGTGTGGAGCTGACTTCTGCAGCCATCGTCATTTCTGGTGGTCGTGGTATGCAAAATGGTGAAAACTTTCAAATGTTGGAAAGCGTTGCTGACAAACTAGGGGCTGCCGTGGGCGCATCTCGTGCCGCGGTCGATGCTGGTTTTGTGCCCAACGACTACCAAGTAGGCCAAACAGGTAAAGTGATTGCTCCAGACCTATACATTGCAGTTGGCTTGTCGGGTGCCATTCAGCATTTAGCGGGCATGAAGGACTCTAAAACGATCGTTGCCATCAACAAAGATTCTGAAGCGCCTATTTTTCAGGTGGCTGACTACGGTTTAGTAGCTGATTTATTTGAGGCCGTTCCAGCACTTGATGAAGCCTTATCAGACTGACTCAGTCAATTTTTATATAGTGCGGTTAATGCCTCTTATGTAACGGTGATAAGACCCTTAAAAGCCCAGTTTACACTGGGCTTTTATATGCCAATTATTGATGTTCCTTGAGAAACCTCAACAGGGCTTGCCAGGATTTTTCATCGGCAGCGCTGTGGTAATCTCTCGATCCTGACACTGTAAATGAATGGCGTGCACCCCCATAAACCTCTGCGTCGTGGGAGATTTCAGCGGCTTGCATTTGCTGAAGTACAGAAGCCAAACTGTTCATTCCAGAAACAGGGTCGGCTGATCCGTGGAGTAATAAAACTGGGGCTTTGGTTCGGGTGTAATCTTGGCCTTCTGGCGTCTCCAAACCACCGTGAAAACTAACAAAGCCGTCTATATCCAAGCCCATACGAGCACCTTCCAAGACTGCGGCTCCACCAAAACAGTAACCCATCAAAAATTCTGCCACGTCATCTGCTGAACTTTCAGATGCCGCCGTAACGGCTGCTAAAATTCTTGCCTGAAACTTTTGCCTATCAGCATAAAGAGCACCTGCCTCGCGTTTATAATCCTCAAAGCCTTCTAAGGTGGCATCCACACCAAACAAGTCTAGAGCTACAGCTTCGTAACCTAATGCAGCTAACTTTTCAGCACGCATTATTTCATACTGATTTAAGCCATTCCAATCATGAATAATAAACACTTTACCCAAGGGCTTGCCTTTAGGCTTAGCGATGTGGCCTTTGAAATCTTGAGCTCCCACGGAGTAATGTAAGTCGCTTGCATGCGCTGTAGAAAAAACCATTAATATTGAAATGAAAATGGCCATTAAACTCTTTGTAAAACACTTAACTGTCATTACCACTCCCCCAGCACAGGGCTTATTGTGAACATATGGTCGAGCGAGAAGTCACCCTTTTAAATAGATTACCATATTTTTGTGCTGCAACGTCTAGCCATATTGTCTGCGCCTTATGTAGTTTATTAAAACCTACTAAAACCGACTAAGACAATAAAACACTGTTTACAAGTCAGTGCCACTTGAGTCTAAAAAATACAAAAGCCACTTTGTACCGATTTGCTTTATACCGAGTAGCTTTATTGATAACATTAACGATCTTAGCTTTCACTATTTAATAAGGCAGTTTATGCACAATAAAACGTCGCATCTGGTTTATTCGACCGACGTCGGGCGCATAAAACAGCCTACCACCCAAAAGTCTGTCAAGACTGATGGGCTCGTGCGTATCCGCCGCGAAACTAAAGGTCGTAAAGGCAAAGGGGTGACTACTGTGTCTGGCGTCAATCTAGCTGAAGCCGAGTTAAAAACCTTAGCCAAACTACTTAAGCAGACTTGCTCTACCGGCGGCACAGTCAAGGATGGGGTGATTGAAATTCAAGGTGATCATCGTCAGATCCTCAAAACTGAGCTAGAAAAACGTGGCCATCAGGTCAAACTGGCAGGAGGATAAGATGTCTCCAATTCCAAAAGCCTATGGCAGTTGGCCATCTCCAGTTAGTGCCGAATTGATTACTCGCGCCGCACCTGGTTTAAATTTTGTACAATCTCATGAACAGTGTCTATATTGGGTTGAAAGCCGACCCTGGGATGCTGGCCGCTGCGTGATTATGCAGCGTAATGAGCAGGACAAAATCATTGACCTACTGCCCAGCCCTTTTAGTCATCACAGCAGTGTGCACGAGTATGGAGGCATGGCTTATACAATTCATGACGCTTATTTATACTTTGTTAATGCCGCAGACCAGCGTATTTACCGTCAACACCTTGATACACTGGGTACACCAATAGCCATTACCCAAAAGGGTCCATGGCGCTTTGCAGACCTTATTGTCGATGCTCAACACCAGCGCCTAATCGCGGTCTGTGAAGAACATCAGGACCAACAAGAAGCTGAAAATTATTTGGTTACTATCGCCTTAAACGATGACCGGGCGAGCATTAAAAAATTACAGTCTGGGGCTGATTTTTATGCTTATCCGCGCCTAAGTCCAGATCAAACAAGACTTTGCTGGATCCAGTGGTCACACCCTAATATGCCCTGGGATAGCAGTGAATTATGCTTGGCTAACCTGAGCCAAACAGGTATTAGCAAGCCAAGAGTCATCGCTGGAAGTCAGGGTGATGAGGCTATCTTTCAGCCTCATTGGTCACCTGATAATAATCTGTATTTTGTGTCTGACAAAACGAATTGGTGGAATATTTACCGTTTTGATGGTTCTAAAAACATACCAGTATTAGCCCTAGATGGTGAGTTTGCCACACCCTTATGGCAGTTTGGCATGGCGACCTATGATTTTATCGATACCAACACCATTGCTTGCTTATGGACCGATAAAGGCCTTTGGCATAGTGGTTTTATTGACATTGCAACGGCGCAGTTAAGTCCAATTATAAGCCCTTACAGCAGCATGCACGCACTCACCTGCCACCAAGGCTGTTTGTACACCATTGCAGGTGCTGCAGCTTTGCCTAATCAACTCATCAGCATCGATCAAGAAGCCGTTATTACCACTATTTATGCTCCAGCAACTTTAGATGTAGAAACAACTAATCTTGCTCAACCCACATCGATTTTTTTCCCAAGTGGCAATCACCAAATGGTGCATGCGTTCTTCTACCATCCCACCAGCGCCTCCTATTGTGGCCAAGCTAACGAACTTCCTCCTGTTATTGTGATGTGTCATGGTGGCCCCACAGGTGCGACTGACAGTGGTTTAAACCTGAAATTACAGTATTGGACTAGTCGTGGCTTTGCTGTTGTGGATATCAACTATCGTGGTAGTACTGGTTTTGGACGAACTTATCGCCAAGCTTTGGGGGGCGCATGGGGTTTAGCCGATGTTGAAGACACTCAAAATGCTGTCCACTATTTGGCTCAACAAAAAAAAATAGATGCGCAGCGTTGTCTCATTCGTGGTGGCAGCGCTGGCGGATACACAGTGCTCTCCGCCCTCACCTTTACTGATACATTCAAAGCAGGAGCCAGCCTCTATGGCATTGGTGACCTAGAAACCCTAGCGACTGATACGCATAAATTTGAGTCCCGTTATCTTGACAGTCTTATTGGTCCTTACCCCGAACGAAAAGACATCTATATCGCACGCTCGCCTATTCACCATGCAGAAGGTCTCAACTGCCCTGTGATCTTTTTACAGGGTCTAGAAGATAAAGTTGTACCTCCCAATCAAGCTGAAATGATGGTTGAGCTACTCAGATCAAAAGGCATTAAGGTGGCACACGTCACCTTTGCAGATGAAGGTCACGGTTTTAGAAAGGCCAAAAATATCATACAGGCCATGGAGGCTGAACTGGCTTTTTACCAACAGGTGTTTCACTTAGGAGCTGACAACAACCCAAACTAAAAGACTGTTATTTCAAGTTTGTTATAGAACCAAAAAAGAATCAGCCATGATTAGGATGGGCTAGGAAGGGTTAGGATAATTCAACAAATATTGAATTTAACGAACTCAATCAAAACCGATTAAAGGTCTCCCGCTGCGATGGCCATTACACTTTGACTACCGGCTAAAATAGAACGGCGGTGCGACTCAAAGCGAGGCAGGATATGGTCTAAGTAATAGGCCACAGTAACTAATTTATTGGTCTTAAAGCTCTCATTGTCTTCCTGCGCGACTAAACTGGCGCTGCGGATCATTTGCCATGCCCCACACACATAACCACTCAACATTAAGAGATCAAAACTGATTGCTCCAGCAAACATAACATCGTTGGGGGCTTGTTGCAGAAGAGTTTGGTAACTCGATTCAAGACCATTGATGGCTTCAGCCATAGCAGACTGGTGCGACTTAGTTACAGCATGGCCATGTAAGCTCAAATCATCACGCATTTGTTGCACTAGATCTGCCATTGCTTCACCTTGGTCGTAGAGGGTTTTTCTGCCCGCTAAGTCTAATGCCTGAATACCAGTCGTACCCTCATAAATGGTGAGTATACGAGCATCCCTTTGGTGTTGTGCTGCTCCTGTCTCTTCAATGAAACCCATGCCCCCATGTATTTGTACACCCAGAGAAGTCAATTCTTGAGAAATTTCAGTACACCATCCTTTTACAATAGGAATAAGTAACCCGACACGCTTGTGAGCTAAGCCTCTAGTGGCTGCATCCGATGACAGCTGGCTTAAATCGATCTGGGCGGCATTAACATAGGCAATGGCTCGGCAAGCTTCAGTCAAACTGCGCATCGTCATTAACATGCGGCGCACATCTGGATGGTGGATTATAGCACCACGTTCCTTAGTGCCAGGAGCAGCGCACTGTACGCGATCACGAGCATATTCAAGAGCGCCTTGATAGGCCCGATCTGACAAGCTTACGCCTTGTAAACCGACGAGTAAGCGTTCATTGTTCATCATGGTAAACATGGCGGCTAAACCCTGATGGGGTTGACCCACTAAATAGCCAACAGCCCCTTCGTTATCACCGTAACTCATGACACATGTTGGACTGCCATGGATACCCATTTTGTGCTCTACATTAATGGCATAAACATCATTGTGCTCACCTAAACTGCCATCTGCATTGACTAAGAACTTAGGCACAAGAAATAAGGAAATGCCTTTGACACCGTCGGGCGCGTTTGGCAATTTAGCCAGCACTAAATGAATGATATTCTCAGTCATACTGTGGTCACCCCAAGTAATATAAATCTTTTGGCCTTTAACTCGAAAGTGATCTCCATCAGGAGTTGCTGTGGTGGTAATGACAGCCAAATCTGTGCCTGCATGAGGTTCAGTGAGGTTCATGGTGCCAGTCCATTCACCGCTAATCATTTTACCGAGGTAAATATCTTTCAAACTATCACTGCCATGGGCAGCGATTGCTTCCGTAGCTCCTGCAGTTAACATGGGGCAAAGTGCAAGCGCCATGTTAGCCGCATTCATCATTTCTGACACGGGCATAGAAAAAGTGAACGGTAACCCTTGCCCACCATATTGTGGATCAAAGTAGAGGCTATTCCAGCCCCCTTGAGCGTATGCTTGATAAGCTTCCTTAAAACCTTCGACCGTTTTAACGCCGCCTTCTGTTAAAGTTACTCCTTGTTGATCACCAAAGTGGTTGATGGGAGACCATACTTCGTGAGCTAACTTATCCGCTTCGGTCAACACCGCCTGCAACAAATCTTCGCTGGCATCTTGGTTGTCAATCGCTAAGGCGAAATTAGGTAAATCAAGCAAACGATTAACAACAAAGTTCATTTCTTCTAAGGGGGCTTGGTATTCACTCATGTTAGGCGCTCTTTTTGAATCAGTTGCAATTTAAGGTGTGTATTATAATTAAGGTAATTTTAGCCTGACATTTGTAGCCAAGCGAAATAATGCCTATCATGCTGACCCACGGGTTCCACTAAGAACTCACGAGGCAACTTTTAAAGGAGTAGTATGTGAAGAACCAACATGGGTATTATTTAGAAGATTTAACCATAGGTATGGAATCAAGCTATCAAAAAACGATTACAGAAACGGACATTGACGCCTTTGCAGCGCTCACTGGCGACACTAACCCAGTGCACTTAGACTCAGAATATGCCGCCACAACTCCCTTTAAGGCACGCATTGCGCACGGTATGCTTAGTGCAGGCTTAATTTCAACGGTGTTAGGTACTCAACTGCCAGGCCCAGGATGTATTTATTTAGAACAGCAGATTAAGTTTAAGGCCCCTGTGTTTATAGGCGATACTCTAGTGGCCACAGTGACCGTAGAGGATATTAATCAACGTCGTGGCAGGGTGAGCCTGAAAACTCAATGTTTTGTAAACACCAAGTTAGTTTTGGACGGAACTGCTTCGATGATGGTCGACAAAAAAAGCTGACGCTGATTATAATTTGGCAGTTAGACGTCTAATTTCTTCCTCGCGGGCAATCAACGTGCGTTGCAGACCCAGAAGGTTATTATTAATTTCAAGACCTTCAACTTCTCGCGATTTGATTAATTTGCGCAGTTCTTTCTCTCGCCTTGATGCATCAGACTTTTCTACCATCGCTCGCTTTTGTAATTCTTTAACATCAAACTCACGTTGTTGCAGAGCATCTTCTAAACGTTTTACTCTGTTGGTCGATGCTAAGGCTTGACTATTAGATTGTGACATGTGGCGAGACTGATTAGTAATCTCCCCTCTATATTTACGCAATTCCTCTTCCTGACTGCGAATCTGACTAAACTGGGTGTCTTGGGTCACTGTGCCTCTGGCTGCCACACCCTGCAATTCTTGAACTTGAGAGTTTAATCCGGCTTCTTTTTTGCCCCAATCATCCCTCAATTTATCCAGTTGATGGCGATAGTAATTGACCTTGGATTCTAATTTACCAATATTTGTATTGTTCCGACTTGTCTCTTCTTTCATGCGATTATCAAGCTGTTTCTTAGCTTCATCACTACTTGAAACGGCCCGCTGCATTTCACTTTTCGCCTCAGACACAGTGTTTTTCATGGAGCTAATGGTTTTTTCAGCAGACTGTAAATTGCTGCGCAACATGGCTCGCTCTGCTTCTAATTTTTTTAAATTATTTTGGCTATCTTTTAACTGCACACGCAAACGCTGGTTCGAACCTTCAATTGCTTCTAACTGAGCTTTAGCTAAATAAATTTCGTCTTCCAGAGCAATGCCTGTCGCATTAACGAGTCGGTCACTATTGGCATTGAGTTCTAATTCTAAACGAGCATCCCTAAGGGCATTATCCCAAATCATTTGCACTGTTTGATACACAGTTTCTGGAATATCAGGGCGATTATTGGGCTGAATAGTGCGGCGAAAAGCAACTCTGCTTTCTTGCTTAATCCACCAATGCTCTAGCTGCCTACCTAATTCTTCAGAGGGTTTAATACGCATTATATCTGCAATAGCTTGCACACTGATCTTTTCGCCTGATGACAAGAGATCATTGGCAATTTTGTGCAACTTAACTTTATCGATCTGATCGTCCATTGGGTACATTTGTCTCTGAGAGTTATAATAGGCCAAAAAATTAATCTTTTAAAGCCTACAAAATTCTACCCTAATTTAGCTAAACAGGCACCATTTTACGCAGTACAAATTTTTGTATTTTACCTGTCGCTGTTTTTGGCAAGGAGCCAAACACAACATGTTTGGGTACTTTAAAGCGAGCCATATTATCCCGACAATAGGCAATCAGTTCTACTTCTGTTGCTTCGGCATCAGGTTTTAAGGTCACAAAAGCGCACGGGGTTTCTCCCCATTTCTCATCAGGCCTTGCCACAACAGCAGCCTCAAAAACTGCTGGATGGCCGTAGAGTACACTTTCTATTTCGATTGAAGAAATATTTTCTCCTCCTGAAATAATAATATCTTTCGCTCGATCCTTAATTTCCATGTAGCCATCAGCATGCCAAACTGCCAAATCACCAGTGCGAAACCAGCCACCCGCAAAAGCTTCAGCTGTTGCAGATGGGTTTTTAAGGTAACCTTTCATGACCATGTTGCCACGTAAACAAATTTCACCAATCGTTTCGCCATCTTTGGGGACAGGTCGCATCGATTCTGTATCCATGACCGAGTGATCTTCTTGTGCTGGGCTTCTTACTCCCTGGCGAGACTTTAACGCCGCTTGCTCTGACTTGGGCAAATGGTCCCACAAATCTGGCTGCCACTCACAAATCACACAAGCGCCATAAGTTTCAGTTAGGCCATAAACATGTGTCACATCAAAGCCTAATTTTTCCATCGCTTCAATAACAGCTGCTGGAGGAGCTGCACCCGCGGTCATCACTTTAACCTGATGGGTAATGCCAGTTTTGTCTTTTTCATCAGCGTTATTAAGCATATTGAGTACGATCGGTGCTCCACCAAAATGCGTTACTTGCTCTTGCTTAATAAGTTTAAGTAGAACTTCTGGTTTCAAATGTCTAATAAAAATATTAGTTCCAGCCATTAAAGCTGTGGTCCACGGGAAACACCAGCCATTACAGTGAAACATAGGCACTACGGTCAGAAATTTAGGGTACTTAGGCATATCCCAGCTAAACGCCATGCTCATAGCTGTTAAGTAAGCCCCACGGTGATGGTAAACCACTCCTTTGGGGTTGCCTGTGGTACCCGATGTGTAATTCAGACTGATGGCCTGCCACTCATCTGCTGGCATATGCCACTGGCTGTTCGGATCCCCTTCACCAATAAGCTGTTCATAAGTCAACTCCCCAATAAGCCGACCGCCCTCAAAAGTAGGGTCATCTATGTCTACGACCAATGGGCTTACCTGACACAAAGTCAGTGCTAAGGCCACTGTCTCAGAAAACTCTCGGTCTACAAACACCACTTTAGTTTCAGCATGATCAAAAATAAAAGCAATCGTTTTCGCGTCTAAACGAGTGTTGATAGCATTAAGCACGGCCCCAGACATGGGCACTGAATAATGGGATTCAAATAATTCTGGACCGTTATGAGCGACTAAAGAAATCGTATCGCCAAGCCCTACACCCCTACCTTTGAGTGCATCAGTCATAGCGCAGGCTCGTTGATATGTTTGCAACCAAGTGCGACGTATCTGACCATATACTTGGGCTTCGACCGCTGGGTAGACCTGTGCAGCGCGTTTGAGCATCGACAAAGGTGATAGGCTTTGAAAGTTGGCCTTATTTTTATCTAGATCAGTGTTATACATAAAGGGCACCTGCTTTGATTTCTAAACGGTCTGGAGCATAACGAAACAATATTAATAGTGCCAGCCGCAGTACGCATGAGTCTGATTTTAGCACAAACGGTCAACAGCGCTTTGTAACCGCTGATCTAAGGGCGCTCGTACATCGATTTTTTTATCCGTACTTGGGTCGACCAAACGCAACTGAGCAGCATGCAAAAATAGTCTATTTAACCCTAACTGTCGCTGTATTAGATTAACATCGTCTAAACCATACTTAGGATCACCCACTATTGGATGCCCCATATGCTGGCAATGCACCCGAATTTGGTGGGTTCTACCCGTTATGGGTTTAGCCTCAATGAGGGTGAATTGACCTAAGTTTTGTAGCACTCGATAGCTTGTAATACAGCGTTTACCGTCCTGCGCTACCCGCACCATGCGTTCACCAGACTGCACCACGTTTTTCATTAACGGGGCATCCACTTTTTGACAAGATCTGGGCCAGCCACCAATGACTAATGCTTGGTAAACCTTGTCGATACCACCTTCTCTAAGTTGGGCGTGAATAGCTCTCAAAGTGGAGCGTTTTTTAGCCACCATAATACAGCCCGAAGTATCTCTATCTAGGCGGTGTACGAGTTCTAAAGACCGCTCATTTGGGTATAATTGACGCAAGCTCTCAATCAAACCAAGGTTGATGCCACTACCGCCATGTACTGCTAAACCATGGGGTTTATTGATAATCAGCAAACCCGCACTTTCGTATAAAATGGCCTCACGTAACTGTTTTTCTAGGCCTTTGCCTACTGCTGGCGGCGCATTTGGCGCTGGTAACTTAACGGGTGGCACGCGCACAAGGTCACCAGTTTTGAGTTTATAATCTGGTTTAATACGGCCTTTGTTAACCCGTACTTCCCCCTTCCTTACAATGCGGTAAATTAAGCTTTTAGGAGCCCCTTTGAGCTGGGTCATGAGAAAATTATCGATACGCTGCCCGGCCCTATCATCATCAATAGGAATGAATTTAACAACCGATGCGGTCAACGGGGGTGGGGAGGTTGGCTTTTGTGGCATAAACGATAAACTAGTGGCTTAATTATTTGCGGGACAAGGCCTTAAATGGTAACATATGGTCACTGAAACTGACATTGAAACAGTCAGTGGGCACAAATATAATGGCCCAGTTCAGTTAACCAATTTTAGGTGGGGCCTGACAAACCCAGCCCGTTGATTTTGACGTTATGCTTGATTATTACTCAGCACCTCAAAATCCAAATGAAATAGGCTGTAACTTGGGGTATTCCCAGTTATTTAACGTAAAACAACCCGTTTTACCCAGTTACGGCGAATTAATTTATGCTAGGTGTTTAGGTGGAGATGTACCCTACCCATGGACCGGTCTGAACAAAGATGACAGTGTTGAAGTAGGCACAAAGGGGCAATGTCCCAATCTATAGAATAAACAGAGCCTTTTCATATGACTTGAGCTGCTGGTGAGTGAACTTGTACGTTAACCTATATGATTGATATTGCTAAATAAAACAGACCAATAACATAATGTGAATTGCACAATTCAATTTACATTTATCCGAGAAGGTAATGGTTTCCTCCACCGTTAGGGCTCTAACGAACTCTCGTGCACCCGTAAAAATATTAATTGCCGTTGGGTAGATGGGTTTCAAGAAATTTGAACACCATGAAAAGAATGCTTATTAATGCAACTCACTCTGAAGAGTTGCGCGTTGCTCTGGTCGATGGCCAGCGTATGTTTGATCTAGATATTGAATCTGGCGCTCGTGAACAAAAGAAAGCCAATATATACCGTGGCCGGATTACCCGTGTAGAACCCAGCTTAGAAGCTGCGTTCGTAGACTATGGTTCCGAACGCCATGGGTTCTTACCCCTCAAAGAAATCTCTCGAGAATACTTCAAAGACCAATCCCAAAGTAGCCGTTCTAGTATCCGAGAACTGGTGAAAGAGGGCCAGGAAATTGTTGTTCAGGTCGACAAAGAAGAGCGCGGTAATAAAGGCGCTGCGTTAACCACTTTTATAAGCTTGGCTGGACGTTATTTGGTACTAATGCCCAATAACCCTCGGGCAGGTGGCATTTCTCGCCGCATTGAAGGTGAAGAACGCTCTCAGTTGCGCGATGTAATGAATCAATTGACTGTGCCTGCCGAATCGGGCGTTATAGTGCGCACAGCTGGCATTGGCCGCAGTGCTGAGGACATCCAATGGGACCTCGATTACTTGCAGCAGTTGTGGGATTCTATTACTGTCGCTTCGGACAAACACCCAGCCCCCTTCTTAATTTACCAAGAAAGTAATGTCATTATCCGTGCGATGCGCGACTATTTGCGTCCAGACATCGGTGAAGTGCTAATTGATGAGCCTAAAGTTTACCAAGACGTGTTAACTTTTGTGCAACAAGTGATGCCAAGCTATGAGAATAAGATCAAGCTGTACGATCAGGAAACCCCGTTGTTTAATCGTTTTCAGATTGAATCTCAAATAGAAACTGCGTTTCAACGCGAGGTGACCCTGCCCTCCGGTGGAGCCATTGTTATTGATCCCACTGAAGCTCTAGTCTCAATAGACATTAACTCAGCTCGAGCGACTAAAGGCAGTGACATTGAAGAAACGGCGCTGAACACTAATCTAGAAGCAGCCGAGGAGATTGCCCGCCAGCTGCGCTTGCGTGACATGGGTGGCTTAGTTGTGATCGATTTTATCGACATGGGGCCTATGCGCAACCAGCGTGCTGTAGAAAACAAACTCCGTGACAGCCTCAAGCTTGACCGTGCGCGTGTGCAAGTGGGTCGTATTTCTCGGTTTGGTTTAATGGAAATGTCACGTCAGCGTTTGCGTCCATCTTTAGGGGAAACTTCAGGCATCGTTTGTCCTCGTTGCAGTGGTCAAGGCAGTATTCGTGATGTAGCATCTCTAGCCCTGTCGATTATTCGTTTAATCAACGAAGAGGCAAGTAAAGATCGCTCTGCTGAAATTAGGGTCGTATTGCCAGTCAACATGGCGACTTACCTTCTCAACGAGAAGCGTGCCGAAATATTAGAAGTTGAAAAAACTGCGGGCGTTCGCATTGTGATCATTCCAAACCCACAAATGGATACACCACACTTTGAAGTGAGCCGCCTTAGGGATGACCATGAAGCCGCCCAAGCCAGTGAAACGAGTTACGAGATAGATTTAGTTCAACATCACTTTGATGCAAAGGAATTTGATGCTAAGACCCCTCTAGCCACAGAAAAGCCAGCGGTTCAAAGTATTCAGGTCGCAAAACCCACTGCGCAAGAGTCAACTGCCCCAGTTAAGACCAGTATTACTCCAGTTAAGCGAGCTCCATCGGAGAGTCTAGGCTCACGCATTATCAGTGCCCTAGGTCGTTTAATTAATGGTGCACCGAAGAACAAGGTCGTCGCAAAAGCGCCAACTAAACCAACATCTGCTCGCAACGATTCGCGCAATAGTGCTCGGAATACTCAAAACCGTAATCAAAATGATGATCGACGTCGTGGTCGCAATGGCAATAGACGCAATGAGCCACGTAATGAGTCTCGAGACGAGAAACGGAGCGAAGTGAGTTCAGACGCTCGCAACGACAGTCGTAATGCCGAGCGCAAGAATGAGCGTAACACAGATGAAAAACGCAATAATCGCCGCCAGGAGACTCGCAATAAAAGTCGAGATTCTAAAACTGTCGAACCATTAGACGCAGTCATGCCCACCCCTGCAGCACCTGTCTCTTATACACATCTCCGAGC
>OJEH01000332.1_pt1 | contig 14723 bp, 10 predicted proteins | sample 1593001 | NCBI WGS metagenome assembly OJEH01 (sample SAMN05416886, study PRJEB24817) | seawater metagenome | isolation source: Sea water | place: Canada:Atlantic | collected 2013-11 | reverse complement strand
TAAATTTAGAGGACGGTCAGCTTATTACAGCAGGTGAAATACTCGCTAAGATTCCTAAAGCTGTTTCAAAGACAAGTGATATTACTGGCGGGTTACCGCGAGTTGCTGATTTATTTGAAGCTCGTAAAGCTAAAGATCATGCTATTCTAGCTGAAACTTTGGGTGTTATCAGTTTTGGAAGTCCTACAAAATCAAAGGTTCGTATGCTTATTACGGGTCCTGAAGGTGAGGTAACTGAAATGATGATTCATCATTGGAGGTCAATAAATGTGTTTGATGGCGAAACTGTTGAAAAAGGTGATGTGATATCAGATGGACCTTATAATCCTCATGATATTCTTCGCTTGTTAGGTGTTGAAGCTTTGGCTAACTATATGGTTAGAGAGGTTCAAAACGTTTATAGGCTTCAGGGAGTTAAGATTTCTGACAAGCATATTGAAGTAGTTGTTAAGCAAATGCTTAGAAAAGTTGAAATTATTGATAATGGAGACTCTCATTATGTGAATGGTGAAACTGCTGAGTTTGTTCATGTTGTAGAGAAAAATAAACAGTTAAAGGCTCAAAAGAAAGATGAGATTGTATTCCAAAGATTATTAATGGGTATTACAAAAGCATCATTGTCTACAGAGTCGTTTATCTCTGCTGCTTCTTTCCAAGAGACTACAAGGGTTCTTACTGAAGCTTCAATAACAGGAAGAGTAGATGATCTTAGAGGACTTAAAGAAAATGTAATTGTAGGCCGACTTATTCCTGCAGGAACAGGCTTTAAGCACCATCAAGAAAAGAGAAGGAAACGCATAGATGCTTCTTTTATGCAAACCAATGAAGCTGAGCAAGAGCTATCTACTCAGTTGAGTGAAGTTGAAGCTGAAGCTGAAGAATAATAAGGCTTAGTTTAAAATAAAGGCATTTCAATTTAGTTTACTAAAATGGAATGCCTTTTTTATTTATAAAAATAGTGCTACATCTCATGATTCTAGAAGTCACCTGAAGGATAAATAATCTTAAGGATTAACAATCTGGGTAATGATAAAATATACCCATGCAAAAGTCACATTTCAATCGTCTTATTAAGGAAGGCTTTAATCACATCCCTCTTTCTAGGGAAGTTGTTGTTGATACATTAACGCCTTTAGCTTTATATCTTAAGCTTGCCAATAATCCCTATAGCTATTTTTTAGAATCTGTTCAAGGTGGGGAAAAGTGGGGGCGATATTCTTTTATTGGTTTGGCTGCTGAAACAGTAATTAAAGTAAATAACTATCGGGTTCGAGTTGAAAGAAATGGAAAGTTAGCTGAAGAGATCTCAGTAGAGGATCCGCTTGCGTGGATTGAAGAATACCAAAATCAATTTAAAGTTCCACAGTTAGCCAGCCTTCCAGATTTTAATGGTGGTTTAGTTGGTTACTTTGGGTATGAAATAGTTCGTTACATAGAGCCAAAGCTGGCGCATATTGATAAAACTGACGAACTAAATGTTCCAGATATTTTATTAATGGTCTCAAATGATCTTCTTGTAGTTGATAATTTAAGTAGTAAGGTGCACATAATTACTCATGTCAATCCTAATGAAGAAAAATTTGAAGATGGGCTAGCAAGGCTTAGCTTAATTGAAGCAAATATTAAGAAATCATTTCAACAGTCATCTATTCCTTCTGAAAATATAAAGTCAGAAGATTTTGTATCAAGCTTTGGAAGGGAAAATTACATAAGTGCAGTTGAAAAAGTTCAAAAATACATTAAAGCTGGTGATGTTATGCAAGTTGTACCTTCACAGCGATTAAGCTGTTCTTTTAAATCAAATCCTGTTGAATTATATCGACAATTAAGAATACTTAATCCTTCTCCATATATGTATTTTCTCAATTTAAATGACTTTGCAATAGTCGGCTCATCTCCTGAAATATTAACCCGAGTCGATAACAATAATATTGCAACTATAAGGCCTATAGCAGGAACTCGGTCAAGAGGAAAAACAGAGCAAGAGGACCTTGATCTAGAGAAAGATCTCTTGTCAGATGAAAAAGAAATTGCCGAGCATTTAATGCTAATTGATCTTGGCAGGAATGATTTAGGCAGAATTGCTAAAACAGGAAGCGTTACTCTTACAGATAAAATGTTTATAGAGCGCTATTCACACGTTATGCATATTGTTTCAAATGTGGAGTGTGAGTTAAAAGAAAATATGAGTTCTATTGATGTATTGAAGGCTACTTTTCCAGCAGGTACATTAAGCGGTGCACCAAAAGTAAGAGCAATGGAGATTATTGATGAAGTTGAAGATTTAAAGCGTAATATTTATTCTGGCGCTATTGGCAATTTATCCTGGCATGGTGGAATGGACCTAGCAATTGCTATTCGGACTGCTGTTGTTAAAAACCAGAGACTATATATCCAAGCTGGAGCAGGAATTGTTTATGATTCTTTACCTGAAATGGAGTGGCAAGAAACTATGGATAAAGCACAAGCTCTAATTAAGGCTGCTGAAAATATCTAACCAATACATTGGTTTATTTTTTATAATTAAATTTCAATACTAATTTTTAAAAAGCTAAAAGTTAGTATTGAAATTGTTTGTAAAATAGATCAGTAAATTTCATATTTTTTTTCGGATCAATGAGTTCTGTGGATTTTGTTCATCTTCAATGTCAAAGTGAGTATTCTGTAAAGAATAGCTTAGTTCGCGTTTCAAAACTAATAGAAAGTGTTAAAGAAGCTGGTATGAATAGCATTGCTCTGACTGATGATATGAGTCTTTTTTCTGCGATTAAATTTTATCAAAAAGCAACTAGTGCTGGTATAAAGCCTATTATTGGTGCAAAAGTATCTATAGATTTTGATTTAGGCCATTATGATGTTCTCTTACTTTGTCAAAACCATGAGGGCTATTTAAATCTTTCAGAGCTTATTTCAAAGGCTTACTTAAATGAGCAAGGAATTTCAATTGTTAGTGTTACAGAAGAACAATTAATTTCTCACCAAGAGGGCTTGCTTATGATTGCAACTCCAATCAGCTCAGACATATCTCAATTTCTTTTGACAAATGAGTTGGAACTTGCTCATTCTAAAGCTAAACACTGGCAAGCTATTTTTAAAGACCGATATTATATATCGGCACAAAGAACTGATAGACATTCAGATGAAAATCTTCTTAATCTTACGATTGAATTAGGATTGAAGTTAGATATTCCAGTGGTTGCTACTAATGATGTGCAGTTTATTAGTAAAACTGATTTTGATGCCCACGAAGCTAGAATCTGCATAGCTGAGGGAGGGCTGCTTGATGATTCCAGGCGTTTAAAATTTTTTAGTGATAGTCAATATCTAAAGACTCCTGATGAAATGTCTGAATTATTTAAAGACTATCCTCAGTTAATAGAAAATGCTTCTGAAGTAGCCAAAAGATGCAACTTACACTTTAAATTATTCGAAAAGAATTACCTTCCAGCTTTTCCAACACCAAAAGGAAAGTCTATAGCTGAATTTTTTAGTGAAGAATCAAATAAAGGCCTCCAAGTAAGACTTAAAGACCTTAATGTAAATCAAAAGAGTTATTTTGAAAGGCTTAATTTTGAATTATCAGTAATTCTTGAAATGGATTTTCCAGGCTATTTTTTAATTGTCTCCGATTTCATAAGGTGGGCAAAAGAAAATGGAATTCCAGTTGGCCCAGGTAGAGGTTCAGGTGCTGGCTCTCTTGTCGCCTGGGCACTTTCTATTACAAATGTTGATCCTATTCAGCATGATCTTTTATTTGAGCGTTTTTTGAATCCAGAGCGAATCTCTATGCCAGATTTTGATATTGATTTTTGTACAGATCGTCGTGATGAAGTTATTGCCTATGTTTCTAACAAGTATGGTTCAGAGAAAGTGTCACAGATCATTACTTATGGAACCATGGCGGCTAAGGGTGTAGTAAGAGACGTAGGGAGGGTGTTAGGGCATCCTTATGGTTTTAGTGACCAGATCTCTAAAATGATACCAAATGAATTAAAAATGACATTAGGTAAGGCTTTAGAAGACTCTAATGAATTGAAAGCAAGATATGATTCTGAAGAAAGTGTTTCAACGCTGATTGATTTATCTCAGGATCTAGAGGGACTTATTAGAAATGTCGGCACCCATGCTGGTGGAGTGGTTATTGCGCCAAGTAAAATTAGTGATTTCTGCCCAATTTATAAAGGATCTGATGAGTCAGATGTTGTTGTATCTCAATTTGATAAAGATGATGTTGAGGCTGTAGGACTTGTTAAATTTGACTTTTTGGGATTATCAAACCTAACAGTAATAGATAAAGCGGTAAAAATCATAGCCAAAAAAGGCTTAAGTGAAGGTTTGATTGATATTGATAAGCTTAAGCTTGACGACCCAAAAGTATTTAAGTTACTTCAAGATTGCGATACTACTGGAGTCTTTCAGCTTGAATCAGATGGTATGCGTGGCTATTTAAAAAAGCTTAAACCTGACTCTTTTGAAGATATTGTTGCTATGCTGGCACTTTATAGACCAGGCCCACTGGATGCAGGTATGGTAGATGATTATATCCAGGTAAAACATGGCGCAAAAGTAAGATATCCACATGAGATGTTAGAGGAAATTTTAAAGCCAACAAATGGGGTATTTTTATACCAAGAGCAAGTAATGAAATCTGCTCAAGTTATGGCTGGTTACTCATTAGGTGGCGCAGATATTTTACGTCGCGCAATGGGTAAGAAAAAAGTTGAAGAAATGGCAGAGCAGCGTGAAGTATTTGTAAAGGGAGCAGCTGAAAAAAGTATTAATGAGAGTAAGGCAAATGAAATTTTTGATCTTATTGATAAGTTTTCAGGTTACGGGTTTAACAAATCTCACTCAGTTGCTTACGCTTATATTTCATATCAAACAGCTTGGCTAAAGGCACATTATCCAGCTCCATTTATGGCGGCTGTTTTGTCAGGTGTTATGGACGATACTGATCGAGTTGCGTTTACAGTTGGAGAGTCTAAGAAAAACGGAGTTATAGTTATAGCGCCTGATATTAACCAATCTGAATATGAGTTTAGTATTACTGATAATAAAACAATTGTATATGGACTAGGTGCTATTAAAGGTGTTGGTGAGGCTCTTGTAAAGGAGATAGTTTTAGAGAGAGAAAAAAATGGAGAATACTCTGATATTTTTGATTTATGTTTTCGAATAGAAAAAAAATTCTTAAATCGCAGAGCTATTGAAGCTCTTATATACAGTGGAGCATTTGATTTATTTGATATTAAAAGGGCAACATTAATTGCGACGTATCCAAGAGCAGTGAGGCAAGCAGAGCAGAGACAAAGTGATTCATCAAAAGGACAAAACAGCCTTTTTACAGAAGTGGATAGCCATACTGAGTATGAAAAAAATTACATAAAAGGAGAGTTTCTGTCTTTTAAAAATGTGATGAAATTTGAAAAAAATGTAATGGGATACTATTTAGAACGCCACCCTACGGATTGGTATAAATCAGATTTGAAATCAATAGTTTGTACGCTCCCAAAAGATTTAGTATTCAGAAATAATCGTGAAGTGAGGGTTCTTTCACTAATCTCTGACATTGTCTATAGAAATACACGACGAGGCCAAATGGCTAGCCTGACACTTGAAGATGGAGAGAGAAGAATAAATGCAGCGGTCTTCTCACAAAAACTTGCTGAAAATAGCGAACATATATTATTAGATGAAGTGGTAGTAGTTTCAGGAAAGGTAAATAAAGATTTTAGAGAACAATGGCAGATAGTTGTGGATCGGATAGATCCAGTGGATAGAGTTCAAATAAAATATGCTAAATATCTCAAAATTAAACTAACAAAAGAGAACAAAAATGAGTACCTAGAGCTGTGTGCATTATTGAAAGAATATCCAGGAAAGTGTCCAGTAATTATTGAGTATCAGTCGACTAATTCATCTGGAAGAATCCCTCTTCCTAAAGAATTTGATGTTTCATTAAATCGAGACTTTTTAGATTTAATTGAGAAAAAATTTGGTCATCAAAAATATCAAATTCAATATTAAATAAAACACAAAATTACCTTCAATTAGTGGCTTAAAGAGCTATATTAAGGCCTTTAACTACGTTAAATTTATTGGAAGTTTTATAAGCATTATTTAATTTAGTTTAACCCAAAAATTAACCTTTTATTATTGAGCATTAATAGGGATTTAATTTCACCAATTTAGCCTTTAAACCCCAGTCTATAAGGGCAAAACTAAAAAAGTTATCCGCGAATTGATAATTTAGTAGTTTGCCTTCTGAAGTAGAAATAAATTCGTAAATTTATAAAAATATAAGTCATTGATTTATAACAAAAAAATTGATATGATTATTTATTAACCAAAACCATAGAAATTGTTAGTCTAACGCTTAATTTAAGTCTGAATTTTGAGATATCAACAGAGTTATCCACAGTATTGTGGGTAAGTCGATTAACCCTTGATTTATAAGCATTTACAGCGTTTAGAAAAAATATTTTGTAACTTTTTTTATTATCTTTTCTGCAATAATTTGCTTACTACTTCTATCTATTTTCTCAGTTTTTTCTTGCGATATAAAGTGAACTTCATTCTCATCTGAGTTTAGCCCAATTTCACTACTTGAAATATCATTTAAAATAATTGCATCACACCTCTTGTTCTTTAATTTAGCTTTTGCATTGGCAAGAAAATTTTCAGTTTCAGCTGCAAATCCAATGCAGATAGGTTTATTTCTAAGCTTACAAACACTTTCTAAAATATCCTTATTTTTTATAAGTTCAATTGAGGCTAAGTTGCTATCTTTTTTAATCTTATTTAGGCTTATTTGTTTTGGTTTGAAATCCGCAACTGCGGCGCAGCTAATAAATAAATCTTGAGTTTTTATTTTTTTCATTACTTCATCGTACATTTCATTAGCACTTGTTATGTAAGTTACTGTAGCTCTTTTTTCCACTTCAACTGATATTGATCCAACTATCAGTGTAGTTTCTGCTCCAGCTTGGATGCATGCATTTGCTAGCGCCATTCCCATTTTTCCACTACTATGATTTGATATATACCTAACTGGATCAATTGCTTCTATAGTCCCCCCTATTGTTATTAGAACTTTTTTTCCACTAAGAGCGCTATTTGAAAATATAGTTGCTACTTGTCTTGCAATTTCTTCTGGCTCTGCAAGTCTTCCCTCACCCACATCTCCACAAGCTTGCTCTCCAAATCCTGGATCTATTGTTATCACGCCTCTATTATTAAGTATCTTGAGATTTTCCTTAATTGCTTTTGATGCAAACATTTGTTGATTCATTGACGGGGCAATTAGTATAGAAGCATTCGTTGCAAGAATTACTGTTGATAGAAGGTCATCAGCCTTGCCATGACAAAGTCTGGCTATGGTATTTGCTGATGCTGGAGCAATGATTACTGCATCAGCCCATTTTGCGAGTTCAATGTGGCCCATTGCTAGTTCTGCTTCTTTATCCCAGAGGTTGTCATGAACTTTATTTTTTGAAACCGTTTGAAGTGATAGTTCACTAACAAACTCTCTGCCTCCACTAGTAATAATGACTCTAACTTCTGCACCTAAATCTTGCAACCTTCTAACAATGTCAGGTGATTTATAGGCAGCAATCGAGCCACTAACTCCTAATATAATCCTTTTATTTGTCAAGTTATTCATTTGATAGTGGCTCTAATTTTAATATCACAATCTATTTGACTAACCTCAATAATATTAAGTTTAATTTTGTCAGACATTTTTTTTAAAGGAATTTCTATCATCGGATTGGCATCACTTCCAAGTATTAATGGAGCAGTGTAGATAATAAACTCATCAATTAGCCCAGCTTCAGTCATAGCCCCATTAAGACCGCTGCCAGCTTCTAAAAGTAAATTATTAATACCCATTTCTCCTAGTTTTATAAGCGCAGATTTAAGATCTAATTTACCATTAGCAAGCATTTCTGAATTATTGTTATTTAAAATGAGAGTTTCAGCATCAGATGAAAAAATGTTAAGAGATTTATCAGTAATAATATTATTACTGTCAATAACAACACGAAGTGGGTTTGAATCTGCACTCTCAGTCCTAACAGTCATCATCGGGTTATCGCTTTTGATTGTGCCTGAGCCTGTCAAAATGGCCTGATTTAAGCTTCGCAGCATTTGTACATCCTCTCGAGAAGCTTTAGAAGTAATCCATTTGCTCTCCCCATTTTTCATTGCCGTTCTTCCATCAAGGCTCATTGCAATTTTTGATGTTACAAAAGGCAAACCACTCGTCATTCTTTTGACAAAACCGCGATTAATTTCATTAGCTTCCACTTCAAGTAGCCCAACTTCAACCTCGATCCCATTATCTTGAAGCGCCCTAACTCCACTTCCAGAAACTAATGGATTTGGATCAAGCATTGCAATAAATACTTTCTTAACTCCAGCCCTAATTAGTGCGTCAGCACAAGGCGGCGTCTTACCAAAATGAGTACATGGTTCAAGAGTAATATATACGTTAGTATTTCCACCTTTGTAATTAATTTTTTCTAAGGCATTCACCTCTGCATGGCCCTCTCCATAAAGGCGATGGTAGTCTTGAGCAATAATTTTATCATCACGAGAAATCACACATCCCACCATTGGATTTGCACCAACAGCTTTGCGACCAAACTGAGAAAGTTTTAGTGCAAGAGCCATACATTCTGTATCTTGATGAGTGAAAGCCATTATAATAATTGCATATAAATTTATTATCATTTTACGCGGGAGAACGGAGTGGATGAAAAGAAAAAACAAGCACTACAAGTAGCACTTGGACAAATTGAAAAACAGTACGGAAAAGGGTCTGTTATGTTTTTGGGTGATGAAGAGGCGAGAAGTGATATTGAAGCTGTATCAACGGGAAGTTTAAGCCTTGATATTGCTTTAGGAATTGGTGGCTTACCTCGAGGTAGAGTTGTTGAAATTTATGGTCCTGAGTCTTCAGGAAAAACAACTATGACTCTTCATGTTATTGCCGAAATGCAAAAATTGGGTGGAACGGCGGCATTTATTGATGCAGAACATGCTCTAGATCCCTCTTATGCTAGAAAATTGGGCGTAAATACAGACGACCTTCTAATTTCCCAACCTGATACTGGTGAGCAAGCTTTAGAAATTACAGATATGCTAGTTCGCTCCGGAGGTGTTGATATTGTTGTTATTGACTCAGTTGCTGCGTTAACTCCTAAAGCTGAAATTGAAGGCGAAATGGGTGCTTCGCATATGGGCTTACAAGCTAGGCTAATGTCTCAGGCATTAAGAAAGCTTACATCCAATATAAAGCGAACTAATACCATGGTAATCTTTATTAATCAACTTAGAATGAAGATTGGTGTGATGTTTGGTAACCCTGAAACTACAACTGGTGGAAATGCTCTTAAGTTTTATGCCTCCGTAAGACTTGATATTCGAAGAATTGGAGCTATTAAAAAAGGTGATGAAATTCTTGGTAATGAGACGCGTGTTAAGGTTCTCAAAAATAAGGTAGCTCCTCCATTTAAAAAGGCTGAGTTTCAAATTTTATATAATCAAGGCATCTCTAGGGAGAGTGAGATAATTGATTTAGGAGTTGAGCATGGTTTTGTTGAAAAGGCAGGAGCTTGGTATAGTGTTGAAGGTGAAAGAATTGGTCAAGGTAAGGATAATTCTCGTGACTTCTTAAAAGAGAATACTAAAATGAGTCAAATGCTTGAGGCTAAAATTCGTGAGAAATTAATGAGTAAGGATAATGACGAAATACAGCCAGTAAAGAGCGATAATGACGAAACAGAGTCAGCAGAGTAAATGCTACGCAGCCGCATTAAAGATGTTAATGAGGCGAGAGCACTCCAAATTAGAATTAAGACAAAAATTAAATCTTAAAGATTTTGATGATGCTGTCATTAATGACAGCATCTCTTTATTAGCTGAGCAAAAATACCAGAGCGATGAAAGGTTTTCTGAAGCTTTTATACTTATGCGCTTTAATCAAGGCAAAGGGCCTATAAAAATTTCTATGGAGCTTAAATCAAGAGGTATTACTGAGTTTGATTTAACTTTATTTAATTGGTTTGAGCTTGCAAAAGACGTTAAGTATAAAAAATTTGGAGATAGCAAATTTTTAGACTATAAAGAAAAGGCTAGGCAAAAACGTTTTTTACAATCAAGAGGCTTTGGGTTTGATGAAATAAATCAAGCATTCCAATAAAGCTAAAAAACAAATATTTTTTATAACCCTACTATGAAATTTGAACTTAAAAATACAGATAATAAAGCTCGATTAGGTAAGCTCACTTTTGAGCGTGGTGAGGTTAATACCCCAGCTTTTATGCCTGTTGGAACATACGGAACAGTTAAGGCAATGACTGTTGACGAGGTGAGGGATTTAGGCGCTGAAATTATCCTAGGGAATACATTTCATTTATCAATAACACCTACAACTGATGTGATTGAGGCTCATGGTGATCTCCATGATTTTATGAATTGGCCGGGCCCAATTCTAACTGATTCTGGTGGGTTCCAAGTCTTTAGCTTGGGTAAGATGCGGAAAATAACTGAGCAAGGCGTTAAATTCAGATCACCAAAGGATGGATCAGCAATTTTTATGGGTCCTGAGGAATCTATGCAAATTCAGTATAAATTAGGTTCAGATATTGTTATGATATTTGATGATTGTACTGCTTATCCCTCTGAAAAAAATGTTGTTGATCAATCTATGCAGCTTTCACTACGATGGGCTAAAAGATCTTTAGAAGAGCATAAAAGACTCAACAATAAGAATGCTCTTTTTGGAATTATTCAGGGAGGAATGCATAAAGAGCTTCGTCTTCATTCAGCTGAGTCATTAGTTGAGATGAATTTTGATGGTTATGCTATTGGCGGTTTGTCGGTTGGAGAGCCAAAAGAAGAAATGATGGAGGTTCTCAGCTACTTACCTGATCATATGCCTTCTAACAAGCCAAGGTATCTTATGGGTGTTGGAACTCCTTCAGACCTAGTTGAAGGTGTCGCAGCTGGAGTTGATATGTTCGACTGCGTAATGCCATCTCGTAATGCAAGAAATGGGTACTTATTTACTTCAGAGGGCGTTATAAAAATTCGCAATGCAAAATATAAGAAAGATACTAGCCCTCTAGATCCTAATTGTCATTGCTCAACTTGTCAAAATTATTCAAGGGCATATCTTCACCACTTACAAAAATCAAATGAAATTCTAGGGTCCCGCCTAAACACCCTTCATAATCTTTTCTATTATCAGTATTTGATGAAGTCAATTAGAGGGGCAATCAAGAGTAATACATTTTCTGACTTTAGAAAAAAATTCTATGCTGAAAAGCTATAAAGAGATTTAATCTAATTTAGTGTATTTAGTTCAACTGGATTTTTAATAAAGTATTCGTCTAAAAGTTCTCTTGCCAAAGGCGCTGCTTTTGAGCTACCACTTCCTGCATTTTCAACAATAATAGCAATTGCCACTTGGGGATCTTCTATAGGTGCAAATCCAGTAAATAGAGCATGATCCCTTAATTTTTCTTCAATATTTTCAGCAATGTACTCTTCTTCTGGGTCAAGACCAAAAACCTGTGCGGTTCCAGTTTTACCCGCTAGGCTATATTTAAGCTTATTGTTAAGTCTTTTTGCTGTCCCAAATTTACCATATACTGTTTGCTTCATTGCTTCAATAATTAACTCCCAATTATTGATATCCTTTATAGGTATTTGATTTGATTTTAGGTTTTGTTCTTCAAATAAATCACCATTTTTTGATTGAGAATGCATCATTACTTGAGGCATTAATAACTGACCTTTGTTTGCTATAGCTGCTGTTGCTAAAGCGAGTTGAAGAGGGCTTGTAGTCATAAAACCTTGGCCAATTCCTGTTATAAGAGTTTCTCCTCTATACCAAGGCTCGTCCTTATTAATCTTTTTCCACTCTCTAGAGGGAAGGATACCGCCAAGTTCTCCTGGTAAGTCAATTCCTGTTTTTTTGCCAAATTGAAAATATGAAAGGCTATCATGAATTTGATCAATACCCATATTGAAAGCTAAATCATAGAAAAATACATCACATGATTGAGCTATAGCCTCAATCACATCTACTTTCCCATGACCAGTTCGTTTCCAGTCATTAAACTTTCTAGAGTAATTATTTAATTTGTAGTATCCAGGACAAAAGGTACTATCTTTAATAGTTATATTATTAAGCTCTAAACCAGCAAGAGCAACCATTGGCTTGATAGTCGATCCAGGAGGGTAGAGTCCTTTAATGCTTCTATCAAAAAGTGGTAAGTCTTCGTTATTACTGAGCTCATTATATCTTTCGACTGAAATTCCATTAACAAACCAATTTGGATTATATGAAGGGGTACTGACTAAACTGAGTATTGACCCATCCTTAACATTTATAAGTGCGATAACACCTCTACTATCTCCGAGAAGTGATTCAGCTTTAAGTTGTAAGTCTATATCAATATTTAAGTAGATATCTTGGCCAGCGATAGAGGGCGTTATAATTTTGGTATCCACAATTCGGCCAGCTACATTTCGCTCAATTTGTTTAATACCAGATTGCCCATGAAGTAGCTTCTCATATTGTTTTTCAATACCTGTTTTGCCAACAAAATTTGTACCATTATAATTTTTTTTATCATAAATACCTTTGTCTGCTTTACTCATTGAAGAGACGTATCCAATGAGATGAGCACTCGATTCTCCATAAGGATAAACTCGATGAAAATACGGCTCAACCTCAACGCCAGGGAGTTGGTTTTCTACTAAAAATGAAGCAACAGATGACTCGGAGAGATTAAATTTTAAGGGTATGTTATGAAATTTTTTAAAACGACTTAATTTTTTATTAAATTTTTTAATATCGTCATAAGTAATTAAATCCCTTATTTCTAATCCTATCAATGTTTCGTTTAAATTGGTTACTTTTTCTGGAGTGATCGTCAATATGTATGAAAATTCATTGGTGGCTAATATTTTCCCATTTCGATCTAGAATATCACCCCTAATAGGTGTTATAGGAAGATTTTGCATTTGATTACCAAGCGCTTCTTCTAAATAGTAATCATGCTTAGTTACTTGAAGATTAAAGAGTCTTACTATTAAGATCAGAGTTATCAAAAGCATTATGATTGCGGAAAAAATTACTCTTGATTTGAATACTACTTTTTCGCGCTTAATATTTCCAATTTTTTCCATATCTTTAACTTAATTATTGTTTAAGCTTTGCTAATAAGTATCGAATTAAGGGCCATAAAATTGCACTAATAAATGGAGAAAGTAATATCAGCCACTCAAAATTTAGGCCTTGAGTTAATTGATGGACCAATAAAAATATAATCAAATAAATTATAGATCCTAAAAAAATATAAACTTGTTGAGTCGTTAAATTTGAAACAAAAAAAGATTTTTTTACATTTAAAATAAAAGCAGAGCTGAGCACTAGGGCAACAGCGTTTTGACCTAGAGTTCCTCCCTCAATAATATCAAGTAATATTCCAAGAATAAATGCAGCAGTATAGAAATTCTTACCATTTGAATAAATAACCCAGTAGCTAAAAAAAGGTAATAACCAAAAAGGAGAGGCAAGCTCTAGAAAAGACGGCAGCGAAATTGCACCAATAATAAATGCAATAATAGATATTTTAACTAGAAGAAAGAAGTGATTTGAATTAGTCATTTTTTCCTTTAATAATAAGGACCATTTCTAATTTATTCATATTTTGAGATGGCTGAAGCGTAATAGATAAGAATGAAGCATCTAAAGAATCATCAATTGAAGTTACCCTTCCCACAAGATAGCCAGATGGGTATGAATTACCAATTCCGCTAGTAAGGAATAAATCTCCAACTTTAACATCTGAATCTAATGGCACATACTCAACTATCATGCCTTTTTCATTTGATGCAATTCCTTTAGTGATACCTCGAATTCCATTTCTTGAGTTTTTAACGGGCATAAATTGGGTAGGATCAGAAATAAGCCTAACAGTTGAGAATAGAGGCGTCACTTGTATAACTTGACCAACAACTCCATTAGAAGCAACTACAAGCTGAGAAAGGGCTACTTCATCATTTAAACCCTTATCAATAACTATTTTATTGGATAGCCTAGACTGAGAGATTGACTTAACACGTGCAAGCAAAACATCATGATTTGGTATTTTATAGCTTGAATCTAAAAGCTCTGAAATTTTTTGATTTTCTAAAGCTAGATTGTTGTAGGTTTGAAGCCTTGCTTTAAGTTCAATTAATTGACTTTTTAGATAATCATTTTCACCAATTAGAATCTCATTATCAGCGCCCTTATCGTTGACCCAATTAATGACTTGGCTGGGTAAATCAACAATTACATAAATTGGGCTAAGAAGAGTTAAGGTGAATTTTTTAAAATTATCTAAATAAGAAAAGCGAGTATCTAATACAATTAAGATAATTGAAAGAAGTACTGGTACGAAAAGTTTTAAAAGTCGCATTATTAATTTCTCGACTTATTTTTATTCACTCAGCTGCTAAAAACCCCATATCATGCTGATTAATCATTTCTAGGGCAAGCCCTCCACCTCTTGCAACACAGGTAAGTGGGTCATCTGCAATAGTAACAGGCAAGTTTGTTTGATTATGAATTAGCTTATCAAGACCCTCTAAAAGTGCACCACCGCCAGTAATAACTCTGTCTCTTATACACATCTCCGAGCCCACGAGACGGACTCCTATCT
>OJEH01000329.1_pt1 | contig 14810 bp, 15 predicted proteins | sample 1593001 | NCBI WGS metagenome assembly OJEH01 (sample SAMN05416886, study PRJEB24817) | seawater metagenome | isolation source: Sea water | place: Canada:Atlantic | collected 2013-11 | reverse complement strand
GACTTATATCTGCTGCTTTATCAGTTTTTTCCCATGTTAGATCAATATCTGACCTTCCAAAGTGACCATAAGCAGCGGTTGCAAGATATATCGGTCTTTTAAGATCAAGCATATTAATTAAGCTTTTTGGTCTTAAATCAAACTCTTCCTCTACAATTTTAACGATTGCATCTTTTGAAATTTTTTCGCTATTAAAAGTTTCGACGTGAATAGATGTTGGTTTTGCAACACCAATTGCATATGAAACTTGTATTTCACAATAGTCTGCAAGGCCTGCAGCAACAATATTTTTAGCTACATATCTAGATGCGTAGGCTGCTGATCTGTCTACCTTTGATGGGTCTTTCCCAGAGAAGGCACCGCCGCCATGTCGAGCCATTCCACCATACGTATCTACGATTATCTTTCTTCCCGTCAGACCGCAATCACCTACTGGACCGCCTATAACAAACTTGCCGGTTGGATTAATGTAAATATTAGTAGAATCGAGTATCCATTCCTCTGGAACAACCGGCTTAATAATTTTTTCCATTACCTCAGCTTTAATCTCTTCCTGGGAGACATCTTCATCATGCTGGGTGGAAAGAACAACAGCTGACAAGCCTTCTATTGTTTTGCCATCATCAGAGTAAATAACACTTACCTGACTTTTAGCATCAGGTCTTAACCATTTAATTTCTCCACTCTTCATTGCATCTGCTTGTTTTTTAACTAACCTGTGCGAGAGATCAATTGGAAGAGGCATTAAAGATTCTGTTTCTGTACAAGCGTATCCAAACATAAGACCTTGATCACCAGCACCCTGTTCTAGATTTTCTCCCTCGCCCTCAGTTACTCCTTGAGAGATATCAGGCGACTGCTCAAATACAAGATTAGTAAATTCACATGTATCACCGTTAAAGCCATATTCATCGGTGTTGTAGCCAATATCGTTAATTGTTTTTCTTACCACAGGCTCAAGATCTGGGCTACCTAAAGAGGTTATTTCTCCAGCTATAAAAACCATATTATTTTTAATCATCGTCTCACAAGCGACCCTGCTATTTGGGTCTTCTGCTAGGTATGCATCAAGGACAGCATCGGAAATTTGATCACAAACTTTATCAGGGTGACCTCCTGATACAGATTCGGATGTAAAGATATAACTCATAATTTTCACCTTAGGTTTGGGCGCCCTGCTTAGCAGTTTAAGTATGCAAGAAGGAACAAATCACTATAAATAACTACGTAGATTTTACATTCTTTGATAAAAAATAACAATTATGTGTATTAAATCTATCGGCACCATACTATGATAATTCTTTCTAGGATAACTCTTGTTCAACATGCATAAAGACCTTGCCAACGCCATAAGATTTCTTTCGATTGATGCAGTTCAGGCCGCAAAGAGTGGGCATCCTGGAATGCCTATGGGCATGGCAGACATAGCAGTCGCTCTTTGGAAATATAACTTAAAACATAATCCTAGCAATCCCGCTTGGTTCAATAGAGATAGATTTGTTCTTTCTAATGGCCATGGATCAATGCTTTTATATAGCTTGTTACATTTAACTGGTTATAACTTATCAATTGAGGATATTAAAAACTTTAGACAGCTTGGATCTAAAACTCCAGGGCATCCAGAATTAGATTTAGATATAGGCATTGAAACTACTACAGGACCCCTTGGCCAAGGCCTGGGAAATGCAGTGGGAATGGCTCTTGCAGAGAAAATGTTAGCAGCTAGATTTAATAGATCTGACTTAAGCCCGATAGATCATTTTACATATGCATTTTTAGGTGATGGCTGTCTCATGGAAGGCATCTCTCATGAAGTGTCTTCTTTTGCAGGAACTCATGGTCTTGGAAAGCTGATATGTTTTTATGACCAAAATGGAATCTCAATTGACGGAGAAATATCTGATTGGTTTACTGATAATACTGTTCAGAGGTTTGAAAGCTACAAATGGCAAGTAATAGAAGTCGATGGCCATAATGTTGAAGCAATGCTTAATGCTATTGCCATGGCTAAAGAAGAGTCTGCAAAACCAACATTAATATGTTGCAAAACTACGATAGGTTTTGGTTCTCCCAATAAAGCTGGCACTTCTGGAGTTCATGGCTCACCCCTTGGTGAAGATGAAATAGAAATTACTCGTAAGCAATTAGGCTGGGAGCATCAGCCGTTTGAAATTCCTGAGCAAATTAGCGCTGAATGGAATAATTATGAGGAAGGCAATTCTTCAAATACTCAATGGGATGATTTGATGTCTGAGTACAGTAAGGTTTACCCAGTCGAGCATTCATTGCTGCAAAGATTAATGGCTAACGAACTTCCAGAAGATTTCAATCATTCTTTTGAGACATTTTTAGAAAATCTTCAAACCGGAGAAAAAAAAGATGTTGCAACCAGAAAAGCTTCTGAAATCTGCCTAGACTTTTTCTGTGAAAAACTGCCTGAGCTGATCGGTGGGTCTGCTGATCTGAAGGGTTCAAATAATACCTTTTCAAAAGCAAGCACTGATTTGCTCCCCCAAAAACCAGAGGGCAACCATATTTTTTGGGGTGTTCGTGAGTTTGGTATGACTGCCATGATGAATGGAATGCTTCTTCATGGGGGCTTAAAACCATATGGCGGAACTTTTTTAGTGTTTATGGACTATGCAAGAAATGCAGTCAGATTAGCTGCATTGATGGAAATACCTAATATCTTTGTCTATACACATGATTCTATTGGACTGGGAGAAGATGGTCCTACGCATCAGCCGATTGAGCATCTGGTTACATTGCGAGCAACACCCAACTTAAATAATTGGAGACCTGCTGATGTCATAGAAACTGCAATTGCTTGGAATGAATCTATTTTATCCAAAGCTACTCCTCACAGCTTAATTCTGTCTAGGCAAAATCTTCCTTACGTTCAAAGAACTCAAGAACAGATTCAGTCCATTCATAAAGGTGGGTACCTTCTATCAAAACATGATGATGCTGCTATTACATTGATTGCCTCTGGCAGTGAATTGCAGTTAATTTTATCAGCAGCAGAGGCGCTTGCAGCTGAAGGGATCAAAGCTAATATTGTCTCTATGCCTTGTCTGGACAAGTTTTACTCTCAATCAGAAAGTTACAGACACGAAACGATAGCCCCTAGCTCACCTAAACTAATAGTTGAAGCTTTGCATTCTTCTTCATGGCATGGGTTAACCAATTTAAATGATACTGTTATTGGCATCGATACATTTGGAGAAAGCGCCCCTGCATCAGAGTTAATGCAAAAATTTGGCTTTACTGAAGAGAATGTTTTATTAGAGGCTAAAAAACTCATTCAAAAATGAGAAAGCTTTCTGATATTTCAGTTAAAAACAAAACCGTTGCCCTAAGAGCAGATCTAAATGTCCCAGTAAAAGAAGGCATAATTCTTGATGATGCAAGGATAGAAGCTGTGATCCCAACAGTGAAATATTTGCTTACACAGAACTGTAAAATTATTTTGATTTCTCATTTTGGTCGACCCAAGGCAGGTACTTTTGATCCTGAGGCTTCTCTCCAGCCGATTGCTATCAGAATTGGAGAAATGCTTAACCATGAAGTCGACTTTATTTCTGCTATTGAAGACGTCAAGTTTAAAAGCACAATTTCACTTTTAGAAAATACTAGATTCTTAATCGGCGAGCTTGAAAATAATGAAGAGCTATCAAAGAACCTTGGATCTATGGCTGAAGTTTATGTCTTCGATGCTTTTGGAACATCTCACCGAGAGCAAGCTTCAACGTTTGGCGCTATTCATCAAGCCAATGTTTCATGTGCTGGATTGCTGCTCGAAGCTGAAATTGAAGCATTAACTAAAGCGACTCATTCCAATGATAGGCCACTGCTATCAATTGTTGGGGGCTCAAAAGTGTCAACTAAACTTGAAGTTCTAAAAAACCTGAGCCAGTTCTCAGATCATATAATTACAGGCGGCGGCATTACAAATACTTTTCTTAAAGCCCAGGGTTTTAATATTGGCAAGTCACTGCACGAGGAATCTATGCTCGATGAGGCTAGACAACTCCTAGGTAAATCCTCAATTCATTTGCCCAGTAAGGTTGTGGTTGCACCCAGCATAGATTCTCTTGAACATAGAATTTGTAGCATCGAGTCTGTGCAAGATCATGAAATGATCCTAGATCAATGCATTGATAGCGACTCATTGGAGTTGATTGCAAATGCCAAGCAAATTATTTGGAATGGTCCTATTGGAGTCTTTGAAAAAGACAATTTTTCTGAAGGCACACAAGATTTAGCCAAGGCTATTGCTGCATCTTCAGCCTTTAGTCTGGCGGGTGGAGGAGAAACCTTGCTCGCCATAAAATTGTTTATTAATAAGGGTGATATATCATATTGCTCTACTGGAGGTGGTGCTTTTCTTGAATTCATGGAAGGAAAAGAGCTACCATCACTAACTGCTTTAGGCTTTATAAAATAAGAGGAAAAAAAATGTCATTAAATACTTTAGAAGAAATTGCTGCGTTTATAGTGAGTAACGGCAAAGGCATTCTTGCAGCGGATGAGAGCAATCCAACTTGTGGCAAGAGATTTGATTCAATCGGGGTTGAGTCCTCAGAATCAAATAGAAGGGATTATCGAGAAATGCTTTTTAGATCTAGCGGCATGAAAGATAATATTGGTGGAGTCATTCTTTTTGATGAAACTATTAGACAGGACGCAAAGGATGGCACGTCTCTAGTGCAAGTTATTAGCGATCAAGGAGCACTTCCAGGGATCAAGGTAGATCAAGGCCTTAAGCCATTGGATGGCTCTCCAGAAGAGACTCTTACTCAAGGTCTTGAAGGTCTCCACGATCGATGCTCAGAATATTTTCAACTAGGAGCAAAATTTACAAAGTGGAGAGCGGTAATTAAAATCGATGGAGCACTTCCTACCTCTGATTGTATTGAAAGCAATATGCAGGCATTAGCTGAGTATGCAAAAATTGTTCAAGATAACAATATGGTTCCAATGGTAGAGCCAGAAGTTTTAATGGACGGAGATCATTCTATTGACCGATGCTATGAAGTTTCAAGCGCTGCATTAAAATCTCTGTTTGCTGCCATGGAAACACGAGGAGTAAATATCAAAGGAACTATTTTAAAGCCCAATATGGTTACTGCAGGTTCTTTATGTGAGTCACAAGCCTCAATTGCAGAGGTTGCTGAAATGACGTTACGATGCCTTAAAGAAAATGTTCCATCAGACCTTCCTGGAATTACATTTTTATCTGGGGGTCAATCAGACTTAAACTCAACGGCTCATCTTGATGCTATGAATAAAATTGGTGGTTTTCCGTGGAAACTCAGTTTTTCATATGGTCGAGCGCTTCAACAGGCTGCTTTGAAGTCATGGCTAGGTAAAATTGAAAATATGCCCAGTGCCCAAGCTGCATTATCACATCGAGCTTTAATGAATAAACTTGCTGCGCAAGGAGCTTGGAGCTCTGACTTAGAAGGATAAGTAGTTTTAATTGCAAGCTTTAGTTCAACGCGTTTCTTCTGCTGAAATATCAATAGACGATCTATTGCATGCAAAAATTAATTGTGGTCTTTTGGCTTTTATTTGCTTTGAATTAGGAGATTCGGTTACGGCAATAGATAAATTTATATCTAAAATTTCAAGTTTTTGTTTTTTTGACGATGATAGCAGCATTTTAGCATCTAATTTAAAGGAGATAGAGGGAGAATTAATGATTGTGAGTCAATTTACCCTTGCTGCGGTAACAAAAAAAGGTAATAAAGCAAGTTTTCACAAAGCAGCCAGCACCAATGATGCAAGAGCGCTATATAATGAATTGATAGTGAGGCTAGATGGCTCATCAATCAACTACCAATCTGGAAAGTTTGGAGCCGACATGAATGTTTCCTTAGTGAATAATGGCCCTGTTACTTTTTCTTTTAACTTTTAATTTATTGCGATGGAAGACAGTTTAAAATTTTTTTCTGAAGAAGTGGATGCTTGGATAGAAGAAAACTGCCCAGAATCTATGAGAACACCAATGCCAGTTTCTGAGCAAGTATGGGCTTCTTCAAATATTCAATTCCCATCTGATGATGCTAAAAGATGGTTTCACTCCATGGTTAAAAAAGGTTGGTGCACACCAGAATGGCCTAGTGAGTATGGCGGTGGCGGATTAAATTTTGATGAAGCTAAAATCTTAAAACAGCGTTTACGATTCTTTGGTTGCAGGCCTGCTCAAATTAATTTTGGAATCTCTATGTTAGGTCCCGTGCTTTTAGAATTTGGAACCGAAGAGCAAAAACAGGAATTCTTACCAAAAATTTCAAGAGGCGAAATCTGGTGGTGCCAAGGATTCTCTGAGCCAGGAGCAGGATCTGATTTAGCAAATATTTCAACCTCAGCCGTCTTATCTAAAGGAACCTACACTATTGAAGGGTCTAAAATTTGGACGTCTGAGGCAAACAAAGCAGATTGGATGTATTGCCTAGTCAGAACCGACAAAACTGTAAAAAAACAAGCAGGCATATCCTTTATTTTAATTGATCTAAAACAACCCAATGTTGATATTAAACCGATTCAATTACTCAGCGGTCAGTCTCCATTTTGCCAAGTATTTTTTGATAATATCCTTGCAAAAGAATCTCACAGAGTCGCTCCTGAGAATGATGGCTGGAAGGTTGCCAAACGCCTGCTTGAATTTGAAAGAACCATGATGGCAGATATGGAAAGCGAGGGAGCGGTTGATATTGAGCCCTTAGAAGTGCTTCGCAGCACTCAGGCATTAAACAGACCAGGCTGCAAAACTCTTCATAGAAAAATCTGCAAGCATGAGATGAGAAATAACCTAATTGAAATGACCATGACTCGAACAGCCATAGAATCTCAAAATGGTTTTGCCCACTCGGCACTAACACTAAAATATTTGAGCACAGAAGAAACCCAAAAAAGATGGGAGCTTAATGTGGCAAGCCTCGGTATGGGCGGCTTAGAAATTGTGGATAGAAGCGATGGCGTTAAAAAAGAAGTTTCCAAATCCTTTTTTTATTCAAAAGCTTATACTATTGCAGGAGGAAGCTCAGAAATTCAACTGAATATTATTTCTAAAAATATCCTTGGCTTAACATCATGACAATTCAAAAAATTTCAGTCTTCTGCGGCGCTCACATGGGCAAATCACCTGATTATAAAAATGCTGCCGAAGAATTAGGGGAATTACTCGCAAGCAAGAACTTGGAGGTAATTTTTGGTGGCGGAAACGTAGGTTTAATGAAAGTTGTCTCAGACAGCGCCATTAAACACGGTGGAAGGGTTACAGGCATCACCCTCAAATCATTAGATGATTTTGAGCTCACTAACCCAATCATTACTGAGACAATAATCACACATTCACTCTTTGAAAGAAAAGATAAGTTTTTAGAAATTAGCGATGCTTTCATCGTTATGCCTGGTGGAGTTGGCTCTATGGATGAGCTTTTAGAGGTAATGGTTAGCAATCAGCTTGGAGGCATCAACAAGCCTGTTGGCATATTAAACATTAATGGTTACTACGATTCATTTATGCAGTGGCTGCAACATGCAGTTGATGAGGAATTCGTCTCAACTGAAAATCAAAAACAGGTATTGATTTCAGATGATCCAAAAGAACTACTTGAGATGATCTTAACTACTCAAATGCCCTCTAAGGACACTTGGATTGATAGACTCAATGTTGAATATCCCTCAGATTAATCTTTTTTATCTCTAGAAATTAATAGCCCTATTTCAAATAGCATCCACATAGGTATTGCCAAGAATAGCTGAGAGAAAATATCAGGTGGAGTTAAGAGCATTGCCAGCACAAAAAATACAATGATTAGATAAGGACGTATCTTTTTTACAGATGCTTTGTTTGTGACTCCGGTTCTAATAAGCAAGAATGTAGCCACTGGAATCTCAAAAGCAAACCCAAAAGCGAAGAAAAGCTTTAAAACAAAATCTAAGTATTTATTTATATCTGTCATTACTAGGATAGAGTCTGGAGCTGCAGCTATAAAAAAATTTAAAATAATTGGGCTCACCACGTAAAATGCAAAAGCTACCCCCGCATAAAATAGGATTGCAGACGAAATCAGCAAAGGCATAACAAAACTTTTTTCACGCTTATATAAACCTGGCGCTATAAATCCCCATAACTCAATTAAGGCATAAGGCATTGCTAAAATTAATGCACTATAAATTCCAAGTCTTAATGGCGCTATAAATGGCGAGGTTACTTCTGTTGCTATCATCGTGCTATTTTCTGGAAGAATGGATGTTAAGGGTGATGAAATGTAAAAATAGATCTCATTAGCAAAGGGTAGGCAACAGATCAGCAAGACCCCGATTACTACAAAGATTCTTATCAACCTAGAGCGGAGCTCTTTTAGATGCTCTATGTAGCTCATTTCATTTTGGTGGCTCATCATCTCTTTCAAGCTCTTCCATTTTGAGTTCATTAAAAATATCTTGTTTTAAATCCTCAGCACCGATATCTCTTTCAACCGAAGCTCTAAATTCGAAAAGTTTATTTTGTAGCTTTGTAAATGACTTTACAGATGATTTTACAAAATCAGGTAGCTGTTCTGGACCAATAACCAATATTCCAACCAACAATATGATTAGAATTTCTAGCAGACCTATTTGAAACAAGGTTATTTTTCTTCTGAATCAGACTCTGGTTTTGATTCCGTATCCTCATCTTTGATTGCTTTTTTAAAGCCCTTGAGACCTTCGCCAAGGTCTGAGCCCATATTACGAATTTTTTTACCGCCAAATAAAACTAAAATTACCAATAAGATAATTAAAATTTGCCAGATACTTATTCCGCCTATACCCATTTTATGCTCCTGATATCTTTAATCTTACGCCAATCTAAAGCTTGTTGATTAATAGAATCATAATTATTCCCAATAATGTAATTATAGTGAGATTTTGCCATTTGCGTTGTTTTTGCAAAGCTAACTGCATATTTGCCACTAGATCTGCATTTTTTTTACCGTCTGAGGCCAAAAATTTAATATTATCTAAGAGATCAAATACATCTCCCGGCAATGAAGTTGCTTTATCCATCAGATCATATTTATTTTGCTCTAAAAATTCTTTAAGTTTAGTTGGGCTGTATTGATTTGAGACCCATTCATCAAGGTATGGTTCAGCTAGGCCCCAAAAATCAAGATCAGAATATATCTCACGCCCCATTCCCTCAATATGAATAAGCGTTTTTTGAAGCAGAATAAGGGAGGGTTGAACTGATAGCCCAAATTGCCTTGTAGAATCAAAGAGATACAGTAGCAGCTTACCAAACTCTATTTCTGAAAGAGGTTTTGAAAAAATTGGTTCACACGTTGCCCTAAGGGTTTGCTCTAGATCTGATTGATTCGTATCAGCATTAACCCACCCAGTTCCAATAAAGAGCTTAGCCAATCGATGATAATCTTGCTTGAGAGTAGCTTGCAGCATTCTTGCTAGGTTGTATTGGTCCTCTTGAGTTAACGAGCCAACAATTGCGCAATCAATCGCTATGTAACTAGGAGTATGAATATTTTTTTTGCTAACAAAGATATTGCCTGGGTGCATATCTGCATGGAAGAAATTATCTCTAAATACTTGATCTAGAAAAATCTTGACACCATTTTCAGCCAGGACCTTGCGATCAATACCCAGCTTATCCATTGATGATGTATCTGTGCAAGCAAGCCCATCAATCTCTTCTAAGGTTAAAACATCTACCGCAGTATGATCCCAATAAACTTTTGGTATGTAGAGTAGATCAGAATCACTAAAATTTTTTCTTGTAGTGCTCGTATTCGCCGCCTCAACCTTTAAATCTAACTCTTGCTTGATTGTTCTCTCATAATCACCAATGACTTCCTTTAACTTCAGCCGGTGACTTTCTTTGTAAAACATATTGACCAATGAGCCAGCTATTTTAATAACACCTATATTTCTATGCACTTTCTGATGAATGCCTGGTCTTAAGACCTTAATCACAATTTGATCTGAAGAGTCTATTAACTGTGCCCTATGGACTTGGGCTAAAGATGCTGCTGCCAAAGGAGTTTCTTCAAAATTTTTAAATACATCTTCAAGCCTAATATTTAGCGAGTTCTCAATAATTCTTCTAGCGTCTGACGCAGGAAATGGCTTGCATTGATCTGTGAGCGTGTTTAAAAAACCAATAATTTCTGCTGGCACTACATCGCTTCTGGTAGAAAGCAGCTGGCCAAATTTGATAAACATAGGCCCCAGGCTTTCTAGAAAACTTGTAATTCTTTGGCCGGGAGGAATCTTGCGATTGATAATATAAAAAGGATTGAGAAATCCAAGCATTCGAATAATTCTTATAGAACTATTTTCTAAAGGTATGTTGATGACGGAAAACCTTATAGTTTTTATAAAAATATTGCAGATATCTACAATAGAAAGTAAGAAGTTAATCATAGCGCCTGCTTTTGTTCCATTCTATCCATTCTGATGCTGATATTTCTTAGCGATGTTTGCAAGGACCTAACTCTAATATTTTCAGCTCCTTCATTATCGTTTAGAAAATCTTGGCTTAAAATTTTTCTGATTATCAGCCCAGGAACAGTTCCAAAGTTATTATATATAAGCAACTCAAGATCAATATTAGACTCAGCCAATATTATTAAAAACATTAAAGCTAGCTCGCTATCACCTTCAATTTTATCAGACGGGATAGTTTGTTCTTTTAAAAGATTCCAAGTTGTATTTGAGTCAATGATGAGTGTAAATTGAGGATTTTTTGAAGCTGAAGCTTTTAATCTTTGCTCATGATGATCTAAGCAAAGGGACATTACAGGAAGGCCAGAAAAATTAAGATTACATTCTATGGGGTAAATACTCTCTAGCCTTTCCTGCAAACCACCTGATATTTCATATGCTTCTGTCAAAACTGTATTTAAAGATATATCCATCTTACTTAGCCTGGTGGATTGCCACCACACCATTAACAAGATTATAAAATTTACACTCCTCAAATCCAGAATCTAAGACCATTGCTTTTAATTCTTCTTGTGCAGGATGCATTCTTATCGATTCAGCAAGATACCTATAGCTGTCTTCGTCGTTTACAAATAAACCACCAAGCTTAGGAATAATATTAAAAGAATACCAATCATATATTTTTGAAAAAATTGAATTAGTTGGCTTAGAAAACTCCAGAATCAAAAGAATACCATTCGACTTTAGCACTCTGTTCATTTCTATTAAGCCAGCCTGCTTGTCAGTAAAATTTCGAAGACCAAACCCAATGGTCACTAAATCAAATGTATTATCTTGATAGGGTAAGACCTCACCAGAAGCCAAAGCAAAGGAACAGTTTTGATAGAAATTTTCATTAATAGCCCTTTCTTTCCCCACCATGAGCATCGATTCGTTGATATCAGTGACATGAATTTCAGAGGATGGGAACTTTTCGATAATGAGTTTTGGAATATCAGCTGTACCACTCGCTATGTCTAATACTGTGGAATTTTCTGTTAACCCTGAGAGCTCTAAGAGCATTCTTTTCCAAAGTCTATGCATGCCAAATGACATAACGTCATTCATCAGGTCATATTCTTCAGCAACAGAATGAAAAACATTGCCAACTTTTTTTGACTTATCGACAGCATTTACTTCCTCAAAACCAAAATGTGTTTTATCACTCATAAATTTGCCGCGTCGTTTAGAATCATAAAATTATTGTAACGACTTTGCTCGATATCACCATTATTTAAAGCCTGCATTACTGCACATCCCTCATCATCCTCGTGCCCACACTTAGGAAACTCGCACTTAGCGGCCAGCTCATCAATTTCTTTGAACCCAGCAAGAATTTCTGCATGACTTAATTGCTCTATGCCAATATCTCTCACCCCGGGAGAATCTATCACTTTCATCTGATTCTCTACTTCGTATAATGTTGAAACAGATGTTGTATGCACACCCTGATTATTTGATAGCTCTTTAGAAAGAATGTGTGTTCCAGTTAAAGCAGATGTTAAAGTTGATTTGCCTGATCCTGAATTTCCAACAAATATACTGGTTTCATTCTCTAGAAATGAAATTAAATTTTCTAAATTTGTATTAAATTTTGCGGATATTTCAAACATAGGAATTTCTAGGTTTTGATAAATATTTTTAAGAGAACTGAACGCGTTCTTCTCCAATGAATCAATTTTATTAAATACAATAAATGGTTGAATCTCAGAATGAAGAGCAATGACAATCCATTTATCAATAAACTCAAGGCTAGTCTTTGGGTGAAAGGTCACCAAAATCCCAAGATGCGTAATATTTGCTGCTACCGCCTTGGTCACCCTATCTTTAGATTTAAAAAGGGCTGTAGCTCTATCAAGACGCTCTGTCACAATTGCATCGCAGTTTGTTAGTCCTTCAGCAGGAGCTATTTTTACAAAATCACCTACCACTAAATCAATTCTGCCTTGAATGCGACACTTGAATGTATCAGTGGTTCCAGCTACTCTGCACGTGTTTGAGTAAAACTCAATAATTTGTCCGGTTTGAACTTTTATCATCTAGGGCTCAAAATATACTATAGTTAAAATTTATCAACTCAAATGTCTAATCAAAAATCCAACCAAAACTTAATCTGGGTAGATCTTGAAATGACTGGTCTCGATCCTGAAAAAGAAAGAATTATTGAGATTGCTACCATTATCACAGACAGCAATCTTACCATTGTTGCTGAAGGACCTAACCTAGTAATCCACCAGTCAAAAGAACTGATGGCTAATATGGACGATTGGAATACTAATCAACATGGCAGCACTGGCCTCACGCAATCTGTTCATAATAGCAGTGTGACTGAGCAGGAAGCAGAGATCATCACATTAGAATTTATCTCAAAATACGTTGGTCATAAAAAATCACCCATGTGCGGTAATACCGTTTCTCACGATCGAAGGTTTTTAGCAAAGTATATGCCAAGCGTAGAGTCTTACTTTCATTACAGACACATAGACGTGTCATCTGTTAGTGAGTTAGTTTCAAGATGGATGAACGATGCGCAAACATATGACAAAAATGGCTCTCATAGAGCTAAAGATGACATCATTGATTCTATCAATGAGCTGAAGCTATATAAGAGCATGCTCTTTGATTAAAGCTTTTCCGTATTAATTTCTAGCTTATTTTTCAGCACCTTAAAAATTTTGGTGGAGGCAATGGTTGAATCTACCTTTTGTAACTCTGAAATAAAATTGAACCTAGCTTCCATTTGATCCTCACTAAAATTCAAGACTAAATATCCCCTGTGCTCAGGATCCATCCAATTGAGTTCTGAATTCATTTTAACGATCTCAGTGGCAAATTTTGTTTTATCTAATTTTATTGCATCAGTTATGCCAGGAGAAGAAACTGATGGCGTACCCAATTCAATTCCAATTTTATCGCCCTGAGCATCTGTAAGCTCTGAAACCCAAGCATTATGAGTATCTCCAGCTAAACTTATAAAGCTTTTATTTGCTTTTTTCATCACATCATAAAGTTTGTTACGATCGGCGGGATAGCCATCCCATGCATCTAAGTTAGATGGAATGCCCAAACCGAGGAACTTAAGATAAGGCTTAAGAAATTCAGGAATATCCTCTTCTTTAAGCATTTTGGTGAGGTCAGGAAATTTCAATTTTGTCATTAAGACTTGTTGTCCCAGTATTGTCCAATCAAAACTTTCTGAATTTACCCTCTCTTTGATCCAGCCTAGTTGCTCTGCACCCAAAAGATTTCTGTGCGCTGCATTTAAGTCACTGTAAAAACTTGCTTGATTAAATCCAGACTTAGTTAAGTAGTTCTGAGGTTGTATTTGTTGATCCCTTTGAAACTGCCTCGTATCTAGCATTAGCAGCTGTATGAACTTGCCTACTTTAAATTCACGGAATATTTTTCTTTTATTTTCTTGTTCCCTGATAGGCATCCATTCATGATATGCCTTAATAGCTGCAGATCTTCTGGCAAAAAAATCTCCTTCCGAACCATCCATTGAATGATTTTCAGCACCTCTTTTCCAAGTATCATTTGCAAATTCATGGTCATCCCACACCGCAACTAAAGGAGCATTTTTATGTAATGCCCGTGATCCTGCATCAGATTTATATTGAGCATGACGCATTCGGTAGTCTGATAATGTAATCATTTCATGTTTTGGGCTTGGGACTCTTCCAATGCTCTCCGCATTTGTTGTGGCATAACCTCCCATAGGATATTCGTATAAGTAGTCACCAAGATGCAGCCATAAATCAAGATCATTCGCTTCTGCTGCAGCTTGATAGGCATTAAAAAAACCAGCGGGGAAATTACTGCAACTAAAAACTCCCATTTTAATTTTATTAACATCAGCTGCTAAAGTTTTTGTCTTGCCAGTTTCTGATACTGAGCCTGATGCATTAAATCTATAAAAAAAAGTTTCCCCAGATTTGAAGATATTTTTAATAAAAAAATCATACTTAATCGTATAGTCGACCAAGGAAGAGGTTCTCAAGACTTTAGTAAAAGCTATAGAAGTAAAATTTTGATCAGATGAAATTTCTAAATTAACTTTTACTGGACCTGGTTTCGAGGGCGTTACCCTTGTCCATAATATTACACGCTCGGCTAGAGGGTCTCCACTGGCTACACCATGATTAAAAAGAATATTATTTTTACTGCAGCCACCATGAACGGTTGCTGTTAAACCTATTGTAGCCATCGATGAAATCTTAAGTGCCTGACGTCTCTTCATCCTGAAATATTAACAGCGTTTTTGTAAGTCCTGTCTCTTATACACATCTCCGAGCCCACGAGACGGACTCCTATCTCGT
>OJEH01000328.1_pt1 | contig 14818 bp, 16 predicted proteins | sample 1593001 | NCBI WGS metagenome assembly OJEH01 (sample SAMN05416886, study PRJEB24817) | seawater metagenome | isolation source: Sea water | place: Canada:Atlantic | collected 2013-11 | reverse complement strand
TTTGTATTCGTAGGCACTATTGTAACTAAAATATTGTCTTAACGCGTACTAATTTTAATTATGCTGATACTTATTCAAAGTTAAATTTACGCATTAGATTGTCATTAAGTTAATGTGTTGCTCATTATGGCTATGCTAATATGCGCGTAATCAGCCAGTTTTATGTAAGATATTAAAAGTAAGGATATTTACTTGTTTATTAAGTTTTTACGTTGCATATGTGTTGTGAGCGCTTTAATTGCGACAAATAGCTATGCTGCAGAAAAAGTCATAGAAGATTACGAAATTAAAGGGTTAAGTGGTGATTTAGAAAATAACGTAGCCCTTTATCTCAAGCAATTAATTGGTGAAAAACCAACCCGTACACTTCGTCGTTATGCCCAAAAGCAAGTACAAAATAGCATTAAAGCACTTGGTTATTATAGCCCGACCGTCGAGGTTATTTATGATAAAGACGACAGCGAGTTAATTGTTAAAGTTGAGCGAGGTCCTGCAACTCGCATAGAAGCAATTAATATTACGCTAAACGGCGATGGCCAAAATGATCCACAATTACAGGCATTAATTAAAAATACCAACTTAAAACAAGGTGATGTTTTAAATCATGGTAGATATGACTCTGCTCATAAAAAAATAGAATCTATGCTATTGGAGCTTGGCTATTTTGATGCAAAGTGGCCAGCGCGCAAATTAGAAGTGTCACTTAAGAAAAATAGTGCTGTTATTACTTTTGTAATTGATACTGGGGTTAGATACCAGTTTGGTGATATAAAAATAGCTAGTAATACGCCTGCTGAAAAATACATACGCTCGCTTGCGCCTTTTACTCAGGGTCAACCTTATAAATCAACACATATTGCTGACTATAATTTGGATTTATCAAGCACCCCTTATTTTGCAAGCGTGCGCGTTTACGCCGATATTGCTGCGCGTAAAAATAGCCAAGTACCTATTAAGGTAGATGTGTTGCACAAGCCTGCAAATAGCTATGAAATTGGCGGCGGTTTTAGTACTGACTTAGGGCCCAAAGTGCGTTTTAAATGGAGTAAACCGTGGATCACAGAAGACGGCCATTATCTCGAAACTAATTTAAATGTGGCGCAAAAGCAGCAAGATATTTCCATGGCTTATACCATTCCAGTTGATGATCCGAATGATGATTTATGGCGTTTTTCTGCTGGATATAAATTAGAGGATGAACTAACAAACGATACCTACAGTGAAATACTCACGGGGCAAATTCAGCGCCAATGGTTAACCGAAAATAAGTGGGTGCGTACTGCATTTTTACGCCGCGACCAAGAAACCTACCGCATCGGTGATGAAGAGGAAGAAAGCACCGAAATGTTAATGCCGGGCATTAGCTACGCCCGCAAAAAATCAAAAGGCGGCACGACTCCATACTGGGGAGAGCAGTGGCTTATATCTGCTGAGTTTGGTTTAGATGATGTGCTTTCGAGTACTAATCTGATTAGGGTGCAAATGCAACATGCGTGGTTACGTACATACTTAGATAAGCATTTAGTGTTTTTAAAAGCAAATGTTGGTGCAATGCTTGTTGATGATATTGAAAACGTACCTTACTCACTGCGCTTTTATGCAGGTGGCGATCAAAGTGTTCGTGGTTTTGCGTATCAATCAATATCGCCAGAAAATGATGATGGCGACCTCATTGGTGGTAAATACTTACTAACCAGTACAATAGAGTACAACTATCAGTTTGCTCAAAACTGGCGCGCAGCTTTATTTGTTGACGGTGGTACTGCAACGAATGATTTTTCTGATGATTTTGAAGTAGGCGCTGGTTTTGGTTTTCGCTATTTAACACCCGTTGGCCCAGTGCGTATAGACCACGCTTGGGGATTAACAAAAGAAAGTAAAAGCACACGTTTAAGTATTACCATAGGGCCAGAAATTTAATGTCAGTATTAAAAAAGATAACAGCCGCCGTAAGTGCTATTTTTGTCACGTTAGTTGTTGCACTATTTTGTTTGTTATTTACCGCACCCGGTAATCAATTTATTGCTTATAGTGCAAACAAAGCGGTAGATGGACTACATATCGTAATTAAAGATGGCCGTTTTATTTATAATGATGCCTTTAATGTGCGCTTTACTAGCAACGGATTGGATTTTAATGCACAACAATTGAAAATTGATTTGTTTTGGTGGCAGTGCGATGGAATTTGTATAGATAACTTAAGTGCTAAATCTATAAATTTAGAAAGCTTAGATGCCAAGAATGTCTCAGCCTGCTCTTCAAGGCTTACTTGCTTTGCCATTAAATCTAACGAAGCTAAATCAGGAGCGAGGCGATCATTTAAGCCACCTTTATTTTGAAGCAACGGGCGGACATAATCAAGCCCTAAGAGGTTGGAATGAGAGGCATTACTGTCTTTATCGCTTCGAGTTAAGGAGTGCTTTAAATTAACACTAGCACCTGAATTTTCTACTTTTCTATTTGCAGAAACCTCATATTTAGTTGTATACAAATCATCATATAGGGTTGAAGTATCTTCACCACCAGAGAATGATTCACTAGCACCGGCCTTTATATTCCAGTCCGCGTAAGTTAAAGATGATTTTTGGTCAAGCAGACTTGTTTTTTCAGATAGAGATAGCTGAACAAAATAAGGGTGCGTTTCCACTAACCTTTCACTGAATTCATTTAGGGTTATGGCGCTTGCATTTGATGATATTAACAAAAATACCGAAAGACTAGCTCTCTTTAACATCGTATCCCCTTTGTCTGTTCAAAACAATTAACATAAAAAGTGTTATTTTAGAGTAACAAATAAATATTTTAGTGAAGTTTTGATGAATTTTATGCAAAAAATAAAAATATAAAGCCTATAGCGCTTCAATAATTTCATCAATCACTTCATTAAGTTTTTTTCCATTGGTATTAATAATGACTGAAGCAACCTCTTTGTATAAGGAATCCCTAGCTTCTAAAATATCAGTAATCGTTTTTCTTCGATTGTTACTTTTTTCAAGCAGAGGCCGAGTTTTTGACTTTGCGGTCCTTCTAAGAATTTGATCAACGGATGATGAAAGATAAACCACTGCACCTGCTTTCTTGATCAGTTCACGATTTTCCTTAAGGATTACTGCGCCACCTCCAGTTGCTAAAACTATATTAGGAGTAACACATAATTTTTTTATTACATCAGACTCTCGAGCCCTAAAGCCTTCTTCACCTTCAACATCAAATATATGATCAATACTTACGCCTGTTGTATCAATAATTTCATGATCTGAGTCAAAAAAATCGAGACTTAACTTTTCTGATAAACGCCGCCCAATAGTTGTCTTACCTGAACCCATTGGGCCAACTAGAATAATATTTTTTATTTTTGATTGCATTTTTTCAAAGGAAAAAATTTTATGTATCTAACTGATAATTAGCGCCGCAATATGGGCATTTTGATTTTCCTTCTTCCGAAAATGAAAGAAATACTTTAGGGTGCATATTCCATGTCTTTTCACCTTTTGGAGGGCAATGGAAAGGGATTTCATTTTTGGAAACTAAAACAAAGGTGGAGTCAGGATGATTTGGTTTTTTCAAGAACATCTCCCACTCTCAATCCAATATTTATAGTCTTCATTACGCCCATGAACGCAATCAAAATATAAAGCTTGAAGCTTCTCAGTAATTAGGCCTCGTGATCCTATTCCTATTTGGTTTCCATCGAGGTCTCTTATTGGCGTAACCTCTGCTGCAGTTCCTGTAAAGAATGCCTCATCAGCATTATAGATGTCATCACAAGAAATTTTCTTTTCAGTAATTTTATAACCCAAAGATTTTGCTAAAGTAAAAATAGTATCTCGAGTTATTCCTGGCAAAGCAGAAGTTAAATGAGGCGTGTAGAGAACTTCATCTTTAATTACAAAAATATTTTCACCGCTACCTTCCGAAACAAAGCCATCAACATCAAGCATTAAGGCCTCATCAAAGCCATGATCTTGGGCCTCTTTAAGGGCCATCATTGAATTAATATAGTTACCATTCATCTTTGCCCCACTTAAAGAGGGATGAGCATGATGCCTAATATAAGAAGAGGTTCGAATTCGAATGCCTTTTTTCATGTTGTCTTCACCTAAATAAGAGCCCCACTCCCAAGCAGCTATCATTACGTGAACCTTTAAATTGTCGGCCCTTAAGCCCATACCTTCTGAACCATAAAAACACATGGGCCTAATATAGGCAGAGTTTAGATTATTTTTTGTAACAACCTCTCTTTGAGCTTGGTTTAGAATATCCGCATCAAAAGGGATGCTCATTCCAAGAATCCGAGCTGAATTAAATAAGCGCTCAGTGTGCTTTTCAAGTTTAAAAATTGCAGGTCCATCGGATGTTTCATAAGCGCGAACACCTTCAAAAGCGCCCATACCATAATGCAAGGTATGTGTTAGGACGTGAACTTTTGCTTCACGCCAATCAACCCACTCTCCATCCATCCAGATGAATCCATCTCTGTCTTCCATTGTCATCATAAAAAACCTTAATTTTTAAAAATTAAACTATATATATTTGATATTTATCACGAAATTATACCCAGCAATTTATGAAATTTTCAATATCTAATATATGTTAAATCACTAGGTATAATTAGATCTGAAAACTTTTTCCCTTCTAAATTAAAAAAAATGGAATTCAACTTATTTACTTTTATTTTTTTATTCGCAATATCAGCGTCTGTTTTATCACTACTTTGGCTTAACTTTAGACAAGATAAAGCAATAAATAACTCTTTTAATGCTGTTCCAGAAGGCTTTAGTGAGTCCATTAAGCTTGAAGATCATCAAAAAGCGGGCAACTACACCAAAGCCAAACTTCTTTTAAATCATTTTGAAATCATTTTTTCTACAGTTGTGCTTCTTATTTGGACGCTTGGTGGGGCCATGGATTCACTTGATTCGTATTGGAGCCAAAGAATTTTAGATCCTGTTTTAATGGGGACAGTTTTTGTTCTTAGCATCATGTTAATTGCAAGCCTAATTGACCTCCCCTTCAGCATCTATCGCACCTTTGTTCTTGAACAAAAATTTGGATTTAACCGGATGACTATTAAAACTTTTGTAGGGGATCTATTTAAAGAGATCTTATTAACTTTAATTTTAATGCTTCCTCTGATCTATGCAATTTTATTTCTTATGAATATTGAAGCTATTGGGAATTACTGGTGGATTTATGTTTGGTTAATTATTAGTGGATTTTCACTAATAATGATGTGGGTTTATCCTTCTTATATAGCGCCAATTTTTAATAAATTTAATCCACTAGACAATGAGAGCCTTAAAAGTAGAATTACAAGTCTACTTACTCGAACAGGATTTGGGAGTGATGGTATTTATGTTATGGATGGATCTAAAAGATCGTCTCATGGAAACGCATACTTCACAGGAATTGGTAAAAATAAAAGAATCGTGTTCTTTGATACACTCCTCAAAGGTATGGAAGATAAAGAAATTGAAGCGATCCTAGCACATGAACTGGGACACTTTCATCATAAGCACACGCAAAAAAGGATGGCAAGTTCTTTTATATTTAGTTTTGCTAGTCTTGCTTTGTTAGGTTTCCTAATAAATCAAGCTTGGTTTTATAATGGACTTGGAGTGTCTGAGCCATCATCTCATGCTGCGCTTGTTCTTTTCGCTTTGGCACTTCCAGTCTTTAGTTTTTTCATTACGCCTTTCAGTAACCTTGCATCTAGAAAGCATGAGTTTCAAGCAGATGCTTTTGCAGCTGGTCATACAGACGCAAATGACTTAATTTCATCTCTAATTAAACTTTATAAAGAAAATTCATCGTCATTATCTCCAGATAAGTACTACTCAGCCTTTCATGATTCACACCCAAGTGCAGTTCTCAGAATTGAGCGCCTACAATTATAAATTGATCATTTAGTGGCCCTTACTAGAAGACAACAGTGGCGAATTGATAAGGTTCAATCTGAAAAAATTGCCCGGTCAAATAAAGCATCTATTAAAGCAGAGTCAAATGTAGACAATAATGAGGCTGGACATAAGGGTTTAGTTATTACAAGATATGGACAACGACAGCTTGTTGAACTTAAAAGTGGTGAAATTTTTCAGGCAGTCAGTCGTCAAAATATTGGATTTTCTGTCGCAGGAGACCAGGTTCTGCTTCAGACAACAAAAGAAGGCGAAGGAATAGTAACAGCAATATTCCCAAGGAAAACAGAACTAAAGAGGCAAGAGCGCCTAATAGCTGCCAATATTGATCAGCTTTGGCTTATTGTCGCTATTGAGCCCCACTATCAGTTTGAGCTTATTGATCGTTACCTTGTAATCGCAGAAGACTCCAATCTACCAATTAACATTGTTGTTAATAAAATTGAACTTTCAAAAAATAGTGAGCAATTAGAAAGTGACTTTTCAAACTACCAAGAGCTTGGGTATGACGTCCACTTTTTAAGTGTTAAAAATGAAACAAACCTGAAAGAATTCAAAACAAAGCTTGTTAATAAATCGCATATTTTTCTCGGTCAGTCTGGCGTTGGAAAATCATCACTCATTAATTCATTAATCCCAGATTTAGAACTTAGAGTTAATGAAATTTCTAGTAAGAGTAAGCTTGGCAAGCATACCACGACAAATACAACTATTTATCATATCCCTAGTGGCGGTGACTTAATTGACTCCCCAGGAATACGAGAGTTTCAACTGGATAACCTTTCTGAAAAACAAATAGTTAATGGCTTTAGAGAATTTAAATCACTAGCCGGTGAGTGCAGGTTTAGAAACTGTCACCATATTAATGAGCCAGGATGTGTTGTTAAAGAGGCTGTTGAATTAGGAGAAATACACCCTAATCGCTACGAAAGCTATCTTAACATCCTTCCTTAACTATTTTTTTGGAAGAAAACCACCCTTTCTGAAATAAAATAAACCTCAATATTCAAATAGCTTGCTAAGAAACTTAGCGACTTTTTAGTAAAAAAGCCTATATGAGATGGGTCATTCTTGTAATACCATGAGCTAAAGTCAATTTGAGGGGTTAATATTTGGGTCATTACAGCAAGGTGACCTTGATTATTAAGCATTTCAATAAGTCTGCTTATCTCTGCCATAGGCTCACTCAAGTGCTCCACTACTTCAGTAGCAGTAATAAAGTCATACTTTTTCTCAAATACAGAAATATCATTAGCATAGAACTTGTCATAGAGATCCACAGAGTGTCCACATTCTTCAAGCATAAGAGAAAGCGTTGGGCCAGGGCCTGAGCCGAAATCAAGGCCATTTGATTTTTGTTGGATCCTTTCTAAAAGGGGCACTAATAGTTGGGATAAGAAGTGGCGATAACGATGATCATTAGGATCATTATTATGGGTATCGTATCTTGATTTTTCCTCAGCATCTGAGAGGTGATACATTTTTGGAACAAAAACAAAATCACAACTTAAACAGCGTAAATATTCGCGAAACTTCTCTTTATAGAATTTAGAGCTATTAGTTGTCTTACAAAGCGGACAAGCAATCTTATTAATCACTTTAGTCCGCTAAGAGTCATATTTATTTAGTGGGAGTGTCCGCCAGCAGAGTGAGCATGTCCATGAGAAACCTCCTCTTCCAATGCATCTCTAACGTCTTCAATAGAGACTGAGAAGTGAAGAGTTTCTCCAGCCAAAGGATGGTTTGCATCAACAGTAATCTTTTCGTCATCAAGCTTAATAACAGTCACAACAAAAGGGTTTCCATCTTGGTCTTGAGATTGGAGCTGCATCCCAATAGTTACCTCATCAATTCCTTGTAGGGCAGTTCTTGGAATTTCTTGAATTGCATCATCCATTTTAAGGCCATAACCCTCTTCAGGCTCAATAGAAACCTCAACCTTATCGCCTTTCTTAGAGCCCTCTAAAGCTGTCTCTAATCCTGGAATTATGTTTCCATGACCCTGTAAAAAGTCCATAGTTTCTTTGCCTTCAGACGAATCAATAACGTCTCCCGCATCATTCTTAAGGGTGTAATGCATTGAAACGACTTTATCTTTAGTTACTTTCATATCTTCTCCAAAATTTAATACAAAAAAAAGACCCTCCAAGATGGAAAGTCTAAAAGTAATTCTTTGTTACAGGGTGAATCTCAATATTATATTTTATCATATACCAAAGAAACTTCAGGCTAAAGCATTAAAAAATCTTACTAAGTAAGATCATCCATTGCACTCTTAATATCTGGATAATCAAAAATGAAGCCTTCCTCAAGTATTTTTTTTGGGATAACAGATATACTCTCTGTCAATATTTGTGAGCCACTTCCAAAAAGTAGTTTTAACTGCCATTCCCAAAGCGGCACTAAAAATGGTCTTTTTAAAGCACTAGCAAGAGCTTTACCCAATACCTTTTGAGGAATAGGCTCTGGCGCAGTAATGTTATACACACCCTTAGCTTTTGGATTATTTAAAATAAAATTAACAGCTCTTACAAGATCTTTTATGTGAATCCAAGAAAAACATTGGTTTCCACTTGCAATTGGACCGCCTAATCCAAAAAAATAAGGCCAATAAAGCTTCATAAAAGCGCCTCCACTTCTTGAAAGAACAACCCCAAATCTTAAAATTATAGTGTCTTCTGAGATTGACTTTGCAGCGCTCTCCCATGCCACAGAAAGCTCAGTAAGATAACCCTCGCCTCTTAAGCCATTCTCAGAGTGAGGGTTACTGCAATCTGACTCAGGATAAAAACTAACCCCTGAAGCGCACATAACCTTTGGCTTGGTTGTCATCATGCTTATTGCTTTTGAGAGCATTTGAGTTGTATCAACCCTACTCTCCCAAACTTCTTTTAGATGACTCTTAGTCCATCGCTTTGCAATAGTCGATCCAGACAGTTGAATAACAAGATCACTATCTTTTAATGACAATGACAAAGTATCTATAGATTTGAAAGCACTTCTATTTAAGCACTGAACTTCATGACTAGCTGAAAGATTTTTTGCAAGCGCCTTACCAATCAATCCCGAGCCACCAAAAATGACAATCTTCATCTTATTACATCCACCCTACTGCATTTTTTAGTAGAAGCTGTGTTAGGAATTCAATGTGGTCTTTTCTGTCATTAAGCGCTGGAATATAGCCAAATTTTTCACCGCCTGACTCCATAAAGTAATCATGATTTTCTTCACTAATCTCTTCAATCGTCTCAAGACAATCTGCAGAAAAACCAGGACAGATAACTTGAACATTTTTCACGCCTTTGGCTGGAAGTGCCTTTAATGTTTTATCAGTATATTCCTTCATCCATTCGCCAGCTCCTAGTCTAGATTGGAATGTCATAGTATATTCATTAGGCTTTAAATTTAACTTAGAGGCCAAAAGAAACGTAGTTTTGCAGCACTGACATGGGTAGTTATCTCCCTTATCAAAGTAGCGCTTGGGTATTCCGTGGTATGACATTAAAAGGAGATCGGGCTTACCATGAACTGCTTGATATTCTTTAACACTATTAGCTAAAGCTTCAATATATAAATCTTCTTTACTGTAGCTACTAATAAACCTTAAGTCAGGAACATTTCTCCAGTTCATCAGCTCTCTAGCAGCTGCATCAAAAACTGAACCAGTTGATGCCCCAGCATATTGAGGATATAAAGGTAAGATGATAATATTATTACATCCCTGAGCCTCAAGCTCGTTTAGTGCAGATCCCATTGATGGATTTCCATAGCTCATACCTAAAGACACAGCAAACTTACCAGGTGCAAGCTTCTCAAGCTCTGTTGCTATTGCATTTTTTTGTTTTTTTGCAATTGATAGAAGCGGTGATCCTTTTCCATGCGTATCCCAAACAGTTTGATAGGCCTTCGCTGATTTTCTTGGTCTTAAGTTAAGAATTACCCCATTTAATATAATTTTCCAAATCCAGCGAGGAGGAGGAGGCTCAATAACCCTTGTATCTGATAAAAACTGCCGTAAATAAGGCTTAACTGCCTTCTTCGTAGGTGCATCAGGAGTTCCCAAATTAGACAAAAGAATCCCAATTTTTGCCTCACTTGCAGATTCGTGTATTGAAGTACATTGGTACAATTTAGTCTCTCAAATTTATTTTTTCAAGGTGATAAGATACCCTATAAAGTGCCTTTCACTGTAAAACATGTTATCTATATCTATTGTGGTTATTTACATATTACGACTTTCATTATTATATAAAAAATATGCATATATTATTACTAGTTGCCCACGGCAGCAGAAGAGAAGAATCAAACATTGAGATTGAATCTTTATCTAAAAAAATTTCGACATTAGAACCGAAAGAATTTGATAAAGTAATGCCAGCCTTTTTGGAGTTCGCATCACCCTCTATTCCAGAAGCAATTAAAGAGTGCACTGAAGTAGGCGCAACTAAAGTTACAATATTGCCTTATTTCCTATCTGCCGGGGTTCACATCACAAGAGATATACCTAATGAGATTACTGAGGCCTCTGAGGGTAGTCCAGGTCTAGAAATTAACGTGGCAGATTACTTTGGATCAAGAGATGAAATTGCTGAAATTCTAATGAAGACTGCTCTAGATATTAAATAAGCTTGATTTTTTTTATGCGCCAAGGAAGCAATATAAATCTTAGACTTTAAAGCCTTTTTGCATCCAGTAGTTATTGATTTCGTAAACGGTGCCGATGAGGCCCATGTTTTTCTTTTTAGACAGGTACACCGGAATATCTTCAAGAACTGGCTGGAGTCTTCCTTTACTCTCAAAGCTTTTTTGGAAGTCACTTTCAATAAATAGATCTAAAAAATTTCTAACTAGGTCGCTTGTAATATAAACGCCGCCTAAAGCGCCAACTGTTAAGGCCATACTCCCCGCGACTGAGCCAAAAATTTTACAAAACATTTGAATTGTTTCATCAGCAATTGGGTCAGCTCCAGCATTAACTGCAGCGGCAGTTATCTCAGAGGGTGTTGTATATATTCTGTCTTTACCATTGATTTGGCAAAGCGCCTCATACAGATTCATAATTCCAGGGCCAGATAGAATCCTCTCTACGGCAACATGGCCAAACTTTTTAGCGAGTAGCGTTAATATTTCATATTCAATACTAGTGTTTGGTGCAAAATCCGAGTGACCGCCTTCACCTGCAATTGGAAGCCAGCCCGAAGGAGACATGATTAACCCACAAACCCCTAGCCCCGTTCCTGGGCCTATAACCAACCTTAATTTTTCTGGTTCAACAATACCTTTATTTAAAGTAATAACTTCGCTATCAGTAAGAGTTGTGGTTGCAAATGCTTGGGCTGTAAAATCATTAATCCATTTGATGGTCACTCCATTTAAAGTTTTAGCGACATCTGACTTGTTTATAGTCCAGTGGTTATTAGCAAGCTTAAAAACATCTAAATGAACCGTACCAGCCGTAGCAAAGCATGCTGAAACAATGTCAAGCTCTAAAAACGAAGATATGTAAAAACTGATTGCGCTCTGAATGTTATCAAAATCTTCACATTTAAGACTCTGGATGTTTTCGATGTCTGACGAGCCAGGAGCCACAAGAGCAAACCTTGCATTAGTTGCGCCTATATCACCAACCAAATTATAAGACTGCTTGCTGATGGTTACAGTCTCCAGCAATAGTTAGGTTTTATAAACATTTTCACGCTCTCCATCAAATATACAAACCATATACAAATCTTCTTTGCCCAAATTATGAACACGATGAAAAACACCATCCTCAATCAGAACCATATCGCCACCCTCGATTAGTATAGTCTTATCATCAAGATCCATTTTTCCACTTCCACTCATAATCATGTAAACCTCTTCTTTGCCAGCATGGCTGTGACCCTTTGTTGATTTACCAGCATGAAGCGTTGTTGAGCTAATTACAAAGTTATTTAGTGAGGTGTTATCCTTAAGAATATAAGTTTCGTTATCTTTAACTACTTCGCCGTCAATATTATTAATTTTCATAAGTAGGTTTTAAATTTAATCATAGAGCACATTATTATCCATTGCTTTTTCAAAAAATAAAGTGCATTATGGCAGACAACTTAAAATAAAATTATTTAAGGACTCCAGTAGATGCTAAGTCCATTTTCTAAAAAAGTATAGATTGGCATTTTGCTTGAGTCTTGATACTCCATTGCACTTTCAAGAGTGTGGAGCTTACTGGACCCATTCAGATGCAGAAACACATTTTTAGCATCAATAATCACCCTTGCAGTAAGGCTTAAGCGCTCATAAGGCGCAGTCTTTGGAGAAGTCGAAATCAAACAGTTTAAATTATTTAGATTCATCCCGTCAGAAAGCTCATCTGAGCAAGGAAAAAGAGATGCAGTATGTCCATCAGAGCCCATACCTAAAACAATAACGTCAAAAGGAAGCGTGATATTTTTTAACATTTCTTCACTATTTTTTTGACCATCTTTAGCTGTTTTGGAGTCATTTTTTAACGGAATAAAATTGACCTTGGATGCTTTATTTTTTATAAAATGCGTTCTCACAAGCAATTCGTTACTATCCGTATTCTTAGGGTCAACCCATCGATCATCAACTAATGTTAAATCTACTTTTTTCCAATCAATATTTAAGAGCGAAAACTCTTTAAAAAGAGGGATGGGCGTACCTCCTCCAGAAACAGCAATACTTGCACGACCTCTTTTTTTGATTGCTTCAGCTAAAATTTCACCAATACTTTGAGATAAATCTATAGCCAATGATTCACTATTATTTGTACTATAAAAGTCAACAGAATCGGGCAAATAATAAGTTTTACTACTCCTCATGCCATTCATGTCCATTGCTCTGAATAAGTTGCTCACTCTCCTTAGGTCCATTAGTTCCCGCAGGATAGAAATAAAGCTCTTGATTTGTTTTTTTGTGGGCTTCTAAAGCATTATCACACCACTGCCAGGCAAGCTCGACCTCTTCTTTACAAAGAAATAAACTCTGGTTACCATTGAGAATATCCATCAAGAGACTTTGATAGCCGCTTGGAATATTGAGTAATTTTTGAGTTTTTATAAAATCTAGGCTCATAGGGTCAGATCTTAAAGTTGAGTGCTTGTCAACGCCGTGGGGCTTAGTAAAAACCTGCAAAGAGATACTTTCAGAAGGATGCAAACTGATAATTAAGGTGTTACCTTTTAAACTTTCACTGTCTTGATCAAAAATATAGTGCCCATCAGATTTAAAATGAATAACAATTTGCGTCATTTTACTTTTCATTCTTTTGCCAGTTCTTAAGTAGAAAGGAACCCCTTTCCAGCGCCAGTTCTGTATTTCTGCCTTAATACTTACAAAAGTCTCAGTATCACTTGTTACGTCTGCACCCTCTTCATCAATATAGGCAAGTTTATTTTTACCATTGGTATATTGCGCAGAAACAAAATTCGACTCAATCCCTTCCTTATTAATCGGTTTTAAAGCTTCAAGAACCTTAACCTTCTCTGAGCGAATGCTCTGATCATTAAGGCGGTTGGGTGGCTCCATTGTTATTAGGCATAGCAACTGAAGAAGATGGCTTTGCACCATATCCCTTAGCTGCCCCATTCCATCAAAATACCCCCAACGGTCCTCAATACCAACAGATTCTGCAGCAGTTATCTCAATATAATCAATACCCTTACTGTTCCATTGACTTGAAAACAATGAATTTGCAAACCGAAGAGTGATAAGGTTTTGCACTGTTTCTTTTCCTAGATAGTGATCAATTCGATAAATTTGAGACTCATTAAAGTGCTTTAAAAGTTTGGCATTAATATCTTTAGAAGACTCAAGATCATACCCAATAGGTTTCTCAACAATAATTCTGCATGAACTGGTTATTATTTGTTCGCTATTTAGGCCATCAAAAACGCTTTCAAAAAGCTTTGGGGAGATTGCTAAATAGTAAGCGACTGGCTTACTCCATTCCTTAAGACTTAAGCTTAGCACTTGGTAACTATTAGGATTCTGAAGATCACAGCAACAGTAATCAATGCGATTCAAAAGCTTAGAAATAATATCATCGTCTAAGTACTCATCTGATACATTAGTGCTCAGAGCATCGTTTACTTTTTCTTTGAACTGAGACTTCGTTAGCACCTGCCTTCCAACACCTAAAATCTGTAAACCATCATCAAGCTTATGGTCACGCTCTAGATAATACCAGGCAGGTATTAACTTACGAATAGATAGGTCCCCTAGGGCCCCAAAAAGCACAAAGCTTTTAATTTTTATAGCAGCTTCAGGCTTCATAATTAATTGCCCTTGATCCACTCAGTATGAAAAAATTCACCTTTTTTTGCATCTAGTCGCTCATAGGTGTGAGCACCAAAATAATCGCGCTGAGCTTGAAGTAGGTTAGCTGGCAGTCTCTCAGTCCTGTAACCATCAAAATATGACAGAGAGGAGGTCATTGCAGGTATTGGCACGCCATGACTAATTGCTAATGAGCAAACTCGGCGCCAGCCATCTTGAGATTTATTGATCTTATCTATGAAAAAAGGATCTAATAATAAGTTTTGCAGCTCAGAATTAGCGTCATAGGCATCTTTAATTTTAGTTAAGAAAGCTGAGCGAATGATGCAGCCTCCGCGCCACATAAGAGCAATACCGCCGTAGTTAAGATTCCAATTAAATTCTTTAGCTGCTTTTGTTAGTAAGGCGTATCCTTGGGCATAAGAAACAATCTTTGAAGCATATAGTGCATCATGAATATCATTGAGAACTTGCTCCTTGTTACCTTCAAAAGCAAGGCTTGGGCCACTTAACAACTTTGATGCCTGGATGCGCTCTTGCTTAATGGATGAAAGGTATCTTGAAAATACCGCCTCTCCAATTAACCTGTCTCTTATACACATCTGACGCTGCCGACGATA
>OJEH01000324.1_pt1 | contig 14873 bp, 10 predicted proteins | sample 1593001 | NCBI WGS metagenome assembly OJEH01 (sample SAMN05416886, study PRJEB24817) | seawater metagenome | isolation source: Sea water | place: Canada:Atlantic | collected 2013-11 | reverse complement strand
TGAAGTTGAATGCCATGTCGTTGCATTAAAGCACCCAGCTCATCAACCAACTTTCCGGTACCGCCCATACAGAAAAATACACCCCAGCGACGCTCCAAATAGTGTATCAGGGTGTAAATTGCCGTTGTTTTAAAGGGGTTTCCGCCGACCAACAAGGGATGAATTGAAAATGCTTGGCGAATAAGAGGATGCTTAAGATGGCTATTAACCATCTGTGACACGCTTTTATAGCACTTAAGAACGAGTAAGGCAGGTATTTGTTTAACCATGTCCCAGACCCGCGTAAATGGGCGGTGGACTAGTTGCTTAAACCCAACATCATAGACTTTTTTAGATTTTTCTAGGAGCTTTAGATAGCCATCTGCATCGTCGGGATTAAAGCGACGTATCTCAGTTAAGGTGTCTTCAATGCTTGCGCGATAATCAAATTGACTACCATCGGCAAAATGAAATCGATAAAAAGGATCAAGAGGAACGAAGTCTAGATAATCGGACAGATTTTCATTGAACAACGCAAACAGCTCATCAAACAGAAAAGGCGCTGTGATGACGGTTGGCCCAGCATCATGTCTATAGCCGCCTCGCTCAAATACCTGTGCCCTGCCGCCCAGACTGTCGAGTCGCTCTAGTAATGTTACATCGTATCCTATGGCTTTGAGTCTCAACGCAGTGGCGATTCCGGCGAAGCCTGCACCGATGATAATCACTTTCTTGCCCTGCCCAAATGTCTTTGAGGTCAAGCGATTAGACCTTCACGTTTAAGGGTTGCGTTCTGTTTTACAGAGCTGACTAAGCCTTGGGCCACTGGCCGCAATTGAGGGGGTAGGCTGGTCACTAATAATTCTGCCTGGGCAAGCCAAAAATCAACAGACTGATTGGCCTGCAGGATTACACTGCTGGAAGCTATTCTGCGCTGCCAGTGAGTCAACTCACTTAAATCATTTGAACGGTACCAACGATTAAAGTCCTCACGGCCAATGCCATCACTGGCAAATAGACATATCACCAAATTTGGCTTTCGCCCATCCAGATCACTTGACCTATGGCTTGAGGGAATTATGTCATCTATGTCATTGCGCCCCTGATAGGCTAGACCACAAAAACCAACCAATGTTTCCAATGCGGCTAATTCTGCATTGAGCCCGGCAGCAATCGCAGCGCCTTTTATGGGTGCTATTAATAGTGGCGCAGTTTTTCCTTTGGCAATTCGCTGCCATTCATCTAAACCAGCACACTCGCGCTGGGTGATATCAGAGATTTGGCCAGTACAGGTTTCTTGCATAGCCTGAGCTAATAGAGCCGCTAGCGCGCCGCCACAATGGGTATTGCGAGCGGCCAACTCAAAGGCTTTGGCCACCATCCAATCACCCAAACACAGTGCCATATCCGAACCAAAATACTGGTGAATACTTTGTTGGCCCCGTCTGTGGGTGCTGGCATCGCTGATATCGTCATGAATAAGAGAAGCGTTGTGCAGTAGCTCACAGGCTGCCGCCCAATGTAAATTATCATTTGAATTTAAACCCAGGGAGACACCACTAGTCAGCGCTAATTGCGCCCTAAAGGATTTGCCTGAATTTTTAAAATGGTAGGTTGCCGCTGCAGCAAGGCTACTTTGCGAATGCGGCATTTCTCGCAGGTACAGAGCATCAAGCTCCTGTAATCCGTCTAACCCAGATGTAGCTATTTTTATTGGGGACATTATTAGTTCCCTTATTATCATTTTATGTCTCTGCTCGTATTGGCAACTTTTATTGTTATTCTTTGTCATACGAAGAAAAAAGAGCCAGCGAACTGGCCCTTTCAACGTTTCTTCTAACTAATATCTATGCTTCTGAATCAGCCACTGCAGCTGACCAGATGATTACACCAAATGCGATTTTGTTAACAAAATCAGCTAGGTTATAAACAATGTTTAGCATTGCTGGATCGGCACCACCACCCAAGTAGCCAATCGCGTATCCGATAGGATAGATCGACCAGCCAATTGAAACGCAGATAAGCATCCACTTATATGCTTTTTGAACGTTTGCATTTGAAAGCCCGGCATTGATCTGGCTTGCTTCACCTTTGAAGATTTCCCAGAGAATAACGCCCCAACTTAACATTGCAAGAACGAACGCCAACGTCACGTTCATCATGCCTGTTTCGCCCATATAACCGAACACTAGCATGGCGACAGAGCCAACAAGGAGACGCGTGAAGACACCAGAAGGCACTTTAGTTACTGCAGACAGAACCAAGTAGAATTCGATCATCAACAGCGGCACAGTTAGGAGCCAGTCAATGTATCGGAATTCAGTTGGAGACGTTCCAGTAGAAACCCATACATCACGCATATAGAAGTAATGAACTGCGGCAATCAATGTAACAAGACCAGAAACCGTCAAAGAAGTCTTCCATTTGCCCGCAACACGATCACGTTCAATAAAGAAGAAAACTGTGGCAGCAACCAGAGCCATGGAAATTAACCAAAAGGACATACCGACATAATCGCCGGAAACTAAATTATTACTCATATCTAAACCCTTCATAATGATGTGTTTTTATTATGTCGCGGTACAAGCCAAGAAATGACTAGCATTTACCACCACTCGGTTAGTCAACTGTAAACCTAGTTTCAGGTCAGACTTCAAGCCTAAATCCACGTACTAAATGCAGATTAATAAATGAACGAGCAGCCTAGCTTTTACGGAAAACTAAAAATTGTTACGAGTTTGTATGGATGTTGGATCACCATGGCTAGATATATTTTGATTGTTCGAGAGATACAGTGGACTTTAATTAATTTTTACGGCCATTCATCATGGGTTTTTTTGATTGTTATAAGGGATGATCAACATAATCGGCAATCTTAAGAAAGCAGCGAGTTAAATTTGAAAGTTAGGTAGAGCACAATAAAGTCACATAGAAAAACCTAAACCGCTCCACTGAGTGTCAAGGCCTTATGTCACAATTACTCATTAAAGAAGCTTGAACATTATTCGTCAGAATGACGTAATAGGTAGCTCAGTTTTATATTTAACCTGCTTTAATGCAAAGCTAGATTGGATGTTTGAAACACCCTCAATGGTAGATAACTTTTGTACAATAAACGCTTCTAAAGTAGCAATATCACTCACTAATAAACGGATTAAATAATCACTATTGCCGGTCATTAGGTAGCATTCCATGACCTCAGGATAGCGCTGCATCTGCGCCTCAAAACTTTCTAGCGCTCTTTCGACCTGTCGCTCCAAGGTTATCTGGATAAACACATTAATTAATAGACCGACACTGCTCGGCCTCACCAAGGCGACATAACGATCAATAATTCCTCGCTGTTCCAGCGAGCGAACTCGACTTAAGCAAGGCGACGGCGACAATCCAACGCGACCTGCCAAATCGACATTGGATAATTTCCCTGACTGCTGTAATTCACGTAAAATTCTTAAATCTATGGAATCAATCTTATTATTCGGCATATTATGCTGCCTTTTTAGGCTATATAGGATCATTTATGCCTTATAGAGTCTCATATTGACTCTAAAACGGCAACACATGCTAACGAATCTTCCTTACAATCCGACTTTCTTGGCCATGAATGTAACCTTATGAAGTTTTCAAACTACGGCATTAAATTGATCGATAGTGATCCTACCGAAACTAAAGAATGGCTCGACTCCATATCGGCCGTCACTTCAGTGCAAGGGGTTGAGCGAGCTCAATTTCTAATTCGGCAGCTTGAGGAAGTAGTTAGAAATAGTGGATTTACGGCAAGCGGGCAACCATTTTCAGCTTATCGGAACTCTATCCCATTGGAGCAACAAGGGTCCTATCCAGGTAATTTAGAGCTGGAAGAACGAATTACCGCAATTACCCGATGGAATGCGTTGGCGATGGTCATGCGTGCCAACAGAGCCTATGGCGGGCTTGGCGGCCATATTGCTAGTTATGCCTCTGCCGCCGAGATTTTTGAAACCGGATTTAATCATTTCTTTCGCGCCCAAACTGACGATTTTGGCGGTGATTTAGTTTACTTTCAGCCTCATTCTGCTCCAGGTGTCTATGCCCGAGCCTTTTTAGAAGGCCGACTAGATGAAGAGCAACTTTCAAACTATCGACAAGAAGTTGCTGGCAAAGGTCTTTGCTCTTATCCTCATCCTTACTTAATGCCTGATTTTTGGCAATTCCCGACAGGCTCGATGGGGGTTGGACCCATCAGCGCCGTCTATCAAGCCCGCTATATGCGTTACCTTGAAGGCCGCGGCTTAGCGGAAACAGCAGGGCGCCATGTGTGGGGGGTTTTTGGTGACGGCGAAATGGATGAGCCTGAATCCATCGGCGGCCTGACCCTTGCCGCACGCGAAGGGCTAGATAACCTTACCTTTATTGTTAATTGTAATTTACAACGATTAGACGGCCCGGTGCGTGGTAATGGGCAAATTATTCAAGAACTAGAAAGCCTATTTATCGGGGCTGGCTGGAACGTCATTAAAGTCCTTTGGGGCTCTGAATGGGATAGCCTTTTTGCCCACGATACTAATCAGGTTTTACTGCGACGCTTTGCGGAAACAGTCGATGGTGAATACCAAGATTTAGGTTCTAAAGATGGAGATTACAATCGCGTTAAATTCTTTGATGCCGATCCAGACACCAAAGACCTTGTTGCCCACATGACTGATGCCGAAATCAACAAATTAAAACGTGGCGGTCATGATCTACGTAAGTTACATGCAGCCTTTGCAGCAGCGAAAGCTCATAAAGGCGCTCCTACGGTTATATTAGCCAAGACTAAAAAAGGCTTTGGTATGGGCGGCGCAGGGGAAAGCCGCATGTCCTCTCATCAAGCTAAAACTATTGATATGACGTCGTTAACCGCTTTTCGAGATCGGTTTTCACTGCCCCTAAGCGACAATGATCTTGAATCTCTGAACTTTTATAAGCCGGCCGACGATAGTGAAGAGATGATTTATATGCGTTCTCGTCGCGTCGCGCTAGGGGGGCATATCCCCTCACGGAAAGCGGCGCAGAAAGCCGACTCAAGCGCTGATAAAAAAGCCCCGTTGATCCCGCAGATTAATCAATATGCAAAGTTCGCACTGCATGCTGATGAAAAATCGATGTCTACCACAATGGCTGCTGTTCGCATGCTCGGAGCCTTATTAAAAGATAAGTCTCTCGGCCCCAAAATTGTTCCCATCGTAGCCGATGAAGCGAGAACCTTTGGTATGGATAACCTGTTCCGGCAAATAGGCATCTACTCCCCTCTTGGTCAGCTTTATACACCCGAAGATTCTGAGTCTATGATGTTTTATAAGGAAGCCAAAAATGGTCAGCTATTAGAGGAAGGGATCAATGAGGCCGGTGCCATCTCATCTTGGGCTGCAGCTGCAACCTCATATTCTGTGCATGATACTCCCACCTTACCTTTTTATATTTACTACTCGATGTTTGGATTTCAACGCGTTGGTGATCTAATCTGGGCTGCAGCGGATCAGCGGGCTAGAGGCTTTCTATTAGGCGCAACTGCCGGCCGAACAACACTCTCAGGTGAAGGTTTACAGCATCAAGATGGCAGCAGTCATATTGTCGCTTCGACTGTTCCAAACTGCCGAGCCTATGATCCTGCCTATGCCTATGAGCTGGCATTGATTATGGATCATGGAATGCGCCAGATGATGGAGCGAAACGTCGATGAGTTTTATTACATCACTGTGATGAATGAGAATTACGCTCAACCCAATATGCCTGAAGGAGTGGAGGATGACATCCTTCGAGGTCTCTACCAGGTGGGGACACGAGGTGACAAAGAAGCGCATATAAGGGTTCGCCTAATCGGCTCCGGCACTATACTTAATGAAGTTATTGCTGCCGCCGACTGTCTGCTTAATGATTTTAATATCGCGAGCGATATTTTTAGTGCAACCAGTTTCACAGAGTTAGAGCGTGAGGCTCGAGCTATAGAACGAACAAATCGTCTTTCACCCAGCAAGACGCCAAAAATCAGTCATGTCCAGGCTTGTTTACCCGGAGATCTTCCTATTATTGCAGCGACAGATTATGTCCGAGCGTTGCCTCAATTAATTGGCCCCTATGTAGAAGGGCGCCTCGTTGCCTTAGGGACTGACGGCTTTGGCCGCAGTGATAAACGAGCCGTACTGCGTAAATTTTTTGAAGTAGACAGTAAAAGTATCGTTATCGCTGCCATTGAAGCACTTGCCAAAGCGGAAATAATCGAATATTCAGTGCTAACAGCTGCACTAAACCGATATGAAATAGATGGGGATACGCCAGCACCATGGACTATTTGAATTGTCTTTACAGATAACTCCAGCCCAATAGCAACAGTGCATATCCATTATCTCGCTCTATACCTAGAGGCCTATTTTTCCTATACTGCGCGCCTTAACGATACCCACTTTAGGGTACCTTTTTAGACAGGATTGCTTCATGCCGAAGGTAATAACAGAAACAGTGACCGAAGTGCACCACTGGAACGAAACCTTGTTTAGTTTTAAAACAACTCGTGATGCGGGCTTTAGGTTTAAAAATGGTCATTTTGTGATGATCGGCCTTGAGCATGAAGGCAAGCCGTTAATGCGTGCTTACAGCATTGTCAGTGCCAACTATGAAGATGAATTAGAGTTCTTTAGCATTAAGGTAGCAAACGGACCCCTAACATCAAAACTGCAGCACCTAAGTGTCGGCGATAAAGTATTGATTGGCAGCAAACCTACCGGAACTCTGGTCGCTGACCATTTACTGCCAGGAAAAAATCTCTACCTAATTGGCACAGGGACAGGCTTAGCCCCGTTCTTAAGCATTATAAAGGACCCAGAGATATACGACCGATTCGACACTATTATTCTCGCCCATGGGGTTCGCTATGTCTCTGAACTGGCCTACAGCGACTATATTCAACACGAACTAACTGAGCATGAATATTTTGGTAACTTAGTGAAGAAAAAATTAAGGTACTACCCTTTGGTGACACGAGAGCCCTTTAAGAACAATGGGCGCATAACCGACATGATGACGTGCGGTAAATTATTTATAGATCTCGACTTACCCTTGCCTAACAAAAAAGATGACCGCTTTATGTTGTGCGGAAGCCCCAGCATGCTCAAAGATATGAGGTCTATTTTAGAGGCTCGCGGCTTTTCTGAGACACGTGCAGGGGGAATGGGCGAATATGTTATTGAACGTGCATTTGTCGACAAATAAGGGCTATTTGACTATCTCTGAGACAAAAAAACGGCCACAAAAAGTGGCCGTTTTTAGTTCTATTTGTCTTTACGGGCTAACCGTCAATGCACCGCGCATACTGTACGAATGTCCGGGGAAAGAACAGAAAAAAGTATAAGCATCGCCACTCACCAATCCTGCCGTGGAGAAGGTCACGCTAGTGCTCTCGCCTCCACCGATCACAGACGATGCAGCCAATACCCTTGCATCACCAGGCGTTACATAATTACTGACCAATCCAGCACTCATACCTTCAGTGGCAAGTGCCTGCACATCAGCATCAGCAGATAACACCCAATTATGTCCCATTATATTTGCGGGTAATTTACCGCTATGCTTAAGATTAACCGTTATCGACTCACAGCTTTTCTCTACTGCCATGTCTGGGGTGCTGAATTTAAGATAATCGCCCACCTCAACGTCAAAGCTACAGGCTGCCTGAGACAGGCTAGTAAATGATACTACCCCAACCAAAATAAAAAATTTCGTGATTTGCTTCATAAAGACTCCATTGTAAAGTTTAACGACCGTTGTAATTGTAGCTTACGAATTCCAAAAGTAATTGGATGAGCACTATTTTTTTAAAAATAGTGCTCCATTACTCTGCTTTCATTACCGGTAGCTGGTAAAAACCCATATTAAAAAGTGTAAAACTGAATTTATCTGCGTACTGCTCTATAATTTTCGATACTGGAGTTCCTGACCCATGCCCGGCATTGGTCTCAATTCGAATCAACGTGGGACTTTGACCTGCTTGTTTTTCTTGTAATTGTGCTGCAAATTTAAATGAATGGGCGGGAACAACCCTATCGTCATGATCCCCTGTAGTCACTAAGGTTGCTGGGTATTCTATTCCTTTATTAACGTTATGTACTGGGGAATAACCTTTCAGATATTCAAACATCTCTGGACTTTGCTCTGATGTACCATAGTCGTAGGCCCACCCCGCGCCCGCGGTAAAAGTGTGGTATCTCAGCATATCCATAACTCCGACGCCTGGAAGAGCAACAGCCATTAAACTAGGTCTTTGGGTCATCACAGCTCCAACCAAGAGACCTCCATTAGATCGTCCGTTAATTGCCAAATAATCACTAGAGGTATAGTCATTATCGATGAGATATTCCGCGGCGGCGATAAAGTCGTCAAACACATTTTGTTTGTTGAATTGAGTTCCCGCATCGTGCCACTGCTTGCCGTACTCGCCACCGCCACGCAGATTCGGCACCGCATACACACCCCCCTGTTCTAACCAAAATGCGTTGGCAATGCTAAATGAAGGCGTCAGGCTGATGTTGAAGCCGCCATAGCCATATAGGATGGTTGGATTTTTACCATTTAAAACCAAACCTTTTTTATGGGTAATCATCATTGGGATTTGGACACCATCCTTTGAAGTGTAAAAATGCTGAGAGGAAATATAATCTTCGCTAGCAAACCCAGCGCCTGATTCTTTAAATACTGTAGATGTATTTTCCTCTACGTCGAGTTCGAAAATAGTTGGCGGCGTATTGTAGTTAGTAAAAGAATAATACAACTTAGTATCTTCTCTATTGCCGCGAATGGCACTTGCGCTTCCCAGACCAGATAATTCGACCTCGCCAAGCCGATTTCCTTGATAGTCATACTGATAAACCTTTGAAAGCGCATTAACCATATATTCTGCGAAGAAATACCCACCACCAGTTGATGCAGACAGCACATGCTCAGTCTCAACAATAAAGTCCTCCCATTTTTCAGGTGTTGGATTTACCGCATCAACCGTCACAATGCGCTGATTGGGCGCGTCTCGGTCGGTCACTATGTACAGCTGAGTTCCGATATTATCAATGACATAGGCTTCTGAATTAGTGTCATCTAAAATTGTCACCAGTGGCGAATTAGGCACAGTTAAATCTTTCAGATAAAGATCGTTCCCAGACGTTGACACTGCGCCAGATATCACTAAATATCGGCCATCTTCGGTAACATCTCCGCCTACATAACGGCGCTTCTGTTCAGGGGTACCACCAAAAATTATCTTGTCTTGTTGTTGGGCAGTCCCCAACTTATGGTAGTAAAGCTTATGCTGATCTGTTTTTGCTGAAAGCTCACTACCCTCAGGCTTTTCATAACTCGAATAAAAGAATCCGTCTTGCCCACTCCAGGCAATTCCAGAAAACTTCACATCAACAATAGGAGCCTCTAAGCGCTGCTTAGTCTCCACATCAATGGTAATAATTTTGCGCCAGTCACTACCTGCTTCTGAAATAGAATAGGCCGCAAGCGAACCATCACCAGAGAAGCTCAGTGTTGATAAAGAGGTGGTTCCCTCTTCGCTAAACGTATTGGGGTCTAAGAATACTTCCGGTTCGCCATTATCTTCGTAGCGATAAACAACATATTGATTTTGCAGTCCGGTGTTTCTATAAAAGTAAGTGTAAGCCCCTTCTTTGAAGGGGGCGCTAACTTTCTCGTAATCCCATAGAACCTCTAAACGTTTTCTAACGGCCTCTCGATAAGGAATCTTACTTAGATAGCCAAAGGTGACTGCGTTTTGTGCTGCCACCCAAGCCCCAGTCTCTAAGCTCATGTCATCTTCCAGCCAACGGTATGGATCAGCAACCGGCATGTCAAAATAATGATCAATCACCTCACCTTTGCGGGTTTCTGCGTACACGCTGAAACCCACCTGGAGCTCACCATGTTTTTGACGATCCCCATTCTCCAGGCAAGCACTCAGCAAAAAGCCAAGTCCAAGCATTACTAATAGTGATACTCCCTTAAGTGCTGTCATTTTTAGTCCTTTATAAAGTGGCTAGTCCAGAGATCATGATATCCCCGTATAACGTGCAGTATAAATCATGAAGAATAACGACTTCGAATATTTATTAAGTCTACTCGAGATATAAGTCGCCTAGGAAACAAAACGTTTTCTATTGGTATTTACATGTTGCGCAAAAAAGAAAATTGTTCTTGTAATATTGATAATTGAAGTCAAGAATGCGGTACGAAAATTCGATTTAAAATATTTTAGGCATTTACTGTTTTCACAAAAATCGATGATAGCCAAGACAAAATATTTCTCAGGAGAGCTACAATGAAAAATTGGTCCATTCTACTTATTATCCTCTGCCTAGCCGCTTGCCAAGGTGAAGAAAATCCAAATAACAACAAAGAATCAGTCTCCTCTATCGAAGGAATTGAATTCGTTGAGGAAGTGATTGGCGAGAATGGTAAGACTATTATCCCTTATCAGAAGTTTGTGCTGGATAATGGTTTAACTCTGATTTTACATTCAGACAATTCAGACCCTTTAGTTCACGTCGACATCACCTATCATGTGGGGTCAGGAAGAGAAGATTTGGGCAAGTCTGGATTTGCGCACTTTTTCGAACATATGATGTTCCAGGGCTCAGAAAACGTCGACGACGAGCAGCACTTTAAGTTAGTCACCGAGGCAGGTGGCACAATGAATGGGACAACCAATACTGATCGCACTAACTATTTTCAAACAGTGCCAGCGAATCAATTAGAAAAGATGCTCTGGCTTGAAGCCGACCGAATGGGATTTTTAGTGGATGCCGTTACCCAAGAAAAATTTGAGGTGCAACGTGAAACTGTGAAAAATGAACGCGGTCAGCGTGTCGACAATCGACCTTATGGTCGCCTTAATGAGCGAGTATCTGAAGCGCTTTACCCTGCTGGCCACGCCTATTCATGGCCAGTAATCGGTTACTTGGATGACTTGAATCGCGTCAATGTGAACGATTTAAAAGCTTTCTTTCTTCGATGGTACGGACCCAATAATGCGACACTCACCATTGGCGGTGACATTAATATTACCGAGACATTAGTTCTGGTTAAAAAATACTTTGGTTCAATCCCTCGGGGTCCCGAAGTGGCCATGCCAGAAAAATCAGTGATTGAGATTGCTGAAGATCGTTATATCTCGATGGAAGACAACGTTCATCTGCCGCTCCTTTACATGACCTATCCAACAGTTTCACTGCGTCATGCGGACGAAGCCCCTTTGGATGTCTTGTCCAGCATATTGGGTGGCGGGAAGGCATCTCTACTGTATAAAAACTTAGTCAAAACACAATTTGCAGTGCAAGCTGAAGTGAGCCATCCCTGCGCTGAATTGAGCTGTACTTTTAGCTTATACGCACTACCACATCCCGCTTCCGGCAAATCACTCTCTGACATTGAAAACGTTATCCGCGACACCTTGGTTGAATTCGAACAGCGAGGTGTTGAAGATGATGATTTGCTAAAGGCTAAAGCTGATATGGAAGCCTCATTTATCTTTGGTCTGCAAAGTGTGTCAGGCAAAGTGAGCCAGTTAGCCGCTAATCAAACCTTCTCGAACAACCCTAACTACATTGCACAAGACATAGCCCGCTACAATAATGTAACCAAAGAAGATGTTATGCGTGTCTTTAAAAAATACATTAAAGATCAGCATGGCGTGATAATGAGCGTGGTACCTAATGGCCAACTAAGCGCAATAGCGGCAAAAGATAATTTTGTGCCTGGCCCAAGAAGCGCAGGCGACGGAGCCTCCACCTCTGAAGATGATATTGCTGTGCGCAAAGGAGTCGATGATTTTGATCGAAGTATAATTCCCATTGCAGGTGCTAACAAAGCCGTCGATATTCCAGAAATGTGGCAGCATAATTTTGATAATGGCATATCCATTCTAGGTGCTCAAAGCAGCGAGACCCCGACTACGTCGGTATTACTAAAAATTCCTGCTGGCCACTACTACAACGCCAAAAATACAGCAGGTACCGCTGGCTTAGTTGCTAGCATGCTTAAAGAATCAACAACAGAACGTAGTGCCGAAGAAATGAGTAAGGCCCTGCAAAAGCTTGGCAGTTCAATTTACATCTCTGCCGGCAACCTTTACCTAAATATTAATATTAGTTCACTGACTAAAAATTTAGATGCGACCCTAACCCTAGTCAATGAACAACTTAGAGCCCCTGCGTTTCTGGAAAGTGAATTCGAGCGATTAAAGAGCAATGCCATTCAAGGCACACTAAATAATAGGAAAGATGCTGGTTATTTAGCCTCCACAGCCTATCGACAACTGCTGAACGCTGATAATATTGCTGCTATGCCAAGCTCTGGTAATGAAAAATCGCTTACCAATATCTCGTTGGATGATGTTAAAGCGTTTTATCAACAACAGGTAAAACCTTTTGGCGGACAGTTGATTGCGGTATCTGACTTAGGTCAGGCTGAACTGACTAAATCACTCTCTATATTGGAAGACTGGGAAGGAAAAGCTGTCGATCTAAATTTATCTCTGCCAGAAGGTGACGGCAAAATGGGTGTGATTTATCTGGTCAATAAAGATGATGCCGCTCAATCTGCTATTCGAATAGGAAAGCGCTCCATGACTGAAGATATTACCGGTGAATACTACAAGTCATCGCTAATGAATTTCGCGCTTGGTGGGGCCTTTAACAGTCGCATTAATTTAAATCTGCGAGAAGATAAAGGCTACACCTATGGTGCTAGATCCTATTTTAATGGCGGCAAATTGTCTGGTTATTACACCGCGACCGCAGAAGTACGAGCGGACGCAACGGATAAGTCTATTGTCGAATTTATTAATGAGATCAAAGACTATTCTGAACGTGGAATTACGGATGATGAGTTGATGTTTATGCGTAACTCAATCAATCAAAAAGACGCCCTAAAATATGAAACCCCGAGAGCCAAGTTGGCCTTCTTGGCGCAGATTTTAGAGCACGACCTAACCCCAGACTTTGTGCGTCAGCGCGCTGAAATAGTGACCAATATCACTAAAGCTGAGATCAATGCGCTCGCTAAAAAGCACCTCGCCGTTGACGATATGTTAATGGTTGTTGTTGGTGATGCAAAGACTCTGCGACCCCAGCTTAAAGCCCTTGGGTATAAAGTCTTGGATTATCAAATCTAGAGGTTAGGGATCTAATGTGGGGGACTAGTATGCCCTAGTCCCTTTTGGTCTGCCGATTAGCCTTTGCCTTAGGCGCACAAACAAAAGACTAATCCAAGACTGACTGGACAAGAGTAACCCGATAAGGATTAGTCTCGTCGATTGCCGCTCCATACACTGTTCCTCAAGTTAGTCAAAATCGTGTAATTATCCTATATAGGTTATATTGCAAATCTTAAGGGACTCTTAACATTGCTTATAAAAGGACTCTATAAATGAAACATTTATTTAAACTCGACAATCAGCAATCAGCTGAAATGCTCAGTGAAGATCTAGAGGGTTGGACGATCGTCAAAGGTGAGCCAACCATGAAAACTTGGGTGCTTCATACCTCAAATGATGGCAGCATGATTTCTGGCATCTGGACGGCCACTCCGGGAACCTACCATGCAACCTATTCAGAGTATGAATTTGTTCATCTCATAGAAGGCAGAATCACCATCACACCCGACGACGAGGAGCCCATTAATGTGGGCCCTGGGGATGCCTTTGTGGTCGAAGCCGGATTTAAAGGTACCTGGGAAATCTTAGAATCCGTGATTAAACACTTCGACATTAAACTATAACCGTCCCCCTTATCGTGTAATAACAATAGCTGGGGCCATCTTTAGACTACATTTTATGGAATCTGTCTTTGTTAGTCTTTTAAGTACATTAATTAAATAAAGCAGACAAAGGCCCCGTAATACCGATGGAGGACTCAACCAATGGCACACAAGATGACCAGCATGCGAACCAAGCTAAGCGCACTGCGAGAATTATTGAAGATCAGTGAGACTGAATTTGCCGCCTTTATGAGCAAGCCTAAGTAGGCCTAAGCAGCTTTTCTCTGTAGCCTACACCCTTATTCCAAGTGGTAATTTATGTCGCACCTTGCCTGATAGAGAGAACAACGCATTGGCAACTGCAGGTGCAATAACAGGTGTTGCCGGCTCGCCAACCCCAGTTGGTGGCTCAGCAGAGGCTATAATATGCACATCAACCGCAGGCATATCTCTCATCCGTACCACCTTCTGAGCATCAAAATTACTTTCAACGACGGCACCATTGTCGATAGTTATTTCACTCATTAAGGCTGGCGATAGGCCATAACCTATACCCCCCTCCATTTGCGCCCTAATAATATCTGGATTGATCGCCACCCCGCAATCAACTGCACAAACAACCTTATCGACTTTGTATTGGCCTTGACCATCGACAACAAGTTCAGCGACCTGGGCAACATAGGACCCAAACGATTTGTGGACTGCCACACCCCGTGAGCGATTAGCAGGTAAAGCACTGCCCCAATCTGACTTCTCGGCCACTAAGTCCAGTACGGCCTTATAACGAGGGTCATCACCCAAATGGGCACGACGAAATGCTAAGGGCTCTTGACCCGCTGCTGCTGCCAGTTCATCCATAAATGCTTCCGTCGAATAGGCTGTATGCGTTGACCCCACGCTGCGCCACCACAAGACAGGCACCTGAGACTCAACAGTCGTGAGCTGTACTTCAAAATTTGGGATGCTGTAAGGTAAGCTGGTTGCACCCTCTACCGACGTGGTATCAATGCCATCTGTAATAAAAGCCGCATAGACAGAATCAGACATAACCGACTGCCCAACTATTTTGTGCTGCCAGGCAATAATCTTACCCTGGCTATCTAAACCAGCCCTTAGTTTATGGAAATACATAG
>OJEH01000321.1_pt1 | contig 14927 bp, 6 predicted proteins | sample 1593001 | NCBI WGS metagenome assembly OJEH01 (sample SAMN05416886, study PRJEB24817) | seawater metagenome | isolation source: Sea water | place: Canada:Atlantic | collected 2013-11 | reverse complement strand
TTTGTCGAATCCTGAAACAGGTAAAGGTTGTGAAACAGTAAGACCTGGCTACGATAGCTTAGAAGACGGTCTTGTTGAAGGTAAGGCTCCAGTGCCTGTGCCTCCTAGTGATGGTATTGCTAAAAACCTTAGTATTTTTTCAGGCGCTTTTAACCCAAATTGGCCTGCATGGGATTGTTGTGGTGGCTCAACACCAGCACTAGTTTCTGATGCAGACAAAGGTGATGTGGTTGAGTTTGTTATTGGTGGCGAACCAACAGTAGTTGGTTTTATTTCACGTGATACTTTTATTACAGACCCCGAAGGTAAAGGCACTCCATTCGATGCTTCTCCGTTAGTAGATCTTAATGGCGTGATCACTTTTGATATGAAACTGATCACAGCTCCAGGGGCTGGCGCAAACTGGAATTTCAAAGTAGAAAGTAACGATGCTGACACGGCAGCAGACATGCTGTTAAATCAAAGTAATGAAGGTGTAGACCCGGTTGTTGGCCAATGGCAAACCTATACATTTCCATTGTCAGCCTTTGTAGCGAAAGGCTTAGACGTTAGCGCAATTGACGTTGTCATGATATTTCCTGATTGGGGCGCTGGTGAAGGTGCTGTATTTCAAGTTGCTAATTTTTCAATTGAAGGCGATATCGGCGCTTCTCCTGAATTAGTTATTTTTACTGATAACGAAAACCCAAGCTGGCCAATGTGGGATTGCTGTGGCGGTTCAACACCTACGGTTGAATTAGATGACGACGCTCACGGCAACGTAGCTGAATTTTCTATTGGTGAAACGCCAACAGTGATGGGCTTTATTTCACGTATAGACAACACTGAAACACCTGCACCATTTGATGCCACAAGCATTCTTGCCAATGGCGTTATTCAATTTGATATGAAAGTAACCTCAATGCCGAGTGCTGACACTTGGCTTTTTAAAGTTGAAGCTGACAATAATGCTTCGGCGGTTGAGTTGGCATTAACAGACAGTGTTGAAGGTGAAGCACCAACCACAGACCAATGGCAAACATACACATTTAATCTAGCTGATTTAGCTGATGCAGGTTTGGATGTAAGCGCTATTGATGTACTTATGGTATTTCCTGCCTGGGGTGCTGGCGATGGCGCAATTTATCGTATAGACAACGTGAAAGTTTACGACCCAACTAGCGCACCACAAATCAACGTTTTATTTGGTGAAGCTGCTGCAACAGGCTGGTCTATTTGGGATTGCTGTGGTGGCTCTACTCCGACACTTGAAAATGATGACACTGACCATGGTATGACCGCAGAGTTTGTTATTGGTGCTCAGCCTACGGTGATGGGTATTCTTGCTGATGATGATGTATTTCTCGATGCTTCAGCTATTTTAGCCAGTGGTGTTGTGCAATTTGACCTAAAAGTTATTTCAGCGCCAAATGATGCTTCAGCAACGTGGTTATTTAAAATTGAATCTGATGGCGCAACTACTGCTGTTGAATTGGCTTTAAATGCTAGTACTGAAGGCCTAGACCCTGTTGTTGGTGAATGGCAAACCTACACATTTCCATTACAAACATTATTCGATGCAGGCTTAGATATTAGTTTCATTGATGTCGTGATGGTCTTCCCTGAATGGGGTACTGGTGAAGGTGCGGTATATCGTTTAGACAACGTAATGGTTTACTAGCCAATTCACCAATAGAAAATAATAGATAGCAATTAAAAAGTTAAGCGGCTTTTCAGAGTACAACAAGTCGCTAATAACAAACTATTTTTAGTAAGTAGGGCAATCATGAAACAATCAACTTTTACCAAAACGCGTATAGCATTGACTATATCGTCAATATTAGCGGCGAGTATAAGCACGCAGTTAGTAGCAGCAGAAGAAAACTTATTAGAAAACAATATTGATGAAGTAGAAGTCATTGAAGTTAAAGGCATCAAAGGTAGTTTGATCCGCTCAATGAATGTAAAAAGAGAAATGTCAGGCGTCGTTGATGCGATTTCTGCAGAAGAAATGGGTAAATTCCCTGACACCAACTTAGCAGAGTCTTTGCAACGTATAACAGGTGTTTCGGTTAGTCGCTCAAATGGCGAAGGTAGCCAAATAACAGTTCGCGGTTTTGGCCCTGAATTTAATTTAATTACCCTTAATGGCCGCCAAATGCCGGGTACGGGTAATTCTCGTTCTTACAGTCTAGAGAATTTGTCGTCAGATGGTGTTAGTGCTTTAGAAGTTTACAAAACTGCTCGTGGTGATTTACCTAGCGGTGGTTTAGGTGCAACGGTTAATATCCTTACGGTTAAGCCGTTAAATAGTCCAGGTGAAAAATTCTCAGTATCAGCAAAAGCCATTTATGATGAGTCAAATGTACAAGGTGATGATGTTACACCTGAAGTATCTGCCTTATACAGCAACACTTTTGCCGATGAGACCTTCGGTGTAGCACTTTCTTTTTCACATCAACAACGTGACTTTCAGCAACAATCAGCGGGTATTCAAGGTTGGCAATTTCAACCTGATGCACAACTCCCTAGTTTAGATGCTGATAAAGTTGTTGATAACCGTTCTGCTAACGCAGCCGCTGGCGCATTTTTCCCGCGCGATATGAACTACGGCATTGCTGATGTTGAGCGTGAAAGAACTAATGCCAATGTAACTTTTCAATACGCACCACTGGATAGCCTAGTGATGACACTTGATTACACCACAGGCTTATCGACTACCGGCACAAATGCAATTGGTTGGGGTCAGTGGCATGATTATGGTGGCAACATCAATGCGTACGAGTTAGATCAAAATGGCACCGTTATTTATGCTGACTTATCGGGTAATGATGGTTCATATACTGCCAATAGAGATACCACCGAAGTTGAAGAAAACTCAGTAGGCTTTAATATTGAATGGCAAGCAACTGACGAGTTAAGTCTTTCATTTGATTATCATAACTCTGAAAGTAGTACTGATAATGGCAAAGATAAAGGCATGAATGGTACTGGTTCATTAGTATTTGGTTCAGACCAGTTAGTAACTAAAACTTATGATTTTCGTGATGGCGATATCCCACAAGGCACTATTTTTTGGGATAATGGTTCAACTACGCTTGCACCCAGTGAAATGGATTCACATTTTAGCCAATTCATTCACAGCCCAGGTAAATCTGAAGTTGAGCAATTACAAATAGATGGTTCGTGGGATAACACTTACGACATTCCATTGATGACAGTTAAGTTTGGTATTGCACGTACAGAGCAAAAAATGAGTGGTTCAAGTGCTTGGAGTGGCTTAATTGGTGGCTTCTTATTTAATCCTAATTACTCTGCTGCTTTTCCAGACAGTATGTTTACTTACAACAGCACAAGTGGCTTTTTAGATGAGTTTTCAAATGGTGACAGCCCTATTGGAGCTGGTTACTACTACAGCTTTGATTTTGACGAGGCGGTAGCTCGTTCACAAGCTTATTTAAACCAAAGTTTACTTGGCGATGATTACTTCAGTACTGATCCATACCGTGAGGGCAGTGTTAAGTCGCAAGGCTCGGTTGAAGAAAACACCAACAGTATTTATGTTTCATCTTTGTGGGACTTCGATGTTGCAGACTTCCCAGTGCAAATTAACGTTGGTTTACGTTATGAAGAAACAAAAGTTGAGAGTAATGTCTTACAAGATGTGCCTACCAATGTTTGGTGGCTAGGTGGTACAGAATGGCATACGCAATATACCCCGGGTGAAAACAACTTTTATGTTGAAGAAGGTGAATACGATATTCTTTTACCTATGATCGATATTCGTGTTGATTTAACCGATGACATTGTGGCTCGTGCATCTTGGAGTAAAACAATTTCTCGTGCGCCATTAGGTAATCTTGCTGGTGGTTTAGCGTTAAGCCCAAGCCCAGGTTTAGACTCGCGTACAGGTAGCCAAGGTAATACGGATTTAGACCCTTACGAATCTAAGAACTTGGACTTTAGCCTAGAGTATTATTACGGCGAAGGTAGCTATGCTGCAGTGGGTTACTTTAGAAAAGACGTTAAAAACTTTATCAGCAGTCGAAGTACTACTAGTCAATATGATGGTATCCGAGATATTTCTCAAGGCCCTCGTTATGCGCAAGCCATTGCTGATTTAACGGCAGAAGGTATAGCAACTACCGGTGATAATGTTTTTGCAAGAATGCAAGAAAATGGTGCCGAACTAAATGCACAAGGTTACATCGTGCCAAATGCTGATGATCCATTAATGTCGTGGAATATCAGTGAACCGTATAACTCTGATGAAAAAATGGTTGATGGCTTTGAAGTTGCTATTCAACACCTTTTTGGTGAATCAGGTTTTGGTTTTGGCGCAAATGCTACCTTTGTTGATGGTGACGTTAACTTTGATACCGAAAGTTTAGAGCAACAATCTCCACTTGTTGGTTTAAGTGACTCTGCAAACTTTCAGGCATTTTATGAAAAAAATGGCTTATCAGTTAAGTTAACTTACGCTTGGCGTGATCAGTACCTCATTGGTGTTGGGCAAGATCAAGGCTCTAACGATGCTCCTCCACAGTTTGCTAAAGAGTTTGGACAAATTGATATGAGCGTTAACTACGATGTTAATGAAAACTTAACAGTTTTTGTTGAAGGCGTTAACTTAAATAACGAAACAGAAGAGTCTTTTGGACGTTACGAAGCACAGTTTTTATCTGCTCGACAATACGGTACAAGATACACTTTAGGCGTTCGTTATAGCTTTCAGTAAACGTAAACATAGCGCCTGTTTAACCAATAGGCGCGCACTTCTCTTTATTTAGTATTACCACTTGTTAAGTGTGCTTAATTGAACTCAACAAGACGATGGTATGACTAATTCCAAAGTATAGGAATTTATCTTATGGCTAGTTCTTCAGTCGTAGTAGACAAACAACTTAGCACTGCAGATTTAGGTGCACCCAACCAAAATCGATTTGCGCTGGTTTCATTAACATCACTGTTTTTTATGTGGGGCTTTATTACCTGCTTAAACGACATCCTTATTCCACATTTAAAAGCTATTTTCGATTTAAGCTACACACAATCGATGTTAGTACAATTTTGTTTTTTTGGTGCTTATTTTATTGTGTCTTTACCAGCAGGGCAGTTAGTGAAGAAAGTAGGATATCAAAAGGGAATTGTTGCAGGTTTAGTGATCGCCGCATTAGGTTGCTTAATGTTTTATCCTGCGGCGTCAATGCACAGTTACCCAATGTTTCTTTCGGCATTGTTCGTTTTAGCAAGTGGCATTACCATTTTACAAGTTTCGGCTAACCCATACGTTACATTACTGGGGCCAACAGAGTCAGCTTCCTCACGACTAACCATGACTCAAGCATTCAACTCTTTAGGTACCACAGTTGCGCCATATTTAGGTGGTTTGTTTATCTTAAACGAAGCTGTACATTCAATGGCCACAGAGCCTTCAGCCGATTCAGTAAAAGTACCTTATTTAGTCTTAACTGCAGCGTTATTAATTTTAGCGGCTATTTTTGCTTGGTTAAAGCTACCTCATATTGCTAGCGCTGAAACTAAAGCGGATGAAGTTATTTCAGGTTCAGCTTGGCAGTATCGCCATTTAGTTTTAGGTGCATTAGGCATATTTGTATATGTAGGCGCAGAAGTCTCTATTGGCAGCTTTTTAATCAATTTTTTTGGTGAAGCTAACATAGGCGGTTTAGAAGAGTCACAAGCCGCTAAGTACCTCACCTATTATTGGGGCGGTGCTATGGTAGGTCGCTTTATCGGCGCGGCGGTAATGCAGAAAGTTGATGCAGGGAAAGTTTTAGCATTTAACGCATTTTTTGCAGTGATTTTAATTAGTATTGCCATGCTAACCAGTGGCGGTTTAGCCATGTGGTCCATTCTTTTAGTTGGGCTTTGTAACTCTATTATGTTCCCTACTATTTTTAGTTTAGCGTTAAATAGCTTAGGTAAACATACTAGCCAAGGCGCAGGCATACTTTGTTTAGCGATTGTTGGTGGTGCCATTGTGCCATTAGTGCAAGGTGTTTTAGCTGACTTAGTTGGCGTGCAATTATCTTTTATCATACCGGTAATTTGTTATATCTATATTGTTTTTTATGGCTGGACCGGCTCTAAACCTGCAGCGAATATTTTGAAGGAAGCAGCATAATGAATAAATTCTCTTACCTATTTATCTCAACTGTTTCTGCACTGAGTTTAGCGGCTTGTAACTCTGGAACAAGCGCTGAAGTAAACGCAAATACATCAGACCTTAAACAAGTAGCGACAGAGCAATCAGTATTAGCTCAAAAGAACTTGTCAATATGGCCAACAATTACTTCTGAAGTTAAAGCAGATAGCGATGTTGAGAGGCAAATACAGCGCATATTATCAACTATGACGTTAGAGCAAAAAGTTGCACAAATGATCCAACCCGAAATCCGTGATATTACGGTAGCCGACATGCGTAAATACGGTTTCGGCTCTTATCTAAATGGTGGTGGTGCTTTTCCAGATAATAACAAGCATGCAACGCCACAAGATTGGATTGCTTTAGCTGAGTCTATGTATCAGGCATCAATTGATGACTCGCTTGATGGTTCAACTATTCCTACTATGTGGGGAACAGATGCGGTTCATGGTCATAACAACGTTATTGGTGCAACATTATTTCCACATAATATTGGTTTAGGTGCAGCAAATAACCCAGCTTTAGTTGAGAAAATTGCAAAAATTACCGCTACCGAAGTCATGGTTACGGGTATCGATTGGGTTTTTGCACCAACAGTTGCAACCGTTAGGGATGATCGATGGGGCCGAACTTACGAAGGGTATTCTGAAGATCCTGAAATTGTTAGATCTTATGCCGCCTCCGTGGTTAAAGGCTTACAAGGCCATGCAGATAATGACTTTTTAGGTGACGATCGTGTGATCAGTACCGTAAAGCACTTTATTGGTGACGGTGGCACCGTTGACGGTGACGACCAAGGCGATAACTTAACGTCAGAGCAAGACTTATTTGACTTGCATGCCCAAGGTTATGTGGGTGGTTTAACCGCTGGCGCTCAATCGGTTATGGCATCATTTAACAGCTGGCATGGTGATAAAATTCACGGTAACCGTTATTTGTTAACTGATGTGTTGAAAAACAAAATGGGCTTCGATGGCTTTGTTGTTGGCGACTGGAATGGTCACGGACAAATTGTTGGTTGTACTAATGATAACTGCCCGCAAGCAGCAAATGCAGGCCTAGATGTTTTCATGGTGCCTACAGATGCTTGGAAGCCGTTAATGGAAAACACGCTAGCGCAAGTTAAACAAGGTGTTATTCCTCAGGCGCGCATCGACGATGCGGTTAGTCGTATTTTGCGCGTTAAATTACGTGCAGGCTTGTTTAATAAACCTAGCCCAGCTAATCGACTTTTTTCAGGTAAAACTGAATTAGTAGGTAGCGAAGAACATCGTGAAGTTGCTCGCCAAGCGGTTAGAGAGTCTTTGGTATTGTTAAAAAACAAAGCTAATTTATTACCACTTTCACCTAAGTTAAATATTTTAGTCGCTGGTGACGCTGCCCATAACATTGGTAAGCAATCAGGTGGCTGGAGTATTACATGGCAAGGCACTAATAACAGCAATGAAGATTTCCCTGGCGGCACCTCAATTTATCAAGGTTTAGCATCTCAAGTTAACGCTGCAGGCGGAAAAATTACGTTGAGCGAGAACGGTCAGTTTTCTCAAAAGCCAGATGTTGCCATTGTTGTTTTTGGTGAAGAACCTTACGCAGAAGGGCATGGCGATAAAGATAATTTAGCCTATCAACGTGGTATGCAAACAGATTTAGCTTTATTGAAAAAGCTTAAAGCTCAAGGTATTCCTGTTGTCAGTATTTTTATCAGCGGTCGACCTATGTGGGTAAATGCTGAGTTGAATGCCAGTGATGCTTTTGTTGCTGCTTGGTTACCAGGTTCTGAAGGTAAGGCTGTAGCCGATGTGCTATTAACCGATAAAAACAAGCAAATACAGCATGACTTTACAGGCAAGCTTTCTTTCTCATGGCCAAAAACGGCGACTCAAATTGTTAACCGATTTGATGAAGTTTACGAGCCGTTATTACCTTACGGTTTTGGTTTAACGTACAACAACAATAAAGGCCAAGTGCAATTATCAGATACACTATCTGAAGAGATGAGTAATGATGAAGGCCTCGCCAAAAACACCACGATATTTTCTGGAAAAGTGGCTAAACCGTGGCGCATGTTCTTATCTTCTGAGCAGAAACCTTCTGATCAACAATCATCAGAGCTACGTTCAAATAGTGCCAAACTTCCCGGTATTACTTATCGTACGGTAGATAAAGTTGTTCAAGAAGATGCCTTTCGAATTGATACTTCAGGCACGGCAAAAGCAGGTGTGATATTTTCAAGTAGTTTCAGAGAAGATCTTGGTTTTGAATTAGAACAAAATTCTGCCTTGGTAATTTCTGTTAAACGTGATTCCAACATAACTGCGTCAGTAACTGTTGAAATGCACTGTGAATCTATTGGTGATGCACTAGGTAGCTGTCGAGCAGCTGTTGATATTACTGAGCAAATGCAAACATTAGTGCAAGGACAATGGCAAAATATCGCCATCGATTTACAATGTTTTGTCGATAAAGGTATTGCGATGGACAAAATTGTTTCACCGTTTGCCCTTTATACCAACGGCGCTATTAAACTTTCAGTAAGCGATATTCGCTATCAACCTCAAGCTGAAATTAATACACCTAAACCTTTATTAATTCAGTGCCATTAAGGGTGAAACACTAAAGTATAAATGCTGATAAAAAGGCGAGTAGCTTTCTACTCGCCTTTTTCTTTGCTCAATTTTAGGGTTTTATGCAATTAACCCAAGACTATTGCGGCAAAAACCACGATAATTCCCGCATTAAGATAAATTCGCTGGTTAGCAAAGTTTCAAAGTGAAATTTTGGTAGTTACAGCAATCAATTGTGGGATCCAATCTAATGGAAATTAAAGTTAACTTTCTCGACAACGTAAAAGTTGAAGCCAAATTTGATGACTTTACCGTCGTCGCCGACCAACCAATTCGTTATAAAGGTGATGGTTCAGCGCCCGGACCGTTTGATTACTTCCTTGCTTCGTCAGCTATGTGTGCGGCGTATTTTGTTAAGGTGTATTGTAATTCTCGCGATATTCCAACCGAAAATATTCGCTTATCACAAAACAATATTGTTGATCCTGAAGATCGTTATAAGCAAGTATTTCAAATTCAAGTTGAGCTGCCTGAAAGTATTTCAGAAAAAGACCGTTTAGGTATTCGTCGCTCAATTGACCGCTGTACTGTTAAAAAAGTGATACAAACAGGGCCTGAATTTAAAGTTGATTTGGTTGATAGCTTAGAAGATGACGCACAAGCCATGTTAATGGCAGGCGCACAAGGCACAGACAGCACTTATATTCTAGGAAAAGATTTACCGCTAGAAGAAACCATTAAAAACATGACCGCGATATTAGCGGGCTTAGGCATGAAAATTGAAATTGCCTCATGGCGTAATATTGTGCCAAATGTATGGTCATTACATATTCGAGATGCCGCTTCTCCAATGTGTTTTACCAACGGTAAAGGTGCCACAAAAGAAAGCGCACTATGTTCAGCCTTAGGTGAGTTTATTGAACGCCTTAACTGTAACTTTTTTTATAATGATCAGTTTTTAGGGCAAGAAATCGCTAACAGCGATTTTGTACATTACCCGAACGAAAAGTGGTTTACGTTAGATGAAAGTGATGATTTACCTGAAGGTATTTTAGATGATTATTGCTTAGATATTTACAATCCTGACGATGAACTTCGTGGCTCTAACCTAATTGATACTAACTCAGGAAACGTTGAACGTGGTATTTGTGCTATTCCTTACACACGCCAATCAGACGGTGAAACAGTATATATTCCTTCAAATTTGATTGAAAACTTATTTCTAAGTAATGGCATGAGCGCCGGTAATAACTTAGCTGAAGCACAAGTGCAGTGTTTGTCTGAAATTTTTGAACGCGCAGTTAAACGCCAAATTATTGAACAAGAAATTGCCTTACCCGATGTGCCTAAAAGCGTATTAGATAAATACCCAAGTATTCTTGCTGGTATCGAAGCGCTTGAAACACAAGGCTTCCCAGTAGTAATTAAAGATGCCTCGTTAGGTGGTCAATTCCCGGTAATGTGCGTTACTTTAATGAACCCAAAAACCGGTGGCGTATTTGCCTCGTTTGGTGCGCACCCAAGTTTTGAAGTCGCGTTAGAGCGTAGCTTAACTGAATTATTACAAGGCCGTAGTTTTGAAGGCTTAAATGATGTGCCAAGACCTACATTTAGTAGCCTTGCGGTCTCTGAGCCTGAAAACGCCGTTGAGCACTTTATTGACTCAACCGGTGTAATTTCATGGCGCTTCTTTAGTAATAAGGCAGACTTTGAGTTTTGCGAATGGGACTTTTCTGGCACTAGTGCAGAAGAAAACGATCGTTTATTCGGTATTTTAACAGACTTAGGTAAAGAAGCTTACGTGGCGGTATTTGACCAACTAGGCGCAACCGCTTGTCGTATATTAGTACCTGATTATTCAGAAATATATCCTGTTGAAGACCTAGTTTGGGATAACACTAACAAGGCACTTAATTACCGTGAAGATATTCTGAACCTGCATATTTTAGATGATGATGCACTCGAAAGCTTAGTAACACGCTTAGAAGACAGCCAATTAGATAATTATATCGATATTAGAACATTAATAGGTATAGAGTTCGATGAGAACACCGTTTGGGGCCAACTGACGATTTTAGAGCTTAAAATACTGATTTATTTAGCCTTAGGTGCCTTAGAAGACGCGCAAGAATTAGTCGAAGAATTCTTACAGTTTAATGATAATACCGTTGAGCGCCGTTTGTTTTATCAAGCGATGCAAGCGGTACTTGAAATTGAAATCGATGAAGACATGCAGCTAGAAGATTATATTCATAACCTTAATAGAATGTTTAGCGAAGAAACAATGAATAATGTTATTGGCTCAACTGAAGGCACAGTGAAGTTTTACGGCTTAACAAAAACCGGCATGAACTTAGAAGGTTTAGATAAACACTTAAGATTAATCGACAGTTATAAGAAGCTTCATCAAGCAAGAAAAGTGCAAGCTGAAAGCAAATAACACTAGATTTTCTATGTGTTAACTATCAATAACTATCATAGCAAACGCTAGGTTACGCAATAAATAGTCGCATGAGTCATAACTTTAAAAGCCAATACCAGAACTTAGGTATTGGCTTTTTTATAAATAATGTTTGTAGCTTAGTGTATATCTACCACGCATTTAAGCTTTAATCGTATATTTCATCACACGAGTTCAGCGGCCGTTGCATCTTTACATCATTATGCTCGTTTTTTGACATTGTGAGCTAGGTCAAAAGCTAGCCACAAGCTAACATTAGCTTCTTGTGTATGCTTTATCACACGTAAAAGTATATTAGCCAATTATTTGTCAACTACTGAAAGTTAGGTGTGAGTGTTGAGTTAATCCGGTCGTTAAAATTATTATTGTAAGGCTGATAGGTATTAAAGTTGACCCTAGTTAATATTGTTACTGGGTCGTACCGACTAATACAATTAACTTATATCAATACCGCTTGATTCCTTCCGCCTTCTTTAGCTATATATAAGGCGCGATCGACTTTTTTGAGTACTTCTGGCCAAGTTTCCTTATTGAGTTGACCTGGTTTAATATTAGCTGCTCCTGCTGAAACGGTAACCCGTATTTCACCAACACTTGTCGTGATAGCCTTACTTGAAATGGTTTTAATAATTCTATTAGCAACAGAGGTTTTGTTGTCTTTATTTCCCCCCGCGATCACAAAAACGAACTCTTCTCCACCCCATCGAACCAGTTTATCTTTGTCCCTAGTTTCAGCGCTCAATCGATTAGCCACTTCACCAAGAATTTCATCTCCGACCATGTGACCATAGGTATCATTTACATTTTTAAAATGATCAATATCAAGAATAACAACATAGTGTTCAATATTTTTTGTATTGTCCTCAAGCATCGTAATATATTCGGCAAGCGCTCTTCTGTTTCCGACTTTGGTTAATGGATCAATAAAGCTGTTATCAAGTAACGTAGCATTTGATTTCTCTAAAAAAACTGTCTGTTTTTTGATCTTTATGTAGTTGCGAATAAAATACAGTAAAAAAATAATTGAAAAAATTGATATGATGATTATTAGCTGGTTAGTTAATGCGTTCTCTCGTAATCTAGCTGACTGTAGATCATTATTAGCTTTAAGAAGTGCTATTTGTTTATCTTTTAATTTAGCCTCAAAAGCCTCTTCTATTCTAGATATCTCTTTTGTTCGTTCATTAAACATTAGATCAATGTTTTGTTCATAATACTTTTTCAATTGTTGTAATGCAGTGTAATAGTCGCCTGAGCGCTCGTAAGCGACACTTAAGCTAAGTTGTTGCTGTATGGCAGCTTTCATATTATTCTTTTTCTCAAAGCTACTTTTTGCTTGTTTTAATAACGTAATAGCTTCGGGATAATTGCCTAATTCAATTTCAATATGGGCTAAATTTGATTGGCAGTAAGACAGAGTAGAACTTAAACTATGTTGAACTGAATCTGCAATACATTCTAAAACCACTTTTTTGGCTTCATTTGCTTTATTATCCGCTAATAATGCGCCTGAAAGGTTACTTTTTACATTCAAGATTAGATTAATTAAACCTGATTTTATGGCACTATTTTCAGCTTGATAAAAAGTTTTAATTGCTTGCTCGTAATCATTGGTATTTTTCAAGAAAAGAGCTTTCATTATTAATAGTGATGTTTCAATTTGATCGTTTTCTATTTTTTCTTCTTTAAATAATTCGAATGCTAAATCGTTTATTTCCAGACCTTTATCGTAGTCTTCTATCTCTAAGTAGATAATAGACATGTTTGAATAAATTGTTATAGCCCAGCCTTCATTTTGATAACTAGATGAATTGTTTAATGCTAAATGGAAGTCTTTCAATGCACCGCTATTATCCCCACTGTTTTGCTTTGCAATAGCTCTTAAATTATAAAGACGATTAACGAGGTGTTGAAAATTAATTTCAATAGCTTTTGGTAATGTTCTATTAATAAGCTCAAGAGTCGTGTTGTTGTCTCCGTCATTGATTAAGGCAGCATCGGCTCTATGGTAATTTGATTCTAAAACTAGCCATTCAATATCGGTACTATTAGCAAATTGCCTAAATTCTTCGATTAGCCCTTTAATCTCTGTTGAAGCTGATAGCCTACTAAGAATTTTCAGCTTCAAACTATAGTATCTAGCTATTGTGGTAGGGCTATCTACCCAACTTTCTGATTTTTTGAGAAAATTTAAACGCTCTAAAGCTTTACTTGCTTCATTCTGATAACTTTTTCAACATCTAATAACGCTAAACCCAGTTGAGTTTTATTGAGATGGTCGTAGGGATAAAACTCTGAAGTAGCAGCCAGTGTGGGTAATGAAGTATAAACTGTACATAGAAAGATAAGATAGAAAAAGAGAGTTTTTAGGTTTAATATTTTACTAGATGACATAACTAACCTTTAGAGGATAAACCAAATACTTACAATATTCTAAACATCCTTATATGAGCACTGAAATTACATCAAACTATAGTAAACTATATTAAGGCTAGCTTCTAATCTTTATTATATGTTACTTGGATAATCCCTCTTGCATTGGTAATTTACTATTGAGCTCATCACGTTCTTGAATTCAGACAACTTCATCGATGCCAGTATCTAGTTGCTGCATCGTAAAATAGTATTAAAAATTAATGTGTTTTATTACCTGCCATGTGAACTGTTAAATTACAGACAAAAAAAAGCGTTTACCTAAAAGATAAACACTTTAAAAAACATAAAATATAAACATAAAACACTCAGGGAAGTAAGTCTCTCATAAAGTATGAGTGATGTTTTTAAGATAAGTTCAATTAGTTTTAATATTTTTATTTCTTTTTTATATTTTTGGTAATTTTAGGCAAAAAAAAGCGTTTACCTATAAGATAAACGCGTTACAAAACATAAAATATAAAAACTCAGGGAAGTAAGTCTCTTATATAATAAGAGCGGTGTTTTTATGATAAGTTCAATGGGTTTTCAATATTTTTATTTTTGCTAAATTTTGGGCAAAAAAAAGCGTTTATCTAAAAGATAAGCGCATTACAAAACATAAACATAAAAACTCAGGGAAGTAAGTCTCTTATATAATAAGAGCGGTGTTTTTAGGATAAGTTCAATGGGCTTTAAATATTTTTATTTTTGCTGAATTTTAGGCAAAAAAAAGCGTTTACCTAAAGATAAACGCATTACAAAACATAAAATATAAACATAAAAACTCAGGGAAGTAAGTCTCTTATATAGTAAGAGTGGCGTTTTTAGAATAAGTTCAATTGGTTTGTAATTTTTTATTTTCTTCTGTATTTACAATCAAATTATGAAAGATTATCTATTAAATTGATATTTGAAGTTTGTGTCCTCATCTTATAATAAAACTCCTTTGTGAAATGTATTATGTTTTCCTTTTTATTACCTGTATTTATTGGTTTACTGCTGATTGCTTATTTGGTTGGAAAACCCCATTGGCTAGAATATAAGCGGCGTTTAATAAAAGCCAAACCGTTTAAAAAGCAATGGCGCAAAATTATTCAGCAGCGCATGCCATATTTTAAACAAATGCCAGCAGACTTGCAGTTGCAGCTAAAAAAACACATTCAAGTTTTTTTAGCTGAAAAAGAGTTTGTCGGTTGTAATGGCGTTGTGATCACAGATGAAATAAGAATTACTATTGCGGCTCAAGCTTGTTTATTATTACTCAATCGTAAAACTAATTATTATCCTAAGCTACACACTATATTGGTTTATCCCAGTGCTTTTGTTAAACAACAACAAACAC
>OJEH01000294.1_pt1 | contig 15549 bp, 9 predicted proteins | sample 1593001 | NCBI WGS metagenome assembly OJEH01 (sample SAMN05416886, study PRJEB24817) | seawater metagenome | isolation source: Sea water | place: Canada:Atlantic | collected 2013-11 | reverse complement strand
TGGTGGTTATTGATAATAGTTGTAGGCTTATTTACTTTTTGGCGATATTTAAAACAGTGGCAATTAAAAACTTATCCAATATTAATTTTATTGTCATTTAATTATTTAGACTTTCAGTTACCGGTAACAGGTTCTTTATTTTCTCCTCCTGTTTCTCAAAAGTTCTCTATACTCAGTGCTAATATAGGCTCTGGCGGTTCTAAAAGTGAGCTTGAATATATCAGTTTTGATAAAGAGCCTGATGTTATTTTATTACAAGAGGCGCGAAGGCTTGAGCTTACTAAAATATTTAATGGTTATAAGTTCAAAGAGTGCCTTTCAGGCTTATGTATTTTTAGCAAATACCCATTTAAACAAGTTAAAACCCTGAATCGAAAGCTATTTCAAGGTTGGGGGACTTTCGCCGTTTTTTATGAAATAGAAACGTCTTTTGGTATTGTGTCGTTAGCAAACGTACATTTTGAAACCCCACGCTCGGTTTTAATGGGGTTAATTTATCGTTTTTTTGATTTTACGCTGGCGAATACAATAGAAAGTAACAGGCGGTTCGAGGCTGAGTTGGTGAGTTTGTGGTCGAAAAATAAAAAATATGCCCTTATCGCAGGTGATTTTAATATGCCACAGGATGAAAATATTTATCAGCGTAATTTTGCACATTTAAATAATGCTATAGACAATAAAGCGTTTGGTTTTAATGCAACCAAACATACGAATTGGCATGGGGTTAGAATAGACCATATTTTATATACTGATGGCTTCACTATTAACGCAGTTGAAGTACTTAATACCGGTAGTGGGGATCACCGACCAGTTTTTGCAACCTTAAGTGCTGTAAGTGTAAGTAAACAGAATAAAACTCTAGCGAATTAGCATTATCTTTACATTCTAGTTTTGATTTTTAAGTAAGATTTTATCTGATTAATAATCATAACCGATTAGTACAGTGTCTAAAATAAAAAGGGGAGTCAAATGTTTAGGTTTTTGCAAAGTTTTCTCACTATTTTGTTGTTGATTTTATCTTATGGTACTAATGCAAAAAACAGCATTACATTTGAGGCTCCTTCAATTGAAAGTAAAACAGGTGAACGTGCTACTTTTTTGCTTTTACCAATACCAAATCACGAAATTTCTTTAGATAATCAATTTTTTTTAAGAGAAAATAATAAGGTTATTGAGGCAACGTTTAGAGTCATTAACATTTGGCCGGGTAAGAAAAATAGCCAATCTATTCGTTTATTATCAATAGAAATAGCACCATTTCAGTATTATTCTAAGCCATTAACACTTAACTGGCTTAGGTCAGATATCTTACAGAGCTTACACCAAAGTCATGCGATTGGTGGTGAGAATCATCTCGTTTTTCCTTCTAACTCTTGGTTAGCACAAAGTATATTACTGCACCCTAACACCGAGGCTGATAATGCTTGGTACACAGCTCCGCAAAAAAAATATGCGAACTATATTACCAATCAAAGTTTACTTTCTCAAAAAGGCTACCCGCGCCATAAGGCGAGTCAATGGCTATATGATCGCCCTCAAGCTCTATTTCAACTATATATAATGACAGGGGAAGTTGAGTGGTTAATAAAGGCTGACGATGTAGCAAATTTTTATACATCAAATATTGATGAAACGGGAGTTTTTATTTTAAAAAAACGCTTCGATCCTAAACTGTTAATGCCTAAAGGCGTTCTTTATCAATATTTACTGCGTGGTAACTCTGAGGCAAAGCAGGCGTTGCAAAGAATGTTCGAACGCTCGTATGACTGGGATGAAACCTATACCTTGAGTAGAGGATTCTGGACTGAGCGTAATCAAGCAGCCGCGTTAAATGTAGCTGTTTCGTATTGGGAGCTCACCAATGACGATTCAGCATTAGAACGCATAAATGATATTATTGATGCAACTGTGAAAATGACATTTAGTCCCGGTAATGGTTGGTCGTTAAGAGGTTGCCCTCAGCATGGCTTTAAATCTCATGAGGGATGGGGCGATGACTCTCCTACATGCTCGCCTTGGATGATGGCCTTATTAGGTGATGCCTTGTGGCGCTTTTATCAGTTAACAGGAGACAAACGCTCTGCTTCTTTAATTGACGCATTTGGTGATTTTATTATCAACCATGGCATTTATTATGGTGATAAAAGAGTAAAAAACATTGTTATTCCTAAGTATATAGTATCAATTACCAACCCTAAGCAAGAAGAATTAAACCAATGGACAGATCCCCAGCATAACTGTGATATTGCTGCCTTATTAGGTAAGTCTGCGTATATTAAGAGAAAAAATAACCGAGATGATTTTTTGGTTAAAACTTTGTTTAGTACCTTTTTAGAACAATGTGTAGAAAATTATACTCGATTGAAGAATTCACAAAAAAATAAACGTGAAAAAAGTCATTGGGTAATAAAACCTCCAAGACGTTTTGGTTGGATGTATTCAACTACCAGTGATTTGCCATGGTTAAAGCATGAGTTGTTAGGTGATTATTAAGTCTCAATGGTGTTGTAGGCTCAGGTTTTGTAGGTCGGACTTCAGTCCGTCAATTTCAACGTGATTTATTGTGCGTTGAAGATTGTTAGTTTGTTGGACTAAAGTCCAACCTACATTGGTGGTGTTGGTTCAGGTTTTGTAGGTCGGACTTCAGTCCGTCAATTTCAACGTGATTTATTGCGCGTTGAAGGTTGTTAGTTTGTTGGACTAAAGTCCAACCTACATTGGTGATGTCGGTGATGTCGGTGATGTCGGTGGTTTAGGTATTGTAGGTCGGACTTCAGTCCGTCAATAGGCTCAAATTCCAAAATTGAAAAACATGGAGGTTTTTATGACGTGGAATGATTTACGTAAAGGTCGTTTTTCGCATGAATACGAAGAGTACTTTATTACTTTTAACACACATAATAGGGAACCATATTTTAATGATTTTAATGATTTTAATAGCGCACAGTTGTTTGCTCAGCAAATAACTGCTAATGAAACTAAAAATAAATGTGCATGGCTGACGTGGGTATTAATGCCTGACCACTTTCATGGCCTGTTATGTATAAACCCAAACGGTTCAGCACTATCTAAAACGATCAAGGGCTTAAAGGGAAGTTCTAGCTTCATTATTAATAAAGAATACAAGCGTCAAAAGCAATTCTGGCAGCCATCGTTTTATGATCGTGCTTTGAGAGCAGATGAAGATAGAAAGAGTGTTGCTAGATATATCCTTGCTAATCCATTAAGAAAAGGATTAGTTGATAATATTTCCGATTACCCCTTTTGGAATTCAGTTTATTTGTAGGTCGGACTTCAGTCCGCCAATTTCAACTTGATTTATTGCGCGTTGAAGGTTGTTAGTTTGTTGGACTAAAGTCCAACCTACATTGGTGATGTTGGTTCAGGTGATGTTGGTTCAGGTGATGTTGGTTCAGGTGATGTTGGTTCAGGTGTTGTAGGTCGGACTTCAGTCCGCCAATTTCAACTTGATTTATTGTGCGTTGAAGATTGTTAGTTTGTTGGACTAAAGTCCAACCTACATTGGTGATGTTGGTTTAGGTATTGTAGGTCGGACATCAGTCCGTCAATTCAGCGTATTAATTATTATGATGATATTCGATTAGAGGTTTTTTAACTCATCAAGGCACTTTCGCTGAGAACAAGGTATGAATTTCCAATGCAGCTTAGTCTCACCAATATTCTTAAGCGCCATTTTTAATCGTGCGATTTTAAATGCTTTAGGTGAAGAGAATAATTGATTATTAATTTCATAACTTGAAACGATTATCCCGCTTTCAAGGCCTTTCATTATTCTATAAATATTCACGTTTTGGCGATTTTTCTGGTCAATAACTTTCCAGCCAAGTGGTATCAGGTCATTATCATAATAACTCGGCTTACCATCTAATTCAGTACCACTAAAATGATAAGTAATATTAACTTTGCTATTTTCTGAGCTTAAGTTATTCGTCAAAAACGAGTAAAAATGAATTTTTGGTTTTAAGGTTAAATCGTTTTCATTTATTAAATTGTCAGCGGGGTGTGCAGGTACTAGCAATGTACTAAAAGTTGTTGAAGATACCCCCAATAAAATTAATAAAGTTGCTAGCGCAGGTTTATTTATGGTGTTTCCGATTTTCGTCTCGCTAGCCTTGCTTATGGTTTGAGGTTGTTGCTCAATTTGTTGAGTTGTTAAGTCAATATCTGCAACTTTATTACCCCACCAAAATAAAATGAACATAAATGGAATAAATAAATACCAACCGAAGGTATTATGATCTTCCATCAAGCTGCTTTCCATATTGGTATATTCGCCAATTAAAATGAGGGCAGTTATTCTTAACCAATTTGTTAGTAAGGCACCAAAAATAGCTAAAGTAAAAAAAGCTATCGTCTTTCTAATGTTCTTGATGTAAAGAAAACTAAAAAGTGAACTGATCGCGAGTGAAACGATCATATATCTTAAACCGCTGCAACCATCAGCTATTTCAAAAACACCTGCAGGTATGGTAACAAAGTTATCTTCAACAAAAGTAGGCACACCTGTAAAGCTCATAAAGTAAGTGACTACGCTGACTGATATATCTTGAAGTACATTGGTAAATAAGCCCCAAATAGGCATAATAAAAACCAGGAATATACTTGGGAATGCTATATGCCTGTTCAATTGGTAAAGCATATTAATGCTAGATACGATTACCGCTAGTAAAGAACACCAATAGCCTAAACTGATTTGTGCTTTGCTGGTTAAAAATAATGCAATACAAGAAGATATAAATATTAAGGTAGCCGGTATAGATAATATTTTTCTAAACTTTAGTTTTTCTAACTTTTGCAATATATAGAATAAATAAAGTGATATTACTGGTATTAAGTATGCGTGTGAATAAGTGCCATCATCAAAGCTATGACGCCATAACGTGACAAGTACTGGTATATTTAAGAGTGATACTATGACGAAAATTAGCAGTATGCCTATAAGCGGAACTTTAGTGAAAGTGTTAGCTATTTCAATATGCTTTTTTAAATTGACCATACAAGGTTGTAAATATATCCATGGGGGAAAATTAAATACTTCAATGAAGTAATTATCGAAATTTTAAATAAGTTAACAAGGTTTCAGAGGTTTGTCTTTATTTAAAGATAAAAAATCGCTGTATTTAATTCATAATAATGGTATTTGCAAGGTTAATTTTTAATGTTTATCTTGCAATAGACGTTTATTTTTCTTAATAACATGTTAAAAAATTTATTTGCTAGGCTTCTTTAATTTTTTTAAAAGTGCATACTACAAATAATGCACAACCAATAATAAAACTATAAATAATAAAACACAGGGAGTTGATGTCTTGAAATTCAATCATTTAGTAACGTATTTAGGCGTTGCAGTTTTTATTGCTGCTTGCGGAGAAACGGTAACGTCACAAGAGCATATTGCTAAGGCGAAGACGGCGATTGAGAAAAACGAGTTTAGTATCAGCGAAATAGAGTTAAAGAACGCGTTAAAAGTTGACGCAGAAAACCCTGAAGCTAGGTTTCTATTAGGCAAATTATACTTGTCTCAAGGTAATGGTTTAGCAGCAGTTAAGGAGTTAAGGCGAGCGAATATTTTGCAATATGATGGGAACAAAGTAATCCCCTTATTGGCTAGATCTTACTTACTAACTGAAAGTTATGAAGATATTCTTAGCTTACTTGAAAATGGCGATGATTTAGTTTTATTAAGTAAAATAAAATATTTGTCTTATAAAAGTATTGCCGCTTTGCTCAGTGATAAAATTGACTTGGCCAAAGAAACTGTTTTTGCATTAAAAGCACTGTCTGAATCTAATTCTTACACTTTGTTAGCGCAAGCATATATAAATTTTGCAGAAAACAATACTGATGAGGCGCTTTCGCAGGTAACAGAGTCTATATCGGCAGACGCTAACAACATTGATGCAGTGTTGCTAAAAGGGCATATTGCCTTTGCGTTAAGCAATTATTCGCAAGCTGTTGAAAATTATCAGCTCTATGCGAATGTACAACCGCAAGTAGGGGTTACTAAATTACTTATCGCCAACGCTTTGCTTCGAGATGGTCAGTATGATGAAGCAGAAAAATATGCAGATGAAATTTTATCAGTTATAAGCACTCAACCTATTGCTAATCATGTTAAAGCAGTTGCTTTGTTTGAAAAAAAGGACTTCAAACTTGCTAAAGAGCATGCTGAAACTGCGCTTAATCAAAACTATAACTTGCCGTTATTAAAGTTAGTTGCAGGCACGAGTGCTTTTCATTTAAATAATTTTGAAAGTGCACACTACCATTTAAATACGGTTGCAAAACAGTTACCAGCAAACCATTATGCAAGAAAAATTTTGGCAATAAGCCAACTTCAATTAGGGTTAATTGATGATATAAACGACACGCTGGTGGGTTTTAATGCCAGCACTTCAGAGGGGGTCGATTTTTTATCTAATATGAGCTATCAACTGGCTGAGTTAGGTGCTGTTGAAGAAGCAAAGTTAATCTCTGAACAAGTTACTGATACTGTTGAGTTGAACGCACAACAAAATGTTCGCCATGGTGTACTCAAGCTCATGATGAATGACCCTTCAGGTGTTGAAGATTTAGAGTTAGCACTTGAAGAAAACCCAGATATTGAAGGTGCAGAGCTTGCGATTGCTTATGCCGCATTACAAAAAGGCGACTTTAATAAGGCGTTGAAGGTTGCAAAAGGTTGGCAGGAAAAACAACCTGATTTAGCCGGTAGTTATAACTTGTTAGCTGCAGTTTATATTGCACAACAAAAAAATGAGTTGGCTTCGAAGGCATTACAAATGAGTTTACTTAAAGATGAAAATAACCTTTTTGCGCTGACCGAATTAGCAAAACTTAAATTTTCTGAAGGTAATTCAGTAGAGGCTGAAGAATTTGCCAGTCGTGCTGTTAGTAAGTTTCCAGATAACCCACGCGCATTACGCTACTTTTATGCTGTAAAGCCAGAGCATGATGCGCTAGAAAAAATTAAAAATGCCTATCAAAAAAATACCACAAATGCTGCCCTTAGCTTACTCTATGTTGACGCGCTTTTTGCTTCAGAAAATTTATCGCAAGCCCTAGCTATTTCAAATGCGCTAGAATTAAACGTTAAAACTCCAAAGAAAGCCTGGCTACAACGTTTATCTATTTATCAAAAACAAAAGAACGAGCTCCAATTAGTTGCCACGCTTGAAAAATGGCTGCAAGTTAACCCGTATCATATTGAACCTGTTTTAATGTTGTCTGAATACTATGTAAAACAAAGGCAGATTGATAAAGCGTTGCAGTATTTAGATAAAGCTCTATCGGAACAGCATAAAGACAATTTAGCCGTAAAAGTTGTTAAAATTCAATTACTACTAAATACAGGGAAACTTAGTGAGGCCAGAAAGCTATATCAAGAACCTCAATTTTTAGGCCTTGAATCGGCACTTAAATCAGGGCTAGAAGGGCGAATTGCTTTTCTTGAAAAAGATTATATGGTAGCAGTCAAAAAATTAAGCCCATTCTATGAAGCTTACCCAACAAGCCAAAATGCAATGCTACTTGCTCTCGCTCAAAAGCAAACAAAAAAAGATGATCATGCCATTCAAACCTTGAATGCTTTCTTAAAAGTAAATGAAAATGATGCCCAAGTAAGTTCTTTATTAGCTAGTTTATATCTTGAGAAGCAGCCAGAAAAGTCTATCCCCTTGTATGAGCAAATGTTAGTAGCTAAACCTCATGATATAATCTCTCTTAATAATCTCGCATGGTTGAACCTTAAACATGGTAGCTTAGAGCAAGCATTGAAGTATTCTGACATGGCAATAAAAGTGGCGCCAGAGCATCCGAGTATATTAGATACAAGAGGCATGGTGCTCTTAAAATCAGGTCAGAAAGTAGAGGCTTGGAAAACAGTGCTTAAGGCATATAACACGTCGAAAGGGCAAGATGCTGGAATAGCCTTAAACTATGCTGAAATATTAATATTAAATGATGAATTTGCTGAAGCCAAAAAGGTATTAGCAGCAATCATTTCTGATAAAGCAGAGATTAAAAAACGAAAAGAAAGTCTACTAAATATAATGAAATAAAATTCAGTGTAATGAGGGATATTTATGCGCATATTATTAAAGCCAAAGTTAGTGTCGTCTATCGTAGTTACAACAATGCTGCTTGTAGGGTGTTCTGATACAAAAACGCCTGCTGAATATATTCAGCTCGCTGAACAATCTAGGCAGGCTGGTCAACCGAAACAAACTATTATTTATTTAAAAAACTTGCTGAAGGATGATCCAAAGCATGTCGAAGGTCGAATTAAACTTGGGCAAGCATATTTGTCAGAAGGCGCGTGGCTAAATGCAATCAAAGAACTGCTTAAAGCCATTGAGCTTGGTGGTAATAATGAACAGGCATATACTGATTTAGCTAAAGCATATTACTACACTTTTGATGTAACAGGGTTGGAAGAGTTATCTAATTTAGCACTTTCAGCTAACAATCAAGAAATTATCGATTTTTATTATGCGACGGTTCAAATCAGAGAGAACTTTGTTGAAGAAGGGTTAAGCCTTCTACGTGTGATTTTAGCCCAAGATAGTAAAAGTAAATACGCAAGTTTAAGTAGGATATGGACAATTGCCTTCAATCAAGAATTTTCAGTAGCCCAAGAGCAGTTACAAAACTTATTGTCTAAGGAACCTGACTTCTATGATGCGATTGAGTTTAGTGGTTATCTTGCACTTAAGCTAAATAATACCAGTTTGGCTGCTACGCAATTGGAAAAATTCCTTAAGCATTACCCAGATGCTCATAGGGTTAGGTTGGTTTATGCTAATGCTTTAGCATTAAATGAAGATTATATTAATGCAGAACAGCAGGCTGACTTTCTGTTAAAAATTTATCGCGATAATCCTTTGTTAATCAGAATAAAAGCACAAATAGCTTTTATAAAAGAGGATTATAACGATGCGAAAAGCTACGCTGAAAAAAGTTTAAATGCTAATTCAAACTTACCCATTGCACGAATAATTGCTGGCGTTAGTGCTTATAAATTAGGCTCTTCAGAATTAGCTTATTCTCATTTAAAAGTCATTGCGCCCTATTTAACTTTCCAGCACCCAGCAAAAAGAATTCTAAGTGCGCTGCAATTAGAGCTAGGGAATTATGATGATCTATATAGTGAACTTGAAGAAGCAAACACCGCAGAGTTAGATGAGGCGCTGCTAACTTTTACTTCTAAAGAGCTCTTTAACGTAGGTGAAAAAGCCAAGGCTGAGAGCTTATTAAACCTTGGCAATAACCCTGAAAATGAAGATAAATTTTTATTTCAAAAAGGTATTTATAAATTATTTGATAATGACAGTTCAGCGGTTGAATATTTTGAAAAAATACTTAATAAAGATATCGAAAACGAGTCAGTTTCAACTTTGTTGGCTTTGGAGTTTATTCGTCAAGAAAAATATAATGAAGCATTGGATGTGATCAAACACATTAAAACTTATAACGAGTCTTTAGCATTAACACTTATCGGTAGTGTTTATAAAGCTCAGGGTGACTATGAAAATGCAAAATCTTCATTTAAAGCTGCTATTAAGTTAGACGATAAAAATTCGGCGGCAATGCTTTACTCTGGACAGTTTGCTGAAATAGAAAAAAACTATTCACTGGCATTCGATTTTTACAAGCAAGTTATACAATTAAAAAATGGACATTTGAAAGCTCATGAGGGTTTATTGCGTATAGCTAAGCATCGAAGTACTAATGATTTAGTCATTAAGTTCTTGCAGACGCATACTGAAAAAAAACCAAATGATATTTCGACGATAACCTTGTCTGAAATTTTAGTAAAAGAAAATAAAATAAATGATGCTTTGAAGTTAACTGAATCTGAGCTTGCAAAAGAGTCAGATAATATGAGGCTATTAGATTATAAAGTTAAGTTATTTTTACTGAACAAAGACTATGAAAATGCACTTTCAACCTCGGAAAAACTATTCTCTTTACAGCCTAAAACTAGTAAATACTATACTACTCGTGCAGATATTGTTGACTTAAGTGGTGAAGCTGAAAAAAGTCTTAGTATACTGAAGCAGGGTTTACAGGCTTACCCCCAAAATTTAGAAATATTATCAAAAATAAGTAATTACTACCTTGACCGAGGGGAAGTAAAGCTAGCTGAACCTTATGTAGATACTCTTGGTAGGGTGTATCCTACTAATGTTGCTACATTCAGGTTCAAAGGAAAAATGGCCTTTATTAAGAAAGATTACAAGCAAGCAATATCATTACTAACTAAAGTTAACAACCAGCAAAATTCGCTACCCGTTATATTAGAGTTAGTGCAATCTTATCAAGAAACGGATGAAATTAATAAAGCATTAGAATTAATTGAAAATGTTGAAAAGGTTACCGCTCAAACATTGCCATTAAAATTGCTTTTAAAACAAGCAGAGTTATATACAGATATTAATTCAACAAAATCTTTAAAAATATACCATCACCTATTAGGTAAAACTAATGAACATTTTGCTATCTTGAATAATATTGCTTGGCTGCACTTTAAAAATGGTGACTTGGTTTTAGCCGAAGAGTATGCAAGGAAGGCACTCCAAAAATCTAAACAGTCTCCGGCAATTATGAATACTCTTGGAAGGGTTTTGAATGAAAACAGCGAGTTAGTAGAAGCAGAGACCTTATTAAAGTCGGCATACATGAACTCCAATGCAAATGCTAATTATGGTGTGTATTATGCTCAAGTATTAGATAAGCTTGATAAGAAAAGCGAATTTAATCAAGTAATGGCTGGCTTGGATGTAAGCAGCATGAATGCTGAAAGCAAGGTTTTATTTGATACTCTTTCTTCTAACTAACCAATAAATAAAATAATAAAGGCTATAATTGACAAAAACACCACGCAAGTTGTGTTTTTGTCTTTAAAGATTTAAAAAAACAGTTTTTTTAGTTAACTATTTTATGTCAGCTATTTTTACAGTTGACGACCAGGACTACAAGGTCGATTATATATCCTGCTGTTATTAAAGAGGTTTTAAATGTTGGCATGTTTGTAGCATTGTAATGATTAATATCAATATGGAGATTTACTTAAATGAAAAAATTATACCCTTTAGCTGTTATAGCTATGTTAACTGCAGGTACTGCAAGTGCTGACTCTATTTACCTTAATGTGGGTAATGATTACGATAGTAGCGCTTCAGATAACGCACAATCAGTAAATGATAACTCAACAGGTTGGTTTGATTCTTTACAAATTACTTATGAATCAGAAACTACTTTCACTGATGCAAATAGCGATGGCTTCTTTAGCGCTGGTGATACATTTTCATCAGATGCGGGTATGGCATTAGGCACAACTTTTGCTGATTTAAATGGTTCACATGCAACTAACTTAAATGGCGGTTTCTTCCCAGGCGAGAATGGTTTTAATGAAACTGATGCTGGTCAAGGTTGGACTATAACTTTTGGTATTACTAACTTAACAGGTCAAGTTATTAGTACTGGTCCTAACCCAACTGACTTAAGTTTGGCTTATAACTCAGGCACAATTAACGTTTTCTTTTATGAATACCAAGGTATTTTGGCACCAGGTGCTGACATTTCTGCTGACTTAGTACACATATATGACCTTGATATTAGCGGTGGCGCTCCAGATGGCGACTCAACTAACTTTAGTGGTGACATTACTAATTTCGGTACCGACACTGTAAATGGTGTACCGGTTGGTGATATTTTTAATATTGCTTACGGATCTGATGTTAAAACGTTCATGGAAGCTTCACTATTACCAGGTGGTTTATTGTTTGAAATGTCAAATGATACCCAAGGTAACTTATTTGCATCTTATGATAATGGTGCCGGTTCAACTCAAACAGTGAATGGCCAGCATGAAGGTTCTATTTCATACGCAGTTCCAGAGCCTACTACATTAGCTATTTTAGGTTTAGGTTTATTAGGTCTTGCTGGTACACGTCGCCGCAACAAATAATAACTTAATACCTTAATTAAATAATAAAACCGCCTAAAGGCGGTTTTTTATTTTCTAAAAGAAACTTCGAGTGTCAGTATATTTTACACTTGTATTCATAAAAACTTTCCCTGTTCAATAAATGTTCGATTTTTCAGTTCTTTATTATTTTGGCTCGAAATTAGCATATTAAGCTATGAAGACTAATTATGGAGATATAAAATGAAAAAGTATATGCCTTTGGCAATAATCGCAGCTTTGGTAGCAGGTAGCGCTAATGCTGATTCGATCTACATAAATGTAGGTAATGATTATGAGCCGTCAGCTTCAGATAATGCTCAATCAGTAAATGATACTTCAACAGGTTGGTTTGATTCTTTGCAAATTACTTATAATTCAGAAACTGTATTTTCTGATGCAAATGGTGATGGTTTTTTCAGTGCAGGGGATACTTTCTCATCTGATGCCGGTTTAGCACTTGGAACTACATTTGCAGATCTAAATGGTTCACATGCAACTAACTTAAATGGTGGTTTCTTCCCAGGCGAAAATGGTTTTAATGAAACTGATGCTGGTCAGGGTTGGACTGTAACTTTTGGTATTAGTAATTTAACAGGTCAAGTTATAAGTACTGGTCCTAACCCTACGGACTTAACATTAGCTTATAACTCAGGCACTATTAATGTTTACTTTTACGAATACCAAGGGATTCTGGCACCAGGTGCCGACATTTCAGCAGACTTAGTACATTTATACGATCTTGATATCAGCAGCGGTGCACCAGATGGAGATTCAACTAACTTCAATGGTGACATTTCTACATTCGGTGCTGGTTCTATAAATGGAGTTGCCGCAGGTGATGTCTTTAATATTCAGTACGGCGGTTCAGTGAAAACTTTTGCTGAAGCATCTTTACTCCCTGGTGGTTTGTTATTCAATATGTCGAACGATACTCAAGGAGACTTGTTTACAACTTATTCTGGTGGTGCAGGATCAACAGAGTTAGTTGAAGGTCAACACGAAGGGTCTATTTCATATGCCGTGCCAGAGCCAACTACTTTAGCTATTTTAGGCTTAGGTTTATTAGGTTTTGCCGGTTCACGTCGTCGCAGCTCTTAATTAGCTCTTACGTTTAGCTAAACTTAAAAAAACCGCCATTAGGCGGTTTTTTATGTTTATAGTTTTTCTATTTTATTGATAACAACAATATGTATTAGTTGCTCTCTTTCAATAACTCTTTAACGCGCCAGAACATAAAGCGTTGTAACCAGTTTCTGTTACCCCAAGGTCGCCAAGTTTTAATTAAGTTGTTTCTGTAAGCGTCAAAGTGCATACCATGCGGAGCATGTATAACATTTCCACGGTTTAGCACTAATTTTAATACGTTAGTACACAAGGTGCCTGCTGCAAGCGAAATACCCATACAGGTTGATGGAACTTTTTTCTTAAGAAAATTAACGGATGATCTATCCACTAAATAATGACGTTGTTGAACAGACGGCGAAACACCAATTACAAAACGAATAATATTATCGTTAAATATTTGTGCTTTTTCTTCTTCACTGGCATTTGCAGCGGCATCAACTATAGCGAAATACTCATCGAAAGACATTTTTCCAGGTATAAATACTAAAAATGCAGTCCCCATTCCCATTGGTGCAGCTGTAATTGCAGGAATGCCCTTTTCGTAACAGCGACGAAATACTTTACGTCTGATTTCTAATACAAAAATATCTAAACTGTCTACATAGATATCAACACCATCTAGAAATTCATCAAGATTTTCTTCATTAATACCTGCATTGAAATTTTTAATGGTAGCTTCAGGGTTAATACCTCTTACCGTCTCTTCCATTACTGCAGCCTTAGCCTTTCCAAGTGTCGACATATTTGCGCCAGCTTGGCGGTTAAAGTTGGCTACATCATATTCGTCAAGATCTGAGATGTGAAAATTACCAATGCCTAAACGCGCTAACACTATTGTGTGATCACCACCAACGCCACCTAAGCCGCCAATGGCAACTTTTGTATTTCTAAGTTTTTGTTGTTCTTCTTGAGTAACCCAACCAATATTTCGTGAGAATGCTTCTTCATAGTTAAACATGGGGATCCTTATATACTAAAAACTTAATTCTATTGAGACTGTTCTTACGTTAATGATAGTTAAAAAAAGTAATCTGGGGTAACTAAATCAGAGCTGACTACTAATTTCCTTTTGTATTTCTTTAAATAAACATTTAAAGCCTGGTGATAAATTATTCATGAATATATTTGCATTAATATAATAAGGTGCTCGAATTCCATGATAATCAATTGCTTCGCCAAGTTGAACGAAGTTTATGCCGACAAACTTCATACTGCGTGCTAGCCTAGGTTCCATCATAACGTAAACATGCTTTACACCGGTTTCAATGCTCATTGTTGCTGCGGCCATGTATAGGCCGATGGCGATGAATGGGAAACAACGTAATTCAGTTTCTGAGTAGGTCGGCTCATTGATCGCACCTACAGCTGAACCTCTGAATTTATCGGTTTTACGACGTCTGAAGTCAGCTTTAACCGCGAGGCGAGATATTTCAGCTATTTCTTCTCTAGGGAAGTTACGTGGGTGGAGTTCTTGGTTTTGTATGGCATCTAAACAGTACTTTTCTATGGGTAATAATTCAGATTCATTCGCCGATTTAACTACACGAACACAGCTGGTATAGGTATTTGACGGTTTGTGTTTGATCATTGAGAAAATTGACTGAGCGTCAAACTCGTCTTGTTCTTTACCTTCTGCTTTTACTTTTTCAAAGGCTAACTCTTCGCAATATACATTGTGGCGTATACGGAAAACTTCATCGCGAAGCTCAAGGTTACTTGCAAATTCTGGTTGTAGGAATTGGGTAAAATGCTCAGCAATATTCATTGCATCATTGTTCACTTTGATTGATGCAATACGTTTGGTTATGCCGCCAATTACTGGGGTGTTTAGTAACTTCTTGCTCCAATTCATTATTTTCTCATTTTATATGGTTAAAAAAGTTAACCGATAATATATATTTATTACTGTAGAATTAATTTAGCACTTTAAATATGATTTATGAAATATATTTGTTAAGTATTTATTAATAATGTTTATTTTATATAAGTTTAACCGCGATTCTGAGTTTTAATCGGTACAATTTCCATTGCTGTTTGGTAACCTACATCAAATAGTTCGAGTTTTTTCTCTTCACTCATACCAAAATCAACAGCGGAAGATAGCCCTGCATTTATTATGATGGTGTTATGCCAGAATGCATCGTTGATATATTCGCGTGATATCGTGGTCATAAATGTGCGAATGAGTAAAGTGACATAATTAACGATAGGGAACATACCGTCGGTTTTTAATTCGTCATATTCGTGTTCACCTCTTAAGCGAAAACATAATACGGGAGTGCCATCCATCGCCCAATCTCTGTGCAAGGCGTCTTCTGATAAAATACTGCCATCTACCATTAAATGACTGCCAAACTTTTTAAAACTAAATACCAGTGGTATCGACATTGAAAACCGAACAGCGAGAGATACTTTCATGCCGGGTGTTCTTT
>OJEH01000266.1_pt1 | contig 16113 bp, 14 predicted proteins | sample 1593001 | NCBI WGS metagenome assembly OJEH01 (sample SAMN05416886, study PRJEB24817) | seawater metagenome | isolation source: Sea water | place: Canada:Atlantic | collected 2013-11 | reverse complement strand
GTATATTGAGCTAGAAGGTTTTGAACAATCAAAGACATAACAAGTCGAGTTCCAACTACCAAAGAGTTAAGGGAGGTAATTTTAAGGATTAGATTATTACTTATGAATTTAGGTAGCTTCACTTCAGCTTTTTAGAAATATTAATATCACTCTAAAATTCAAAAAAAATGAATAACAATAACGCAAGGTTAAATTGCTAAAAATTTAATTATCTAATTAGTTAATAGCGTGAAAATACTAATTTTTCTTCAAAAAGAGGTAATATAAATTAATTCCAAAAATGGCTGCATTAGATATTATGATGGGCCAAGAAATATCTAATAAAAATCCATAGGCTACAAACAATGCACAAGCTAAAGTATTAAGAGTCCTTAGGCGACGAATATCTTTCATTAAAAAAGATACTAACAGAAACAGCATTGCAGCATAACCAACTAGTTCAGTCATATAAATAAATAAAATGAGATTCATTATAGAATCTTGTTTCGCTTACGATCAACTTCTGTAAGATATATTTTACGCAACCTTAAAGACTTCGGAGTGACTTCAACATACTCGTCTTTTTGAATATATTCCAATGCTTCTTCTAAAGAAAACTTAATTGCAGGAACAATTTTTGCTTTGTCATCTGCACCGGAACTACGAACGTTACTTAACTTTTTAGTTTTTGTAATATTAATTGCCATATCGTCGCCACGTGAATTTTCTCCAATCACTTGACCTTCATAAATACTTTCACCTGGATCGACAAAAAACTTACCTCGGTCTTGTAACTTATCGATAGAGTAAGGAATTGCTTGACCCAATTCCATAGAAACAAGAGATCCATTTTGGCGTTCTGGAATACCTCCTTTAAGAGGCTGATATTCTTTAAACCTGTGGGCCATAATAGCTTCACCAGCTGTCGCTGTTAGTAATTGATTACGCATCCCTATAATTCCCCTTGAAGGAATCATAAATTCACAGACCATTCGCTCACCTTTTGCTTCCATACTCAGCATTTCTCCTTTACGCATGGTTACCATTTCAATGGCTTTTCCCGAAACAGATTCTGGTAAATCAATAGTCATTTCTTCGACAGGCTCGCATTTAACTCCATCAATAACCTTTATAATTACTTGTGGCTGACCAATCTGCATCTCATAACCCTCACGACGCATTGTTTCAATTAATACAGAAAGGTGCAAAACACCTCTGCCAAATACCATAAATTTATCAGCACTATCAGTCTCATTAACTCTTAATGCTAAATTCTTTTCTAATTCTTTATTTAGGCGCTCCTTAATATGTCTAGAGGTTACAAACTTACCATCCTTTCCAAAGAAAGGAGAATCATTAATTGTAAACAACATACTCATAGTTGGCTCATCAATAGCAATCGTTTTAAGACCTTCTGGATTTTCAAGATCTGCTACTGTATCACCAATTTCAAACCCTTCCAGGCCTACTATAGCACAGATGTCACCCGTTTGAACTTCTTCAATCTTTTTTCTTCCTAAGCCTTCAAATACGTGAAGCTCTTTTATTTTCGATTTCATGATACTTCCGTCACGCTTGACAAGCGAAATTTGCTGTCCTGTTTTCAAACTACCACGCGTTAATCTACCAATAGCAATTCTACCTGTAAAAGATGAGAAGTCTAGGGACGTAATTAACATTTGTGTATTACCTTCAGAAATTTTTGGAGAAGGAATATGCTCAATCACCATGTCTAACAATGGTTCGATGTTATCTATTTCATCTTTCCAGTCGTGATTCATCCAATTATTCTTGGCCGAACCATATACGGTTGGAAAATCTAATTGCCACTCTTCAGCACCAAGCTCAAACATCAAATCAAATACTTTTTCATGTACTTCGTCAGGCGTACAATTTTCCTTGTCTACTTTATTAATGACTACACAAGGCTTTAATCCAAGGTCAATCGCTTTCTGTAATACAAAACGTGTTTGAGGCATTGGACCTTCAAAAGCATCAACCAATAGCAATACACCATCAGCCATGTTTAATACACGTTCTACCTCTCCACCAAAATCGGCGTGACCAGGCGTATCAATAATGTTGATTTTAGTATCTTTATAGATTACAGACACATTTTTAGCTGTGATCGTAATTCCCCTCTCACGTTCTAAATCGTTGTTATCTAGAATTAAATCACCTGTGTTTTGGTTTTCACGAAAAAGTTGACAGTGATACATGATTTTATCAACCAGTGTTGTTTTTCCGTGATCAACGTGTGCAATGATTGCGATGTTTTTTACATTAGCCATAAGTGCCTTGTTTTAAGCGTGCAAAGTTACATTTAATTTTCTGACTTTAATGCAGCTTATTAATTTTATAACACCTTTTAATTTTGATTATATTTGCAGCATAAATTTAAAGTTATGAATCTTAACGATATTCCAAAACTAAAATATTCCGATTCGGGTAATTTTTTCTTACTCGCAGGTCCTTGTGCTATAGAAAGTGAAACAATGGCTATGCAAATTGCTGAAAAAGTGTGCAAAATCACAGAGAATTTAAAAATCCCTTATGTATTCAAAGGAAGTTTTAAAAAAGCTAATCGCAGTAGAATTGATAGTTTCACAGGAATTGGAGATGAAAAAGCACTTAAGATCCTTAGAAAAGTTTCTGAATCCTTTGACATACCAACGGTTACTGATATTCATGAAGTGTCCGATACTAATCTAGCAGCAGAGTACGTAGATGTGCTTCAAATCCCTGCTTTTTTGGTGCGACAAACTGATTTGGTCGTTGCGGCAGCTAAGACCGGAAAAGTGGTAAACCTGAAAAAAGGGCAATTCATGAGTCCTGAAGCAATGAAACATGCGGTTCAAAAGGTGAAAGATGCTGGTAATGAAAATGCTTGGATTACAGACCGTGGAACGATGTTTGGTTATCAAGATATGATTGTTGATTTTCGTGGAATTCCAACTATGAGACAATTTGCACCAACTATTTTAGATGTAACTCACTCACTTCAACAACCCAATCAGACCAGTGGAGTGACTGGCGGACGCCCAGAAATGATTGAAACTATTGCTAGAGCAGGTATTGTAAACAATGTAGATGGATTATTCATTGAAACTCATTTTGATCCTTCCAATGCAAAAAGTGATGGTGCTAATATGCTACATTTAGATCATTTAGAAAAACTACTAACTAACCTTACTACTATTAGACGTACTGTTAATTCCCTTTAAATTCATGTACAAAGCATTATTTGTTTGCATATTATTATCTATTAGTGGCAGTAGTTATTCGCAGAAAAAGCAAATTGAGACGACCCCACTTAAATTTAACTTTAAAACTCAGAATAAGGGTAAGTTTTATTTTTACTGGGGATGGAACAAAGCACAATACAGTTATTCAGATATACAATTTAAAGGTAATGACTACAACTTCACCTTGTATGATGTGGCGGCAGAAGATCGTCAAACGCCATGGGACCCAGGTGTATATTTAAATCCTGGTAGTATTACGATCCCTCAAACAGTAGCACGAATTGGTTATTATTTTCATGATAACTGGAACCTCTCTGTTGGAGTTGATCATATGAAGTATGTAATGGTTGACATCCAAGGAGTCACCATAGATGGTTATATCGATCTTCAAGATCCATCAACACAATTTAACGGAGTATATAATAATGCACCCCTAATAATTGATGAAGATTTTTTACAATTTGAACATACCGACGGACTTAACTATGTAAATCTTGAAATTTCTAGAGTCGATAATATTGGAGATTATTTTAAGTGGGACTCCAAAAAAATACAAGTAAATATTTTGGAAGCTTTCGGAGCAGGAGTCTTATATCCAAAAACAAATTCAACTTTGTTATCTAAAGAACGTTATGATGACTTTCATCTATCCGGATTTGGGGTGTCTTTTAAAGGTGGAATTAACCTAACTTTCTTAGAGCATTTCTTTGTGCAAGGTGAAATAAAAACAGGCTACATTAATATGTCTGATATACGAACAACAACATCAGATGTAGACTCAGCATCTCAAGAATTCTTCTTTTTTCAAAGAAATATATCTTTTGGATATATCTTTCAACTCGTTAAATAACTCTATTAATCTTTTAATTTTGTAGATGGTACAATGGACTTAAAGCCATACTTATCAATCAAATAAACTAGAGAAGTCATTGTAGCTGCACCAAGCTCTAACTCACGTTTGTTAACGGCATCAAAAGTATCATTTGCCGCATGGTGGTGATCAAAATAACGCTGTGAATCTGGACGCAATCCAGCCAGCACATTTGTACTTTTCTTTAAAGGACCTATATCAGCTCCACTTCCTCCTTTTTTGAAATAATGAATTAGATAAGGCTCAAATAAGGGTTTCCACTCAAAGATTTGATCAACTTTATAATCTGGACCATCAAAAGTAAAACCACGTGGAGTAAACCCTCCAGAGTCGCTTTCTAATGCGAAAATATGGTTTTCCTCTTTTAGACTAGCCTCTTTGGCATAGGCCTTCCCTCCTCTTAAGCCGTTTTCTTCATTCATGAATAAAACAACTCTAATGGTTCGCTTTGGTTTAATTCCAGAGTTTTGAAGTAATCTCAAAACATCCATTGATTGCACACAGCCTGCACCATCATCATGTGAGCCATCTCCTAAGTCCCAGGAATCTAAATGGCCACCTACAGTGATAATTTCATTTGGAAATTCAGATCCTTTAATCTCTCCAATTACATTATACGACAAAACATCTTTCAGTTGACGACAGTTTTGTTTTATAAACAACTTAATGCTAGGGTCTATCTTTAACATTCCACTTAACTTTTCTGCATCATTGGTGCTGATAGCAGAAGATGAGATTCGTTTTGATACAGGCGTTTTTCCATAGGACATGGCCCCTGTGTGAGGTAAATCATCTAACCTTAAATTCATTGAGCGAACTATTGTAGCAACAGCTCCTAGCTTACCAGCCTCTTCTGCGCCGTTATAACGTTGATCTACACAACCTCCGTAAGCTTCAAAAGTATGTATTAAATCAGCTTGCATAGGGCGGTTAAAAAATACAATTTTACCTTTAACCAAGTTGGAGTCTAAGGCTTTTAACTCTTGAATACCATTAACTTCAATAACCTCAGCTTTTACACCTTGAGCAGGAGTAGAAACAGAACCACCCAAAGCACATATATTGACCGAAATAGTTTTTCCAGGAGCCGTTTCTATATATCCAAATTCAGGATTTCCACGAACCCATTTAGGAACCATTACTGGCTGAAGCCAAACACGGTCAAGTCCTAATTTTTCTAATTCGGATTTGGTATACTCTACTGCATATTCCGCGTTTAGGGACCCCGACAAACGTCCACCAATTTCATTAGATAAATAATCTAGCCACTCATAACTATGCCCATCTGTTAAAGCATTTTTATAAATTTTTTTTATGTAGTCGGCATCAGATTGGGCAGAAGACACTAACACAAGAAAAAATAGAGGGATGAAAAGGTGATATTTCATAAGGCTAATTTTATTAAGTAAATCTAAAGGATGAAAGTTAAACGATCGTTAAGATTATTATAAAACTTAATTATTTACTGACAAAAGATTTTACATCAGAAACCGTAACTTCAGATTCTCCAAGGATAATAAGACGTTCAACTACATTTCTTAATTCTCTTATATTTCCTGTCCAATCATAAGACTCAAGTAATTTGAGTGCTTCTTTTGAAAAACTTTTTTTTGAATTTCCTTGCTCAGTAGCAATTTTATCAGTGAAATGGTCTAGCAGTAGAGGAATGTCAGATCTACGATCGTTTAGACAAGGTACTTTAATCAAAATTACTGCCAATCGATGGTATAAATCTTCACGAAAGCGACCTTCTAAAATTTCTTTTTTAAGATTTTTATTAGTTGCAGCAATAACACGAACATTAACTTTAATATCTTTATCACTTCCAACTCGCTGAATCCGGCTCTCTTGAAGGGCTCTCAACACTTTGGCTTGTGCAGATAAGCTCATATCTCCAATTTCATCTAAAAAAATAGTTCCCCTGTTTGCAGCTTCAAACTTACCAGCACGGTCTTTGTGAGCACTGGTAAAGGCGCCTTTGATATGGCCAAATAATTCACTTTCTATCAGCTCACCAGGTATTGCTGCACAGTTGACTTCAATCATAGGGCCGTCTGCACGATTACTTTTTTGATGTAACCAATGAGCAACCAATTCTTTCCCGGTTCCATTAGGTCCTGTGATAAGAACACGAGCTTCCGTTGGAGCTACCTTATCAATGATGGATTTAATATTCTCTATTGCAGGACTATCTCCAATCATTTCAAACTGCTTACTAACTTTTCTTTTGAGAAGTTTATTTTCTACCACTAGCTGTTTTTTGTCTAATGCATTTCTGATGGTATTTAATAGCCGATTTAAGTCAGGAGGCTTGGAGATATAATCAAAGGCTCCCATACGCATGGTATTGACTGCCGTATCCAAATCTCCATGTCCCGAAATCATTACCATTGGGATTTCTGGTTTAATTTTCTTCACTGCTTGAAGCACCTCAACACCATCCATTTTTGGCATTTTAATATCACATAAAACTAGATCAAAATCTGTATTTTTAATCATTTCTGTCCCTATTAAACCATCTTCAGCTTCAAAAACCTCATAATGTGTGTTTTCTTCCGTTAGTATTTTCACTAATACTCGACGGATTGATGCTTCATCTTCAATTATTAATATTTTGGACATTTAATTATAGTTTTATCTATCAGTAAGGTAACAATAAAATTAATATTTTAACCACTTATAGAGGTCTTTGTAAGTCGGCTTTTTGCCATACATTAAAATTCCAATGCGGTATATTTTAGCTGCAAACCATACGGTAAAGATAAACGTTACAAGAAGGATTGCAAGTGAAAGTAACTGTTGCCAAATGGGAACACCAAATGGAATCCGCATTAGCATAACCACAGGCGATGTAAATGGAATAAAGGAAAACACTGTTGAAATAGTGCCATGAGGATCTTCGATCACCGTAAAAACCCCAACATAAACACCTATTATTAAGGGCATTATAACTGGCAACAAAAACTGCTGTGAATCTGTTTCATTATCAACTGCTGCACCAATAGCGGCATACAAAGAACTATATAATAAATAGCCTCCAATAAAGAACAAAATAAAGGCCACTACTAAATTACCTATTGGTAGTGCGCTAAATTCATTAAATAACATTTGAATTTTTTCATTAGAATCTGGATTGGATAGTGCCTCTGCTACAAGCACTTCTTGTGAGGTTTGTAGCTGAGGAATATCAACTCCAAAAATAAATGAGGATGCAATAAAAAATGTAAATCCTAGAACAACCCAAATAGCTACTTGTGTAATCCCAGCCAAGGATGTTCCTATAATTTTCCCCAACATTAATTGAATAGGCTTTACTGAAGAAATAATTACCTCAATAATACGGCTGGTTTTTTCCTCAATAACGCTTCGCATAATCATGTTTCCATAAATAATGATAAACATAAATAAAAGATATCCTGCAGCACCTCCAAAAAACAACTTCATCACACTCCCAATTTTGGAGCTTTTAACACCCTCAAATGTTTCTTGATTAATTGTAACATAGGTTTTTGAATCTTCTATTAAAGATAAATTTACTCCCTCATTTTGTAACTTTAATTTAGATAGCTTACTTTCAATTTTAGATTCTAAAGAAGATATCAATGTAAGTGAAGGAGATTCTTCAGAATAAAATTTAATAAACTCTGAAACAGATTCTAAAGGACTGTTAGGAATATGAAGAAGACCATAGGCCTTTTCTTGATTTGATAATATTTTCGCTGATTCTAAATCAATTTCAGTCAGCTTAGTATAAATAGTTTGATCGTTTGTTTTAAACGTTTCCGACAATAGGCCCGTTTCGTCTAAGACATAAATAGCCCTAACCGTATCGTTATTAATACTCGTCAAATATCCTACAAAAGACAACAAACCTATTATGATTAATGGGCTTAAAAACGTCATAAGTATAAAAGACTTATTTTTAACTTTAGATAGATATTCCCGTTTGATAATTAATGGAAGGTGATTCATAATTAATTATTTTTAATAGTTTGAATAAATATATCGCTAGCATTTGGAATTAACTCTTTGAAATGAAGTACCTGGGCTTGGGCTGTCAAAAACGCTAATAAATCGTTTGGAGTTTGATTAGCACCCAGAGATATATTAAGTTTTAAGTCGTTGTTCAACGATTTAAAATTAGCATTTGAAACTTTAAATTTCGCATCTATAGTTTGTTTGAGAGCCGCAGAACGCTCAGTCATTAACCCTACCTCAAAAGTATTTGTTTTATAATCACGTTTGATATCATCAAGCTTACCTTCCAGTATTTTTTTGGATTCATGAATTAATGCTATGTCATCACACAACTCTTCAACGGACTCCATGCGGTGGGTTGAAAATATAATAGTTGAACCTTCATCCCTAAGTTGTAATATTTCATCTTTGATTAGATTGGCATTAATTGGATCAAATCCCGAAAATGGCTCGTCAAAAATTAATAATTTAGGCTGGTGTAATACGGTTACTACAAATTGAATTTTTTGAGCCATTCCTTTAGAGAGCTCGTCGATCTTTTTATCCCACCAATGCCCAATCTCAAATTTATCAAACCAATAGTGTAATCGTTTTTTAGCCTCTGAATAAGACATACCCTTAAGTTGTGCCAAGTAAAGGGCTTGTTCTCCAACTTTCATTGACTTGTATAAGCCTCTTTCTTCTGGCAAGTATCCAATATACTGAACATGGTGCGGCTGTAGAGGTTCTCCATCTAAAAGAACTGATCCTGTATCCGGCATGGTTATTTGATTGATAATTCTAATGAGGGTGGTTTTTCCCGCTCCATTAGGACCTAAAAGGCCAAAAATACTATGTTTTGGAACCTGAATTGAGACCGCATCTAGGGCCTGAAATTCTCCAAAATATTTTGAAACTTCTTTCGTTTCTAAAAGTGTGCTCATGTAATATATTTATATAATAAGACTAAACAATATAAGAAAAGTTACAATAAAATCACCTAAACTTTCAATACTTAAAACAGGAAGGGAAAACTTAACCAATTAAAAAAAACACGGAATTAATAAAAGAAATAAAGCACAAACTGGATGAATTATAATTAGTAATTTCAATTCTAGTATATTGCACATATAAATTATTATTATGAAACTAAACTTACTGTCATGTGATGCACAGCGACCAGACAAAAGAGCAATTACAAAATGTATACTAGAGATTTCATCTAGTATAAACTCATCCTTAGCAAATGAACTGACTGAAATCCTTCTAGAAGGAGATGCCGTTGATATTAATGTTGAAGATAAAAACTCCGGCTCGGCTTTGAGAGCCTTGAGAAAACTAAGTATCGATTATGAAATCATAGAATGAGCTCTATAAGTAATAGAAAACTGTAAAAAAATGACATAAACTTCCCATGACTACAAACACATGAAAGATAGCATGGTTATACTTAATTTTTTTTATAGAATAAAAAACAGCTCCAACAGAATAAAAAATACCTCCAGAAATAAGTAGATCTAGACCTTCTGGAGCAATATTTTCCATTAATGTCTTAAAAACAAATACAATTTGCCATCCCATTAAAAGATACATCGCAGTGGATAGCTTATCAAAACGTCCAGTGAAAAATAGTTTTAAGATAATTCCTAGCATGGCAAAGATCCAAGTTGTTGCAAAAATAATCCAACCTAAAACTCCGTCTAAAGTAATAATTGTAAACGGTGTGTAGGTCCCTGCTATTAAAACATATATCGCAGCATGGTCTAAAATATTTAACTTTCGCCTTTTTGAATCCTCTTTAGCTGAATGATAAAATGTAGAAGCTGCATATAGCAGTATCAAGCTCAAAGCGTAAATAACTAAACTAGCAGGTTTCCAAAAACCATCGTAGTGAAAGGATTTTATAATCAGAAGCGGCAATGCAACCACACTTAACAAAAGTCCAAAAGCATGGGTGATGATATTTAATCGCTCTTCTTTAATTGAATAATAGTGATTTAATTCTTTGCTCATGAAGTTTTAAAAAGAGTAATTTAAAAAAAACAAAAGTAATAAATAAGTAATCAGAACTAGGATTTATTAGGAGAGTTGTTTAACAAAAAACAGAATTATATATTCATTTAAAGTTAATGAGAATAAATAATTAAAAGAAAACTGAAGTTGTATTCAAAAGGGGATTAATAACTAAATATTCTAATTATGTTGTGACTAATTTTTAATTAAGTGAAATATTAATCATAATAAAGTATATTTATTTCAAATTTTAACCAAAGTACATAAATGAAATTTTACAGATTATCCATAATACTAGTTCTATCCATTTATAATAATTATAATACTCAAGCTCAAGAAACTCCTATTCCGAAGTATTCTAATACATCACTAGATTTTGAAGCAAGAGCGGCAGATTTAGTTTCACAAATGACTTTAGAAGAGAAGATCTCTCAATTAGGAGACGGAGCGCCTGCCATACCAAGGCTAAATATCCAGGAGTATCATTGGTGGAATGAATGCTTGCACGGCGTAGCTAGAGCAGGAACTGCAACTGTTTTTCCCCAAGCAATAGGGATGGCAGCTTCTTTTGATACGAATACTATGAGGCAAGTGGCTAATATTATCAGTGACGAAGCCAGAGCAAAACATCATGAAGCTCTGAGAAATAAAAATTATAATATATATACAGGACTTACATTTTGGTCTCCCAATATAAATATTTTTAGAGATCCTCGATGGGGAAGAGGACATGAGACCTATGGTGAAGACCCCTATCTTACCGGACAAATGGGCATGGAATTTGTAAAAGGACTGCAGGGAAATGACCCAAAGTACTTTAAGGTTGTAGCAACTGCAAAACATTTTGCAGTACATAACGGACCTGAACCAATCAGACATAGTTTTAATGTACTACCCTCAAAACGTGACTTATGGGAAACTTATCTACCTGCATTTAAAGATTTAATTGTAGATGCTAAAGTCTACTCTGTAATGGGTGCTTATAATCGTGTAGATGGCGAGTCAGCAAGTGCAAGTTGGATGCTTCTGAGTGACATCCTTCGAAAACAATGGGGCTTTAATGGTTACGTTGTTTCTGACTGTGGCGCCATAAATGATATTTTCGATTCTCACAAAATTGTTAATACACAAGAAGAGGCAGCAGCATTAGGAATCCGTAGAGGATGTGATCTTAATTGCGGTAGTGTGTATCAAAGAGCCTTAAAAAAAGCGGTCTCTCAAGGGTTGATTGGGGTTAAAGAAATAGATCTTTCTGTATATCGATTGATGTTAGCACGTATGAAATTAGGTATGTTTGACCCATCAGAACTGGTTCCATATGCTCAGATTCCATTTGAGGTAAACAACAGTAAAGCGCATGATGATTTGGCCCTAAAGATGGCTCAAAAATCCATGACGTTATTGAAAAATGATGGAATACTTCCATTAAATAAAAAGACTATTAATAAGATTGCTGTGATCGGGCCTAATGCAGATAACATAGACGCATTAAGAGGCAATTACTATGGAAGCGCCTCTAATCCGGTAACCGTGATCAACGGAATAAAAGAAAAAGCTGGGAAAGAAATAGAAGTAGTATATCATAAAGGAGTTTCTTTGGTTACTAGCCAAAATAAGGATTCTTTAGTCCTTTCTAAAGAGGTTTTGAAAGATATTGAAACAGCTGATATCGCCATATTTGTGGGTGGGTTAGATGCGACTTGGGAAGGAGAAGAAAGCAATAAAATGAGATCGCGCAATGGAGTAGATGGATTCCTTGGAGGCGATCGTACAAAAATTGAACTTCCCGAAGTTCAACTAAATGCATTAAAAGCGATAAATAAAACAGGGACACCAGTAGTGTTTGTTTTGCTTGCAGGTAGTGCCATTTCTTTTAATGGTTTAGAACAAGAGCTTGAAGGTATTCTTGCAGCATGGTACCCCGGTCAACGCGGAGGCGATGCGGTAGCAGATGTATTATTTGGAAATTACAATCCCGCTGGAAGACTTCCCGTGACTTTTTATTCTTCTACGAAAGAATTAGCTCATTTTGAGGATTATAATATGCGTGCTGGCAAAGGGTTCACTTACAGGTATTACAAGGGTGAAGCTCTCTATCCATTTGGTCACGGAATAAGTTATACTAAGTTTAAGTATACAGACCTAATAATTGACAGAACAACTTTCAGTAAATCGGATGAAATTCTGGTTTCAGTTAACGTTAAAAATAGTGGTGAATTGGAGGGTGAGGAAGTCGTGCAGTTATATATCAAAGATGTAAAATCAACCACTTGGATGCCTCTCAAACAACTTAGAGAGTTTAAACGTATTTCATTAAAAAAAGGGGAAGAAAAAACTGTTGAGTTTAAGCTGAAAATCATTGAAGATTTACGTCATTACGATGCTACAAAACAAAGCTATGTTGTTGAATTAGGAAAGTTTGAAATACAAATAGGAAGCTCCAGTAAAGACATCCGATTAAAAAAAATAATTTCTGTAGAAAACTAATATTCAACCGGATAATATTACACGAAGTTTCAAAAATTAAGGTTTTCCTTAAAAGCCTTAAGAAAACATATCTTTAACTTTTTCAAAAAAGGACTTATCTGAACTTTCTGGCTTAGGAGAAAAATGTTCATCAGTTTTCATTTTTTCAAAAAAGCTTTTTTGCTCTTTGCTTAATGTTTTTGGAGTCCAAACATTAATATGTACTAATAAATCACCACGGCTGTAGCCATTTATATTTGGGATTCCTTTGCCTCTAAGACGAAGTATTTTTCCAGACTGTACACCTGCTTCAATTTTTAAACGCACTTTTCCTGTTACTGTATCAATTTCAATAGAAGAGCCTAGTATTGCTTCTGGTAAACTAACGTATAAGTCGTAATGTAAATTATCGCCTTCACGCTGTAACGAAGGGTGTGTTTCTTCCGTGATTGCCACAAGTAAATCTCCCGACACACCATTTCCTGGAGCGGCATTTCCTTTACCGGTAACCTTTAGTTGCATGCCATCAACAACGCCCGCAGGGATTTTGATTGAAACCGTCTCTTCCTCCACAACAAACCCTTGTGAATCAGAGTTCGAAGGACGTTTATCTATACTTTGACCTGCTCCTCCACAGGTTGTACAAGGAGAAGCCGTTTGCATACGGCCTAGAATCGTATTAGTAATTCGAGTTACCTGACCAGAACCATTACATGTAGAACATGTTTTATAAGTTACTCCATCGGCCTGTCTTTTTCGTTTTACTTTAACTTTTTTCTCAACACCGTTCGCAATCTCTTCTAATGTAAGCTTGACTCGTATACGTAGATTACTTCCTTTAACCACACGTTGACGTTGTCCGCCAAAACCACCAAAACCGCCGCCGCCGCCGCCGAAAATATCTCCAAACTGGCTAAATATGTCATCCATATTCATGTTGCCGCCGCCGCCAAAACCGCCGCCACCTTCAAAAGCTTGATGACCATATTGGTCATAGCGTGCCTTTTTGTCGCCATCACTCAGAATCTCATAGGCTTCTGCTGCTTCTTTAAATTTATCTTCAGCAGACTTATCATCTGGGTTTTTATCCGGATGAAATTTGATTGCCATTTTCCTATAAGCTTTCTTTATTTCTGATGCAGAGGCCCCTTTATTTATGCCTAATGTGTCGTAATAATCGCGTTTTGCCATCTCAGTATTGAAATTTTATATCTTAATATTTGTTAGTTCCCAATCACAACTTTTGGAAAACGAATTACTTTATCTCCAAGCTTATACCCTTTTTCAATAACGTCTATGATTTTACCTTTCATATCATCGGAAGGCGCAGGTATTTGTGTAATTGCCTCGTGATCGTCAGCGTTAAACACATCACCACTAGCTACTTCAATTAGAGTAAGTCCCTTTTGTTCTAGTGTTAAGCTTAATTTATTTTTAATTAACTCTACTCCCTTTGATAGTTCCGTAGCTTTACTTTTAGACATTTCTAATAAAGCGCGATCGAAATCATCAACTACAGGAAGTAATGCTTTTATAACATCTTGACTGGCTGTAGAAAACAACTCAATCCGTTCTTTGGTTGTACGGCGCTTGTAGTTTTCAAATTCGGCAAATAACCTTAGAAATTTATCTTTTTCTTGTTCTAAATCAGCTGTAAGTTGTTCTTCTACTGTAAGCTCAACTGTAACCTCATTAGCTGTTTCGTTTGTCGTAGTATCATCGGAAATTTCAACTTCCTTATTGCTTTCTTTTTTACTCATTGTATTTATAATAGCTTGGGTAGTAAATTTATTTTTTTAACTAATGGCAAAAGTACTGCCAATATTAATAAAATGTCAAAATGTCACGAAGTATTTTTATGAAGAGCTCCCCTCGGGGTGAAAAAGAGTGAAAAAAGAGAGCCTAGGACTAAAGATTTAAAAAAACACTATAGCAAATCTCTGAGAGCAGCATCCAGTTCATGGAAATCATACTCAAAACCAAGATCTTGAATTTTCTGAGCAGAAACCCGCTGACTTTCAAGAGCTATAGCACTCATTTCACCTAAAGCAAAATTAAGTATAAACTCAGGTACTTTTGGAAAAAAAATAGGACGCTTGAGAACGTTAGCTACTGACTTAACGAAATCCTTTTGCTGGACAGGATTTGGAGCTACTGCATTAAAAATACCCTCTAAGCTTGAATCTAAAACAAACATAAACATCCGCACTAGGTCGTCAATGTGTATCCAAGACTGCCATTGGTCTCCGGATCCCAAGGCAGAACCAATATATCCTTTGATAGGGCCAGAAATTTTTGGCAAGGCGCCTTCATGTTTGTCCAATACAATTCCAATTCTCAAAGCTGTAGTTTTTACCCCTAAGGCATTAAAAGCTTTCAAAGCGCCTTCCCAGGATCTAACAACAGTTCTAAGAAAAGAAATATCAGTCCCTTGAAAGTCTTCTTCGTAATAACGTGTTTTTGAATCGGGATAAATTCCAATGGCGCTGGCCGAAATGATATGCTTAACGGGAAAATCATGAGTTTCTATACTTAAATGTAATAACTCTAAGGCCTTTTTTCGGCTAGAAAGTATTAATGATTTATACGCTTTAGTCCAGCGCTGCGCAATAGACGATCCTGCTAAATTGATTATAATATTAACTCCTTCAAAACAGGAGATATCTATGATTTCAAGCTGAGGGTTCCAATAAAATCCTTTGTAATTTTCTTGAAGTTTAATCTTACTTTTTCGAGTGGTCAAATAATGTACATTAAAACCATTTTGTAAGCACTTCTTCACTAGTGCCTTACCTACTAATCCCGTAGCGCCTGTAATTAAAACTGTATTTGACATAATTCAAAATTAAGAATAACAAGCCCGTAAATAAATTAAAAGTAAAAGCTTTAACAATACTTTAAGCAAAACAAGGTGCTTATTAGGATAAAACTAACATACTACGCGGGCTTTGTTGCCCTCAACATCTCTCGTTTCCCTGGTGGTCCTTCCAAACGCTCTACCATAAAACCAACAGCTTGCATGGCACGTCGCACACTCCCTTTGGCTGCATAAGTCACCAAAACACCCTGCGGTTTAAGCGCTATGAACATTCGTTTAAAAATGGTTTCTGTCCATAAATCAGGTTGAACGCGAGCCCCAAATGCATCGAAGTAAACAAGGTCAAAAGAGGACACATCCTCTAATTTAGAAAAATCCTGTTGACGCTTTTTCAAAGTAAAAAGAGTGTTAATAGAATGCGGCGTTTCCCAAGAAACACTATGCATAGTATCAAAAACCGATTGTTGGTCTGGAGCAAGTAATTTTGAGTAGTTTAATTGCGATAATTCCTCTTGTAAAACCGGATAGGCTTCAATCCCCTCATATTGAATCTGAAGGTTAAGTGCTTCCGATTCCAGTGTCGTAATAAAGGCATTAAGCCCTGTGCCAAAACCTATTTCTATAATTCGCAATGAATTAACTTTATGAAGCTCCACAAAGTGGTGTAGCCCCATTTTAATAAATACATGCTTTGCCTCTTGAATAGCTCCATGAATGGAGTGATATTGTTCGTTCCAATCTTCAATTTGAATAGTCTTGGAACC
>OJEH01000254.1_pt1 | contig 16464 bp, 13 predicted proteins | sample 1593001 | NCBI WGS metagenome assembly OJEH01 (sample SAMN05416886, study PRJEB24817) | seawater metagenome | isolation source: Sea water | place: Canada:Atlantic | collected 2013-11 | reverse complement strand
AATCTACCGAATGATGATCAAATAACAACAACTCAGCCAATACCCACCTTAGATATTCTTACCACTATTAAGCCGTTATTAACCAACTTAGAGTGCGATGAAACATTAAAACATAGCCTAGATTCGTTATTAGCGGTGTTAAAACATAATTTAAGTAAGATAACTAATATAGTGCTAAGTAGCGAAAAGGTGTTGTGCCATGGAGATGCTAATTTCGCTAATGCGATGCGAATAAAAAGTGAGCATAAAAGTTCGACAGCTTTATATCAATTAATCGATTTTGAATGTGCATGTATTGCTCCCAGAGAATATGATATTGCAATGTTATTGGCCGTTAATGAGATTGAGCGTAATAAAATTAAAACATTTAATTTATTTGGCCTGCAACACAAAAGTAGTGCAAACAACTGCGAGAACCTATCAGAAATTGTCGACAATATACTAGGTGTCGGCCAGTTTGAGGCAAATATATCCAGTGATGCGGTTACGTGTTACTATGATTTATCCATATTAGTCAATTACTTGTGGTATTTCACTAAATATCAAGCTAACAAGCAGCAAAGCTACAAAATTTTAGCTGAAAATCAGATGTCGTTATTATCGGTCTGTTATTCACAAGCAAATACGATTTTAGATCAAATGAGATAAGCCGTATTAATCTTAAGACTAGTGGTAGTGCGAGAGTAAGTTGCATAGCGCATAATTACCCTAATCTCACTAATAGGTCTTTTATGTGAATTGGAAAGAATTTATAGAAAATAGAAATCGCTTATTTTGGCTAGTACACACTGCTGGTTGGTGTGGCTTTGCCTTGGTACATTACCTAGGTTCTTTGCTGCATGATTTACGCGATATTTTCCTTGTTATTATTTTATTAAATGCCTATGCGGGTTGGTTGTTTACTGCTCCTCTTAGATATATATATCGTCGTGTCTGGAATTTTACCCCGTTAAAAATAGCCTTCGTGGTTATTTTAACTTCCTATTGTACGGGGGTGCTTTGGCAGGTAGTTAAAAATATTAATTACTGGGAAATATACAAGCACGGTTACAGACCTGATTTTTGGCTTTATTACACCAAAAACAGTCTCCTCTCTTTCTTCATTATTTTAAGCTGGAGTGGTTTATACTTTGGTACTAAGTACTATCAAATGCTGCAAAAAGAAAAGCAAAACGTATTGCGTGCCAATAATGTTGCTCATCAAGCCCAATTAAAAATGTTGCGTTATCAGTTAAATCCACATTTTTTGTTTAACACCCTAAATGCTATATCAACGTTAATTTTGGTCGAAGAAAATAAAACAGCTAATGGTATGGTGACTAAACTAAGTGAGTTTTTACGCTATTCACTTGATAAAGATCCAATGAAGCGGGTAACCCTCGATAGTGAGCTACAAGCATTAAGACTGTATTTAGATATTGAAAAAGTACGCTTTGAAGAACGTTTACAAGTGATTTGTGAAGTTGCTACTGACTGTAATCTAGCTTTAGTGCCTAGCATGATACTGCAACCTCTAGCTGAAAACGCAATTAAACATGCTGTTGCCGTGCAGGAAGAAGGTGGTTCCATCAATATATCAGTACGTCGTTTTGGTAACGATTTACTAATAGAATTGGCTGATAATGGCCCAGGTGCAGATATTAAAAATGGTAATCTATTTCGAGAAAATGGTGTAGGTTTGGTCAATACGCGAGAACGCTTACAAGCCTTGTATCAGAATGATTTTTCTTTAGTTGTTGCCAACAATGTACCAACTGGTGTTAAAATCAGCATAAGAATTCCCTATGAAGTTGGCGGCCGAATATGAGCAAGCTACTCAGCACAATAATTGTTGATGACGAACCTTTGGCTAGAAAAGGTCTTGCGGTTCGTTTACAAGAACATCCAGATATAAACATTGTTGCACAGTGCAGCAATGGAAGAGAAGCATTAGAGGCGGTTAAAACTTTCCAGCCTGATTTGTTATTTCTTGATATTCAAATGCCAGGCTTGAATGGCTTTGGAGTGGTTGAGGCTATATTGGATCAAGGTTTGGATTTGCCTATGGTGGTATTTGTTACTGCTTACGATCAATATGCTATGCAAGCTTTTGAAGTACATGCACAAGACTATTTACTAAAGCCTGCCGATGAACAACGACTTGCACAAACTTTAGATAAAATTCGTCAGAACATCAGCAGTGAAGTCAACGCGAAGCATAAATCTAAACTCGTAAGACTTGTTAGTGATGTTACGGGTAATGATTGTGAAAAAATCCTCCAAGAACTAGAAAACAATGAACCTGTTAGTATATCAAGCTACTCTGATGTACTTGCGATAAAAGATGCAGGTGAAGTTAGTAGGGTACCAGTAAAAGACATTTTATGGATAGATGCTGCTGGCGACTATATGTGTGTTCATACGCATGATAATACTCATATTTTACGTAAAACCATGAAGCAACTCGAAGAAGTGTTAGACCCCAGACGATTTTTGAGAAGCCACCGCTCCACCATAGTCAATAAAAGTTATGTTGATAAGTTTTGCAGTCAACTTAATGGTGAATATTACTTAGTTATGTCAAATGGTAAAGAGTTGAAAGTTAGTCGAAGTTATAAAGAAAAAGTGAAAAAATCTGTTACCACTTAATTTTAAAGATTATTTATATAACAAAGCCTTGGTTTAAATGTCGTTAATTAAAAATATGGGTTGTTTATTGAACCTGAAAATAACGACAGTGACCAAATTACAGTTGAACTTTAATTATGTTCACTGAACAATTGATTATTAGTTTAAAAATCTATTATATAAACCTTTTTAAGCGGAGTGTTTTAAGTGTTGAGTATTGATAATTTCATGGAAAACTTCATCAACAATTCTTCTAATCGACAAAAAATGACACCGATTGCAGCTGAAGATATTGACGAACTTGAACAACGGTTAGCTGCAAATTTACCAAACGCATATAAATACCTTCTGCTAAATTATGGTTTGCTGCATTCTCCTAATGTTATGACAAAAACATGCGACTTATCAGTCGAGTTTACTCAAGTGCAAGATTTTCTCAGCCTTGAAGACGTATATTCATTATCTAAGTTATATGAACTCAGTGGTATGCCAAAAGACCATATTTTGTTTGCCTCTGATTGCAAAGGCAATATGTTTTGTTTCAAACTGAGTGAATGTTTGTTGTCGCAAGCTGATATAGCTGTATGGTTTTACAATCAACATAAGCAAACTATTGAAAAAACAGCAGATACATTTGATCAGTGGCTAACATCGTTTACGGCGGGTTGAACCTCTAGTTAACTATTTGACCTTATATAAATGAAATATAAACGCCTAGCATTTAACGCTGGGCGTTTGTCATTCTAGGGTGTTTAATATTTGCTAATGGCTTCCGTTGACTAAGCGCTATGAAAAGTTTGAGTTAACCTTTACAGTCGATATAAAGGAAAATATGACTATGAGCGAAGGTGCCGATGAGTTATGCGTTATAGGTAATAATTCATAGACGATATACTAGGGAAACGGTTACTTCGTCATCCGTTGCATTAAATAAGGTATTAAATAAATTTCATTGATGATCAGCGCAATGTTATTGTTCCTAATCGTTTCTAGTTGATGCGAAAAATTTAAATGTTAGATTTGAATTTAAACGATTTAGCAGGATTTAAGTTTAATAATGATCTTTATTTATGCATAAACGTATCTCTACAAAAACTAAAACAAAAGGATTAACAAAATGTTAAGAATAAAATCAATACTCATTTGCTTAGTTCTAGCTGTACTTGTTTCTGGCTGTAGTTTCCGGTTTATATATAATCATTTAGATTGGTGGACTAATTGGTATCTGGACGACTATATAACGCTAAACGAGCAACAACAAAAAATATTTGATGAAGAATTTGAGCGACTTCATCTATGGCATAGAGAAACACAGCTGCCTTTATATTTAAAGCAACTTAATGACATTAAATTACTCATTAATAGTGAAATGAGTCCTGAACAGGTTAGCAATAACCTCGATCAATTGTTACAACATTGGCAAAACTTTTTAATTGCTGCAGAGCCTAAATTACAACCTTTAGCTTTTGGTTTATCTAAGAGTCAAAAGCAGCAGTTATTAACCGCATTAACCGAAAATAACCAAGATAATATCGACGATTATGAAAATTTAAATGATAAAGATTGGCATGAAGAGCGAAGTGATGAGCAAATAGACCAGCTCAAATCATGGTTTGGCAAGCTAAGTTCAGAACAGAAAGCGCAAGTAACCAAAATGAGTAAAAAGTATCAACAATCTTTTATGACTCGCATGGCTTATCGTCAACGTTGGAGTAATGAGTTTGCTCAACTTTTAAATGGTGACTTACCTGAACATCAATTCAAGTTTGAATTTTATCGCTTATTTGTCAACGGAAGAAGTTTAAGAGACGAACAACTAAACGAAATTACAGAGAACAACAGTAAGGTTTTTGCTGAAATTTTTGTCTACATGGTGAGTACAATTAGTGATAAACAACGAAAACGAATAAACAAAAAACTTAATAAAGTGATAGGCGATCTGGAATACTTAATGGCTCATGATTAGTCAAAACTTTTATTTTATTAATCAGATAAATAGGGAGTGTACTCAGCCGTTTAGTCATCTCGGTAATTATCTGTGTATTTATCTATGCAGTTATTTTAAGTAGGTATTTAATTCGCCTCTTTTATTAATGAATAAGCACGACAACAACTGAGAGAAAAGCTATTAAATAGCGATAAAAAAATAGGCAGTGTTTAAACACTGCCTATTTTATTTATCGTCATTAACAATATCACAAGTTACCGATATACCATTTTTAAATAGGTATATTAAGCAAAATGTTTTTTAGTTAACGTAAGTACTTTCAGTGTATTAGTAGCACCAACGGTTTCCATTAAATCACCGTGGGTTAAAATAACTTTATCGCCAACAACTAATTCAGAGCCTTTAACAACAGCAGACAATACATCTTGTGCCATTTTTTCAGCATTTACAGCAACAGTAGAATCATAAGCTACAGGATATACGCCACGATAAATAGCCGTTTTAGTTAAAGTTTTACTGTGTCGAGATAATGAAAATATTGGCAAGCCAGATGAAATTCTAGACATAATTTTTGTGGTATGGCCAGACTCAGTCAGTGCAATTATTGCTTTTACACCATCTAAGTGATTGGCAGCATACATAGCAGACAAAGCAATAGTTTCTGAAACTTCAGTGAAGATTGCTTCAACACGATGCTTTGACGTAGTAACAGAGCTTTCTTTCTCAGCGCCAATACACACACTTGCCATCGCTTTAACCGTTTCAATAGGGTATTTACCCGCAGCTGTTTCGGCTGAAAGCATAACAGCGTCTGTGCCATCAAGTACCGCATTCGCTACATCCATAACTTCAGCGCGTGTAGGCATAGGCTGTTCGATCATGGTTTCCATCATTTGTGTTGCGGTAATAACAACACGGTTTAATTGGCGACTACGAGCGATAATATGTTTTTGTTTACCAACGAGTGCAGCATCGCCAATTTCAACACCTAAATCACCGCGAGCAACCATAACTACATCAGAGGCTAAAATAATACCATCTAATACTTCATTATCGTTAACTGCTTCTGCGCGTTCAACTTTAGAGACTAAACGCGCGTCACAACCGGCTTCTTGTGCTAACAAGCGAGCTTCTCGCATATCTGAAGCATCGCGAGGGAAAGAAACAGCTAAGAAATCAACATTAATTTTTGCAGCTAATTTAATATCTTCTTTATCTTTATCCGTAAGGGCAGGTGCAGTAAGACCACCACCTTGTCGATTAATACCTTTATTGTTTGATAAAGGTCCACCTACGGTTACTTCAGTAAATACCGACTGTCCTTTAGTTTCAAGTACACGTAATTGCACGCGACCATCATCTAAAAGCAAAATATCATCAGGTCTTACATCTTGTGGAAGTTTTTTGTAATCAATCCCTACTTTTTCCTGGCAACCTTCACCTTTGGCTAAAGATGCATCTAATTCAAATTTATCACCAATAGCTAATTTGATTGGACCATCTTTAAACGTTGATACACGAATTTTAGGCCCTTGTAAGTCACCTAATATACCTACGTATATACCTAACTCTTTTGATAGTTCACGAACAGTATTTGCGCGATCAATGTGATCTTGAGGAATGCCGTGAGAAAAGTTTAATCTAACAACGTTTACACCTGCAGCTAATACTTGTTTTAATACGTTTCTGTCATCAGTTGCCGGACCTAACGTCGCGACAATCTTGGTTCTTCTAGGCATGGTATTCCTTAAGGTTATCTATTTCTATTTGTTATAAAGCATTTGGCTTATATCACCAATAGCTACTAATTAGTCTTTACGTTCAAACCGAGAGCTGCGCAGACTGTCTTTAACTTTCTTTAAATTGTCTCTAAATTTTGTGCCACGACGCAAGGTAAACCCAGTCGCTAAACAATCAATTAATGTAAGCTGGGCAATACGTGAAGCCATTGGCATGTAAAGATCGGTATCTTCAGCAACATCTACCGACAATACAAAGTTACATTCTTTTGCTAGTGGGGTACCTGCAGTTGTTATCCCTATGACGGTAGCATCGTTTTCACGCGCTAAACTTGCAACATCGACTAAAGCTTTAGTTCTGCCGGTATGAGATATAACAACTACAACATCTCCTTGACGACTATTAATAGCACTCATACGTTGCATTAATATGTCATCGAAATAAACAACAGGGACATTAAAGCGGAAAAATTTATTTTGTGCGTCATGTGCCACAACTGCTGAAGCGCCTAAGCCAAAAAATGATATTTTATTCGCTTGGGTTAATAAATCTACTGAGCGATTAATCGTAGAAGTGTCTAAACTTTTACGAGCTAATTCGAGATTAGCCATAGTAGATTCGAAAATTTTTGAGGTGTATTCATCAGCTGAATCATTTTCGTCAACATGTCGATTAACATAAGGCGTACCGTTAGCAAGACTTTGTGCTAAATGAAGTTTAAAGTCAGGGTAGCCTTTAGTATCAAGACGGCGACAAAATCGATTAACGGTTGGTTCACTTATATTTGCTTGCTTCGCCAAGGCGGCGATACTGGCATGTATAACAGTACCGGGTGATGATAATATAACTTCTGCCACTTTACGTTCAGATTTACTGAAAGTTTCTAACTCGTTGGCGATTTTTTCTAATATATTCATTACGTTTTAGCCTTAGCGGGTTACTTAATTAGTACTATACTGTCTATATTAAGCGTAACTGTAATTTGTTTTCTGTCTTTACAACAGAAAATATGAAAATTAATTTCATATTTTACGCTAATATAAAACAAAAGTAGTAGTTTTTGCAAACTTTATATATATATCTGTATATAAAATGGCTCTGTACAGACTGTTTTTAAATGAAAAACCATCAATGTAATAAACTTACAGAAAGTCCTTTACTGTCGAAGCCATAGCAGATAAATTAGCTATATATGTAGTTTAGTTACAGTAAAATAAAAAATTGAGAATACATGCTATGAAAAATTTAGATAAACCTTTAGCAAGTGAAATTGTTATTTTTGGAGCACTTGGAGACTTATCTCGTCGCAAACTTTTACCGTCTCTATATCAATTAGAACTCGCAGGGCTATTAAGTGATGACACCCGCATTATTGCTGTTGCTCGTAATGATCTTGCGCTGGAAGATTTTACAAAACAAATAAATGACAGTTTGAATGAGTTTATTCCTGAAGCGTTAGATGAAGATATCGTAAGCAAGTTTCTTTCACGACTGGTCTACCAACAACTCGACTTTAAAGATATTAATGCCTATAAAAACCTTGCAGAAACCTTAGCTACATTTGAGGGCGCTCGTGTTTATTATTATTCAACACCTCCTGCTATCTTTGGTGATATTAGCGAAGGCTTAAAGTCAGCTGATCTCATCGCTGATACTGATAGAGTCGTAATGGAAAAACCTATCGGTCATTGCTTAGAGTCATCTAAGGTCATTAACGATCAAGTTTCACGTTACTTTAAAGAAAATCAAATTTATCGAATTGATCATTATCTTGGTAAAGAAACTGTTTTAAACCTGTTAGTTTTACGATTTGCTAATAGTTTATTCACCAATAACTGGGATCGTAACTGTATCGACCATGTGCAAATTACTGTAGCCGAAAGTGTTGGTATTGAAGGGCGTTGGGGTTTTTATGACGAAGCGGGTCAAATGCGTGACATGGTGCAAAACCATTTATTACAAGTGTTGTCGCTACTAGCAATGGAACCACCGGCAGATTTAGGTGCTGATAGTATTCGAGATGAAAAGTTAAAAGTAATAAAAGCGCTTAAGCCTATTACTTTACAGAATGTTAAAGAAAAAACCGTTCGTGGCCAATATGCAGATGGTTACTTAAACGGTGTTGCTGTACCAGGATATTTAAATGAAGAAGGTGCAAAAGCAAATAGTACGACGGAAACGTTTGTGGCTATTAAAGCAGAAATAGACAACTGGCGCTGGGCGGGTGTTCCATTTTACTTGAGAACTGGTAAACGTATGCCACAGAAACACAGCGAGATTGTTGTACACTTTAAACAACAAGCGCATAACATTTTTAACGAGAGCTATGCTGAATTGCCATCAAATAAATTAACGATTCGTTTGCAACCTGACGAAGGCGTTGAGCTTGAAATGATGAATAAAATTCCAGGTATTGCTTCACAAATGCAAATTCATGAAAACAAGCTAGATTTAAGCTTTTCAAAAACATATGACAACCAGCGAGTTGTAGGTGCTTATGAACGGTTGCTTCTTGAAGTGATTAAAGGCGATCAATCACTGTTTGTAAGACGTGATGAAGTTGAAGCGGCTTGGAGCTGGGCTGATAGCATTATTGAAGCATGGCAATCAACAAATAGTGCACCAAAACCATATGCAGCAGGTTCTTGGGGACCTGTTTCATCAATTTCTTTAATAGCGCGTGATGATCGCCATTGGGTAGAATAATGTATCAAATTAACGAGTTCGAACAACGTGAATTATTAGATGAGTCTCTAGCAGATAAAGTTGCAGCGATATTAACCGCTGCAGTTGAATCGAAAGGAAAAGCAAGTATTGCTGTTTCAGGGGGCTCAACCCCTAAAGGTTTTTTTCAAGCTTTATCAAAGAAGAAACTGGCTTGGCGAGCAATTACTATTACCTTAGCAGATGAACGTTGGGTGGATATTACATCGAGCGATAGTAACACCAAGTTAGTACACGAAAATTTATTACAAAATGAAGCAGTAAATGCGAATTTTTTTCATCTGAAACAAGGTGATGAATTAGCTGATGAAACGCTTAATGATTTAAACATAGTGGCGAATCAAGAGTTATTACCCTTAGATGTATTAATTCTAGGCATGGGTGAAGATGGTCATACTGCTTCGTTATTTCCTTGCAGTGACGAAATAACACAGTGTTTAGCTAAAGATAGCGAAGCACTGATAAAAGTTACACCAAAATCTGCAGCATATCAGCGTATTAGTTTTAGCTTTGCTGCATTGTCGCAAAGTAAAAATACCTTTTTACATATAAGCGGTGCAAGCAAGAAGCAAGTGTTAGCAACTGCTATTGCCGGGCAAGAATGCCGTGAAATGCCGATCAGAGCATTTTTACAAGCACCAGACGTAAATACACAAGTTTATTGGGCACTTTAATTATGACTAAAATTTCTATGAATAAAAATATTCTCAGTATCACACAGCGCATAATCGATCGCAGTAAAGCGAGTCGCGCTGCATACCTTGAAAAAATTGAAGGTGAAAGATCAACAACAGTACACCGTGCTAATTTATCCTGTGGTAATTTAGCACATGGTTTTGCCGCATGTGGTAAAGACGATAAAACAACATTACGCGGTGTTAATCATTCTGATGTTGCTATTGTATCTGCATACAACGATATGCTTTCTGCGCATCAACCTTACCAAACTTACCCTGATATTATTAAAGCTGCGGTTAAAGAAACAGGTGGTGTTGCACAGTTTGCTGGTGGCGTTCCTGCTATGTGTGATGGGGTGACTCAAGGTCAACCAGGCATGGACTTAAGTTTAATGAGCCGTGATGTAATAGCAATGTCTACAGCTGTTGCCTTGTCGCACAATATGTTCGACGGCGCTTTAATGTTAGGTATTTGTGACAAAATTGTACCAGGCTTACTAATCGCAAGTATGACCTTTGGCCATTTACCTACAGTATTTGTACCTGCTGGTCCTATGCCTTCTGGTTTACCTAACAAAGACAAAGCACGCGTTCGTCAACAGTACGCAAAAGGTGAGGTGGGTGAAGAAGAGTTATTAGAAGCTGAATCTGCGTCTTATCATAGTGCAGGTACATGTACCTTCTTCGGTACGGCAAATTCAAACCAATTAGTGGTTGAAGTTATGGGTTTACATTTACCTGGTGCTTCTTTTATTGCCCCGAATACACCACTACGTGAAGAGTTAACCAAAGCCGCTGCACGCCAAGTAACCCGTTTAACTCAGCAATCGGGCAACTACATGCCAATAGGTAAAATGGTTGACGAACGTTCAATTGTTAATGCAATTGTTGCTTTGTTAGCTACGGGTGGCTCTACCAATTTAACCATGCACATTATAGCCTTCGCTAAAGCCGCAGGTATTATTATTAACTTCCAAGATTTTAATGATTTATCTGATGCTGTGCCATTACTTACACGTATTTATCCAAATGGTCATGCTGATATTAATCAATTTCAAGAAGCGGGTGGCATGGCATTGCTATTTAAAGAGCTGATTGATGCAGGTTTGGTACATGAAGACGTTGAAACCATTTGTGGACGTGGCTTAACACGTTACACCCAGCGCCCAGTGCTAGAAAATGGCAAACTATTGTGGATTGACAGTGCTACAACTTCAGGCGATGACGAAATCATTGCTAGCGTTGCTAAGCCGTTTAGTAGCCATGGTGGTCTGCAAGTAATGAAAGGTAACTTAGGTGTTTCAGTGTTAAAAACATCTTCACTTCGTGAGGGTAGTTTTGTGATTAAAGCACCAGCGGTTGTATTTGAAGATCAACATGAACTAGACGTTGCTTTTAATGCAGGTGAATTAGAGAAAGACTTTATTGCGGTTGTTCGCTTTCAAGGACCTAAAGCGCGTGGTATGCCTGAATTACATAAGCTAACGCCACCATTAGGTGTGCTACAAGACAAAGGCTACAAAGTTGCGTTAGTTACCGACGGCAGAATGTCGGGTGCGTCAGGTAAAGTCCCTGCAGCCATTCATTTATGCCCAGAAGCGTTAGATGGCGGATTAATTTCTAAAATTAACACCGGTGACATGATTTTACTTGATGGTGAAACAGGCGAGCTAACATTATTAGTTGAAGAAAGTGAATTAGCAAAACGTGAAAACGCCACTTTTAAAGTCAATGGCCATCACCAAGGTATGGGGCGTGAACTTTTTGGTTTTATGCGTCGTAACTTAAGCTCTGCTGAAACAGGTGCCTGTTCACTTTTTGATGAGAACTTTCAAGGCGAATCATAATTATGCCTCTAAACGAATTAAACATTATTGCTGATATTGGTGGAACCAATATGCGTGTCGCCCAAGTCGACGCGCGCGGCAATATTGCCGATATTACCATCTACGCATGTGCTGAACATGAAAGCTTGTCAGTTGTATTAACAGACTTTATGACTAAGCATCAGTTAATTGGTAAAAAAGTTAATGCTTGTTTAGCTATTGCTTGCCCAGTAGATAAAGATCTTATTGTGATGACCAATTTACCTTGGCAGTTTTCACAATCACAATTAAAAGCACAACTTTCTCTTAATGAATTGATATTAATTAATGACTTTACCGCTATCGCTCATTCAATTCCGCATTTAGGTGCCAATCAAAAAGTTCAAATTGGTATTGGAGAAGTACTTGCCAACAAGCCTATTTCAATTTGCGGCGCTGGTACAGGTTTAGGGGTTGCTAATTTAATTCCTGTAGATACAAACTGGCATAGCTTAAGCGGTGAGGGTGGTCATGTAGATTTTGCTCCTGTTGATGAACAAGAAATTGCAATATTACAGTTTCTATCAAAAAAATATGCACGAGTTTCTAGTGAGCAGTTATTGTCAGGTCTAGGTATCGAACAAATTTATCAGGCGTTGAGCTTTGTAAAAAATGGCGAAGCAACTGTATTGCCGGCTAAAGAGATCACAGAAAAAGCATTAGCGAACGATTGCAGCTTATGTATAGAAACCTTAGCGCAGTTTTGTCGAATTCTTGGAAGTTTTGCTGGCAATCTAGCTTTAACGCTTGGAAGCTACGGTGGTGTTTATATTGCCGGCGGTATTGTTCCACGTTTTATTGAGTTTTTTTCAAACAGTGAGTTTAGAAAAAGATTTGAAGCAAAAGGTAGATTATCAAGTTTTAATCAGCCCATTCCAACATTTGTCGTTACAGAGGAACAGCCTGGTTTACTTGGCGCATCAGCGTATCTTAAACAGTTTATCTCACAACAAAACCAAGCCAATACTATAAACCAAACAACTAACACTATGAATTATTAAGAGGAATTATGACTTTATCAAATAAATGGCAAATTCAGCCGTCAGATCTGTTTGCAATGGGCCCTATAGTTCCCGTTTTAGTGATCAAAGATGTTAAAGATGCACTGCCGATTGCAGAAGCATTATTAGCTGCGGATATAAAAGTTTTAGAAGTTACACTGCGCACTCCAGCGGCTTTAGAAGTGATCAGCACCATAGCTAAACACTTACCTGAAGCAGTAATTGGCGCAGGAACGGTTACTAATCGTGAATTGTTGCAACAGTCTTACGACGCTGGCGCAAAGTTTGCCATTAGCCCTGGCTTAACTAAAGATTTATTACAAGCGGGTAAAGAAGGTAACTTGGCACTAATTCCTGGTATTTCGTCAATATCAGAGTTAATGGACGGTATAGATTCAGGTTACGATCACCTTAAGTTTTTCCCTGCTGAAGCTTCTGGCGGTGTTAAGGCACTTCAATCTATTGGCGGCCCATTCCCCGACATTAAGTTTTGTCCAACGGGTGGTATAAACATCAATAATATTAGAGATTATTTAGCCTTATCTAATGTTGCTTGTTGTGGTGGTTCTTGGTTAGTTTCTGACGAAATTATACAACAGGCAAATTGGCAAGAGATTACGCGTTTAGCCAAGCAAGCACTTGAGCATGTTAAATAGTAAAGGCTAAACCTAGCTAAATATAATTGAAGGTAAACAATTAAATTAACTTGAATCGTATTTCTTTAGTTAGTTAGTTAGTTAGTTAGTTAGTTAGTTAGTTAGTTATTAGCCAGATATTAATTATGCCGCTCACTTAAGGTGAGCGGCTTTTTTATAAGTGTAAATTTTATTTTTAGAATGCGAGCAAACATACGGTAAATAAACACTCCATCTCTAAAGTATTTATATCAATTGGTATTAGAGGTGTTTCCACACACCGCTATTATTTTTGCCAGATTAACAATGAAAAATTCATTTTAACTGACTTATCTACCCGAAAATATATATAACCCAAGACATTTCTTTGTTGCAGCATTGTTTCATTAGATGAGTGTTACCGTGTTGGTATAGAAGTGTACTAGTGAAAATGTGACTATACTTATTAAGGGAATCGAAAGCCAGTTCAACTTTAGATAATAGTCGTCAGTTAGCTTAAGGAGATGTAAATTTAACTATATTTGTATCGGCAGTAGAATTAAAAAAGCCAGATTAAATCTGGCTTTAGTTCAGTTATTCCTAACAAACGATGCTTTATTTAGAAATATAAGTCGCTAAGTCTAAAATTTTATTAGAATAACCAATTTCATTGTCATACCAAGAAACAACTTTAACAAAGGTGTCTGTTAACGCAATACCGGCTTCAGCATCAAAAACTGAAGTACAACGTTCACCAATAAAGTCGTTAGAAACAACAGCATCTTCTGTGTACCCTAAAATACCTGCTAAAGCACCTTGTGAAGCTGCTTTCATTGCTGCACATATTTCTTCATATGTAGCCGGCTTTTCAAGATTAACCGTTAAATCAACAACCGAAACATTTGGGGTAGGTACTCGAAATGCCATACCCGTTAACTTACCGTTTAACTCAGGAATTACTTTACCCACAGCTTTTGCTGCGCCGGTTGATGAAGGAATAATGTTTTGTCCTGCACCACGACCGCCACGCCAATCTTTAGCTGATGGGCTATCAACAGTTTTTTGCGTTGCTGTAGTTGCGTGAACTGTCGTCATTAAACCATCTTTAATGCCCCAGTTGTCGTTTAATACCTTAGCAATAGGTGCTAAGCAGTTAGTCGTACAAGAAGCATTTGAAACAATGTCCTGTCCTTTATATTCAGTGTGATTAACACCCATAACAAACATTGGAGTCGCATCTTTAGAAGGAGCAGAAAGCACAACCTTTTTCGCACCAGCTGCTATATGTTTACGAGCAGATTCGTCAGTTAGAAATAAACCCGTTGACTCTACAACAACGTCAACATCAACCTCATCCCACTTTAAATCTAGTGGGTTACGCTCTGCAGTCACTCTAACTTTTTTACCGTTTACAACTAAATGCCCATCAACAATATCAACAGTGCCATTAAAGCGACCGTGAGTAGAGTCATATTTAAGCATATAAGCGATGTAATCAACGTCGATCAAATCGTTAATGGCTACAATTTCAACATCTGTTCGAGCAAATGCTTCTCTAAATACGAATCTACCAATACGACCAAACCCGTTAATGCCTACTTTAATTGTCATAATGAAACCTTTAAAACAAAATTCAAATATATTATGTAGTAAAATTACACCATTTGTCGGGAATTACAAGTTTTAAATCGATTAATCTTTCTAAATATCGATTTAATGCTTGTTTTGTTACGTATTGTTACTAAAATGTCTGCATTTAAGAGTAGAATACAAAGAAATAATTATTTTTCGTTAGTATTTAACGAATTATCTCTATTAATTGATGATGCTATAATGCGTTATTTTTAACTTTACTGGATATTTTATAATGAAAAACAACAGTGTATGCGATATTGGTTTTATAGGCTTAGGCGTTATGGGGAAAAACTTAGTGCTGAACTTAGCTGATAATGGTTACAGTATTGCTGCTTTTGATCTTGATCTTGGTAAAGTTGACGATGTTATAGCGCAAGATAAGGCTGAAAGTGGCTTACCTAGCGCACGTGTTGTTGGATGTACTTCTTATACGGAATTACTGTCACGCTTAAAGCCTCCACACCTTATTGTATTATCTGTGCCGGCAGGTGCTCCTGTCGACCAAGTATGTGAAAACTTAATTGGTGCAGGTGTTCAACCTGACGATATTGTTATTGATACTGGTAATAGCTTATGGGTGGATACCGTTGCGCGTGAAAAGAAATATAAAAGCAATTTTATTTTATTTTCTTCAGCGGTTTCAGGTGGTGAAGTGGGCGCACGTTTTGGTCCGGCGTTAATGCCAAGTGGCTCTCCTTATGCTTGGACTCGAATTAAACCTATTTGGGAAGCAATAGCCGCTAAAGTAGACGCTGAAACGGGTAAGCCAATTGAACGTACAAAACCCGGTGAAATAGTAACAGAAGGCGAACCTTGTGCTGCTTATATAGGACCTGCTGGTGCCGGACATTATGTAAAAATGGTACATAACGGTATTGAATATGCTGACATGCAAATTATCTGTGAAGCTTATCAAATGCTTCGCGATGGCTTAGGGCTAAGTAGCGATGAAATAGCCGATATTTTTTCACGTTGGAATAAAGGGCCGCTAGAAAGCTATTTAATGGAAATATCTGTAGAAGTTTTACGTCACCGTGTTGGCGACGAAGAAACACCATTAGTAGATTTAATTTTAGATAAAGCAGGTCAAAAGGGCACAGGATTGTGGACAGCGGTGAGTAGTTTAGAACTTGGTACTCCGGCACCAACTATTGCTCAAGCAGTTTACGCGCGTTCAATTTCATCTTTTAAAGATTTACGTATTAAAGCTTCAGCAATTCTTGCCGGGCCAGAGATTGCTGCAGTTGACGCTTCTGAAAAAGAAGCATTTATTGAGCAGCTTCATGGCGCTATTTACAGTGCTAAAATTTGTGCTTATGCTCAAGGGTTTCAACTAATGAAATTGGCTGAAAAAGAACATAACTGGCAGCTAAACTTTGCCAGTATTGCAAAAATTTGGCGTGCAGGTTGTATTATTAGAGCGGCATTTTTACAGTCAATAACCGAAGCATTTGAACGCGAACCAGATTTAGATAACTTGTTATTTGATACTTTCTTTTCTGAGCAATTAAGTAAGCATCAAATTAACTGGCGTAAGTCGGTTTCAAATTCAGCGCTAATGGGTATTCCAACAGGCGCAATATCTTCAGCATTATCATATTATGACCTGTCTCTTATACACATCTCCGAGCCCACGAGACGGACTCCTATCTC
>OJEH01000247.1_pt1 | contig 16645 bp, 14 predicted proteins | sample 1593001 | NCBI WGS metagenome assembly OJEH01 (sample SAMN05416886, study PRJEB24817) | seawater metagenome | isolation source: Sea water | place: Canada:Atlantic | collected 2013-11 | reverse complement strand
ACGAGATAGGAGTCCGTCTCGTGGGCTCGGAGATGTGTATAAGAGACAGAAAAAGTATCCTGTACAATATGGGTCTGAAGACGTATCCTTTTATAGAAAAAATAGTTATCAAGTGGGTCTTCACTTTCGTCTGGGCTGGGAAATGCAAGAATACAGTATAAACCAACTTGAAATATTTCCTGCAATAATTTTAGGCAGGATATTTGAAAGATATATTGACATCATTAGTTATAATACCTTGGAAGAAAATCAGAGAAATGATTGGGCAAAGCAACGGGAAGATGCAATAGCGGCTGGAGCTAATTTATTAGAATTAGAGCAGGAAGATCCTTTATCGCATAAACTATTATTTTATAAAAATTTACTTGATGTTAACAATCTTTGCTTTAAGTTCAATTTGCTTAAATCTTCTTTCTCAGAAGAATCCATAACCCTGTTTAAAGAGCATTTTGGAGATAGATCGGTTGAAGGTCAGGCATTTAGTTACAGTGACACTACTATTTCTGCTTCAATAAATCTAGAACAAGATAGGGAAACAGTACATTCTGATAGTGATTTGCATCCACAAGGGGTTATAAAATTAAATAATGCAGATTTTGAATTTATTAAATCTTTCATTACTGACTATGTCACAAATGAGTGCGATGGAGATTGGGAGAGTGTATCTGATAGTTTTTATAATTGTTTCTCTCTATACTTTAAAATGCCTAGTGATGTATGGATTGATTTTCAAACCCTAGCAAAAGAATTAACAAATTCAGAATTAAATGAAGAATTTGATGAATTTGAGGGCTTATTATCTGACTTTGTAGGAATCACAATTCCTGAATCTGGAGTATATCAAGGGTTTGATTCAGGGGACTTTGATTCAGGTAATATGTAATGATAAATCTTAGTAAACAGTTTATTTATAAAAAATGGGATTACCAGATTCTATTAAGTTATAAGTCAGAAATCAAAACTCGTTGTGAAAAAATCGAAGTTCTCTCCAAACTTTCTCCCATAATTCCAAATACCAATTTTGAATGGGGAAAAGAAAGGTTGATTCAAAGACAGGTTAGAATAAAAAATACTACGAAAATTTCCAATTATTATAATTTTGAAAAATTAAGAGATCTAGCCATTTTGCTAGATATAAAAGACAGCTTAAATTTAATTCATGGCGATATTTGTCCCAGAAATATTTTATGGTCTGATTTTGAGAATTCTTATTTTGTTATTGACTGGGAGCCTGATTTATTTCAAATTAGAAATGGTAAAAAATCTCATATAACAACAGTTGAATATGCATATCCGAAGGATAAGTATACTAAAGCTCCTTGTAGTTTAAAAGGAGATAAATATTCATTTATAAAAACCCTACATAAATGTATTAAAAAAGAGTTTACTTTTACTTCTGATAAATTATTAGACCTAACTTATATCAGTATCTTAAAAAAAATTATTCAATGATATATAATAATATAAGAAAAGCCAATATTAATGATTTGGATAGGGTTCTGAAAATAACAAAATCATGTGCTAAGGCGATGGAATCAAAAAAAATATTTCAATGGAACGATGGTTACCCAAGCTTATCTGCATTTGAAAACGACATTAATAATAATTGGCTATATGTAAACATTAAAGGTGAAGAAATAATTGGCTGTATTTGCGTATCTGATTTTATGGATGAGGAGTATGATACTGTCAAGTGGCTAACGGATAATAATAATAATAACATCTACATTCATAGGTTAGCTGTTGACCCTGTACATCAAGGGGTGGGTTACGCACAAAAAATGATGTCTTTCGCTGAAGAGTTTGCTAAAAAAAATAAATATACATCAATCCGTTTAGATACTTTTTCAAAGAACATGAAAAATCAAAAGTTTTATAAACAAAGAGGGTACAAAAAACTTGGTGAAATTTTTTTTCCTAATCAAAGCATGCATCCATTTTATTGTTATGAACTTTTATTATGAATTTAATAAAATACCAACAAATCCATAAGCTTGCAATTCCTGCTTTAATTTCTGGAATAGCCGAGCCTATATTATCAATAACAGATACAGCTATTGTAGGGAATGTAGAATACAATTCAACCGAAGCTCTTGGTGCTGTAGGAATTGTTGGTGCTTTTTTATCAATGTTGGTTTGGGTTTTTGGACAAAAAAGAAGTGTAATTGCTTCAATCGTTTCACAAGCTATTGGGGCAAAAAAAATTGAAGAAATCAAAACACTACCTTCTCAGGCAATATTTATAATTTTATTGTTTAGTCTTTTAATTATTGGGATTACTTATCCTTTTGCTGAAAATTTATTTCGCCTTTACAATGCCTCTGATTTAGTTTTAGAATATAGTGTAGATTATTATAAAATAAGAGTTGTTGGTATTCCATTTACACTAATGACGATTGGTATATTTGGAATTTTTAGAGGTCTTCAAAATACTGTTATTCCAATGAGAATAGCAATTATTGGGACATTACTAAATGTTTTTTTAGATGTTATTTTTGTATATGGAGTTGATGGCTTTATTAATCCAATGCATATAAATGGCGCTGCTTATGCAAGTGTAATTGCTCAAATAGTAATGGCTTCTTTAGCTGTTTTTTTGCTATATAATAAAACTCAAATTACATTAAAGTTTAGTCTCCCATTTAATAAAAAAATAAAAGGATTCTTACTAATGTTTTCTAATTTAATTATTAGAACTGTCGCTTTAAATGTAGCCCTATATTTTGGAAGTTCTTTTGCTGCTAAGTATGGCAATGAGTTTATTGCTGCATACACAATTGCGATAAACTTGTGGTTTCTTGGTGCCTTTGTAATTGACGGGTATTCGAGTGCTGGGACAATACTTTCAGGAAAATTGTTTGGAGAGAAATCCTATAAATCACTTGTTGACCTGGCGGTTAAACTTACTGTAATAGGCTTTCTTTTAGGGTTAGTAATGCTAATTCTTGGTTTTATTTTTTATGATTATTTAGGGTTAATATTTACCCAGGAAAAAGTAGTTTTATTAGAGTTTTCTAATGTTTTATGGATGGTATTAATAATGCAACCATTATGTGCAATAGCATTTATATATGATGGAGTTTTTAAAGGCTTGGGGTGGATGAAAGAACTAAGAAATGTTCTTTTATTTTCGACTTTTATGGTTTTTCTTCCGGCATTATTATTAGCAGATGGTTATGGGTATAAGTTAGAGGGTATTTTCTTTGCATTTACTCTGTGGATAATAGCGAGAGGGGTTCCTTTAATTATTAAATTTTATAAAACTTGTGTTCCCCTTGCACAAAAAATGTAAATTTGAATAAAATTATATAAATGTCTACTATTAGAATTACTAAGCAATTTTCGTTTGAAGCAGGACATGCTCTTTATGGCTATGACGGTAAATGTAAAAATGTACACGGACATAGTTATAAGCTATCTGTTACCGTTATTGGTCACCCAATAACTGATACATCAAATGTGAAATTAGGGATGGTGATTGACTTTAGTGATCTTAAAAAAATTGTAGGTGAAGAGATTGTAGATAAGTTTGATCATGCTACTATTTTTAACAAGAACACTCCTCATGTTAGACTAGCTACAACCCTTAAAAATGAAGGTCATAATGTTATTTTAGTGGATTATCAACCAACAAGCGAGTGTATGGTTTCTGATTTTGCTGAAAAAATTTCAAAAAGACTACCTCAGGGAATTAAGCTGTTTTCTCTAAAATTACAAGAAACTGAAACTTCATATGCAGAATGGGTTTCTTCAGATAATTAATTAAACCTTTAGTATTGATAAGTTTAGAAAAAAATAAAAAAATATATTTTGCCTCAGATAACCACCTAGGGAATCCAGATTTTCAAGGGACTATTGAAAGGGAGAGAAAATTTGTTTCTTGGCTTGATGAAATAAAATCTGATGCTGGTGCTCTTTTTTTACTTGGAGATTTATTTGACTTCTGGTTTGAATATAAATCAGTAATTCCAAAAGGTTTTACAAGAACTTTTGGGAAGCTAGCCGAAATATCAGATATGGGTATTCCAATTCATTTTTTTGTCGGTAATCATGATCTTTGGATAAATGACTATTTTAAAAAAGAATTAAACATAGAAGTTCATTATAAGCCAAAGGAATTTATTATTAATAATCAAAAGTTTTTTATTGGCCATGGAGATGGATTAGGTCCTAAAGACAAGTCTTTCAAGAGATTAAAAAAAGTGTTTGTAAATCCCCTTTCTCAATTCTTATTTAAATGGGTTCACCCAGATATTGGAATTCCTTTTGGTCAATATTTGTCTCAAAAAAATAAAAAAAAATCTGTTAAAGATGATTTAATGTTTAATGGGAATGATGAGGAGTGGCTTACGAAGTATTGTAAACTAAAGCTGGAGACTAATCATTACGATTATTTTGTGTTTGGTCATAGGCATTTACCTCTGAAAATTAAGCTGAACAACGCTTCTACTTATTTTAATTTAGGAGACTGGATAAGTCATTTTACCTATTGCTCTTTTGATGGTAAGGAAATGAAATTATTAAAATACTAAATGTTTTTTTCCTCTTCTGTAAGGTCTAATTTTCTAAAGCTTGGAGATATAAATGCAGTTGAAAGAGCTGTTAGCACTGTAATGGTTCCTCCAAAAACTACTGCAGTCACTGTGCCCATAAGTTTTGCTGTCACCCCACTTTCAAATGCGCCCAATTCATTTGATGAGCCAACAAAAATAGAGTTTACTGAAGCAACTCTTCCCCGTAAATGATCTGGTGTTTTTAACTGTAAAATAGTTTGCCTAATTACCATAGAAATTCCATCAGTTACTCCATAAATAAATAACGATAAAACAGATATCCAAAATATAGAAGAAAGACCAAATGAAATTATAGATATTCCAAATCCAAATATTGCCATTAGTAGCTTTATTCCTGCTTTTCTAGTGATAGGAATATAAGCCGCTATAAACATGGTTATAAGTGATCCGACAGCAGGAGTAGCTCTTAGCACCCCAAACACTTCTGATGGCTCCATTCCAGGTGGAATTTGAATAACCTCTGTTGCGTAAATTGGCAGTAATGCGATTGCTCCACCAAATAACACCGCTACCATGTCTAGAGTAATTACTCCAAGAATTGCTTTTGAATTGTAAACAAAAGAGATACCTTCTTTTAAACTGGTGAAAATATTTTCACCAATCTTAGGGTTTAATACTGGTTTTCTTTTAATAAAAGCTAAAATGATTAACGAAATCAAAACACCTATTAAAACTACTCCCATGGAATTATTAACACCAATCCAATGAATTGAAAACCCAGCAAATGCAGGGCCTAAAACAACTCCCATTTGCCAAACAGAGCTACTCCACGTCGCTGCGTTAGCATATGTCTTTTTAGGCACTATTAAAGCTACTAAGGAAAAAATTGTTGGTCCGAAAAAAGCCCTTATGAAACCTCCGATAAAAACTAAAAAATAAATTATATAAAGAATAGTTTGCGTTGTAAACAAAGATTTTGACTCTGAACCTGTTACTAAGTAAAATCCAATACTCACAAATAAAAAGGCAATGATACAGTATATTAATAAATTTCTTTTTTCTTTTTGATCAACAATATGTCCTGCAAAAAGAGCCATCGAAACCGCTGGAACAACTTCCATTAACCCAATTAAGCCAAGGGATAGTGGGTCCTCTGTAATCTCCCAGACCAACCATTCAACAATTATAAATTGCATTGACCACGAAAAAACAAGTATAAACCTTACAATTAAAAAAATATTAAACTCTCGAAATCTAAGAGCTGAGTATGGATCGGGTTTAATGTTATTATCAGTCATTATTCTTTATATCTAATAATTTCAATTGTATAGACTTAATTCCGTTCCAATTGTTCTCATCAATATTAAATACCGCTTTGAATTGGGTTTTATTTTCTATCAAAGATAGCTTATCTCCTAATCCAAACCCAATGGATTTAAATACCTCAGAGTTAGCTTGTGATAAAGATAGCTTTAAATGTTTATCATCTTCTCCAACTGTTTTACAGTAGCCGGTATCCAGTAAATTATCAGAATAAAATACTGGCTGCTTATTCGCGGGGCCAAATGGAGCAAACTGTTTTAAAATCCTATAAAATTTTGGAGTTATGTCTGTTAATTTAATTTTTTCATTCACATTAATTATTGGAGTTAATAATTTTTTGTCAATGGTTGTTTTTACATATTCTTCAAAAGATTGTTTAAAAGCAAAATAGCTTTCGGGCTTTAGAGTTAAGCCAGCAGCGTATTTATGTCCTCCAAATTGAATTAAATGCTCTTTACATGACTCTATAGCATTATACACGTCGAAGCCTTTTACTGATCTTGCTGACGCCGCTAGAACATCATTACTCTTTGTAAAAACCAATGTTGGTCTATAGTATTTTTCGATTAACCTAGATGCAACGATTCCAATCACACCTTTATGCCAGTCCTCTTTAAAAACGACAGTTGTAAAATCCCTTTGTTCTTCGTTCTCTTCTATTTGTTCTAATGCCTCGTTGGTTATAAGCTTGTCTAAACCTCTTCTTTGTATATTAAATTCATCAATTTCTTTTGAAAAAGATATTGCATTATCAAAATTATCTTCCAATAGTAATTCAACCGCATTATTGCCATGCTTAATTCTTCCTGCAGAATTAATTCTGGGAGCTATATAAAAGGACACTTCACCTAAAGTTATCTCTGGTTTATTAACACCTCTAATTATTGCTTTTAACCCTGTTGTTGGTGAGCTATTTATAATCTTTAATCCAAAGTGACAAAGTGTTCGGTTTTCACCAACTAACGGAACCATATCTGCGCCAATTGCAACAGCGACTAAATCTAAATAGTTTTCAACGTTTGATTCCCATTGCTCTTGACGAGCACTTAATGCTTGAATTAATTTAAACCCTATCCCACACCCACATAAAAACTTAAAGGGGTAATTACAATCCTCTCTTAAGGGGTTAAGAACTGCTACTGCAGCCGGAATAGTTTCTCCTGGTTTATGGTGATCACAAATGATGTAATCAATATTGTTTTTATTAGCATAATCTACTTTATCGATAGCTTTAATACCACAGTCTAGAGCTATGATTAAAGTGAAGTCGTTATCTAAAGCGTAGTCGATTGACTTAAATGAAATCCCATAACCTTCGTCATATCTATCAGGAATGTATGTGCCAATTTGGTTTTTTGTATTGGTTCTTAAAAACTTACAAACTAAAGCAACAGATGAGGTTCCGTCAACATCATAGTCTCCGTAGATTAAAATTTTTTCCTCTTTTTTTACAGCATCTAAAATTCTTATTACTGCATTATCCATGTCTTTCATTAAGAATGGATCATGAAGGTCATCTAAAGAAGGTCTAAAAAAAGTTTTAGCGCCTTCGAAAGTTTTGATTCCTCTGGAGACAAGTAACGAGGCCGTTATATTACTTACCTTTAACCTCTCTGAGAGGTCTCTAATTTCTTTAGTCGAATCAATATTTTCAACTTCCCAGTTCATTAATTCTGTTTATGAAAGTGGGTTGATGTATTGATTTCTGCAAATCTTCTAAACATTTCCATTACACCGCAATATTTAGTCACAGAGAGTTCTACCGCCCTATTGATTTTTTCTTCATCTAAGTTGGGCCCATAAAAATGGTATTCAAGATCAACTTTTTTATAATACCTCGGATGATCCTCAGTTAACTCTGCAGATGTGTTCATTGTAAAATCGGTTAATGTAATTTTCATCTTATCAAGTATTGAAATTACATCTAAACCTGAACACCCCGCTAGGGAGGAGAGCATTAAAACCTTAGGTCCAGAAATGTTATCTTCTTTGTTCTCTCCAGAACCAAGTATTAAAGTAGAGTTATTTGGATTTAAGGTTTCAAATATTAAATCCCCTTTCCATGATGTGGTTATTTTATCATCCATAGTCTTATTTGTGTCTTTGAATTATTATTACTATTTCTCCTTTAGGTTTCTTGGTGTTAAAGTGAGCTTCTAGTTCTTTTGAGGTTCCTCTTAGGGTTTCTTCATATAATTTAGAAATTTCTCTTGAAATGGACAGTTGAGTTTCTTCACCCATGTATAGGGAGATGTCTCTTAATGTTTTTAATAATTTGTGAGGCGACTCATATACTATTATTGTTCTTGTTTCTTCAGCTAGTAATTTAAATCTTGTTTGCCTGCCTTTTTTGACTGGAAGAAATCCTTCAAAAACAAACTTGTCATTTGGAAACCCTGAATTAACTAGCGCTGGAATTAATGCAGTAGCTCCAGGCAGACAATCAATTTCTATTTTATTTTCAACACAAGCTCTAACCAGCAGAAATCCCGGATCGGAAATTGCGGGAGTTCCAGCATCACTAATTAATGCGATATTGATACCGGTAGTTAATTTATCTATAATATCGTCTAAAATTCGATGTTCGTTATGCATATGATAAGAAATCATAGGCGTTTTAATTTCATAGTGATTCAGTAATTTAATAGATGTTCTAGTGTCTTCTGCAAGAATTAAATCAACATGATTAAGTGTTTCGATTGCTCTAAAAGTAATATCTTTTAAGTTGCCTATAGGAGTTGGAACAATATATAGTTTATTCATACTTTATATTTATTTAAAACTTTTTAAGATATTATTAAATTGATGAGTGATTTTTGATAAATTTACTTTCTCAACTGTTTTTTAAAAAACACCTTAACTAATAATAAAATTACAAAATGTTTCTCGAAAATACTTTGAAATATAATAAACAATTTGGTTGGATTGAAGTTATCTGTGGGTCAATGTTTTCTGGGAAAACTGAAGAGCTAATTAGACGCTTAAAAAGAGCAAAGTATGCAAACCTTAAAGTTGAAATTTTCAAACCAAATGTAGATGTCAGATTTGATGTCGAAAAAGTTGTTTCGCATGATGAAAATGAAATAAGGTGTACTCCCGTTCCTGCAGCAGCAAATATTCCAATATTAGCGGATGGTTGTGATGTTATCGGAATAGATGAAGCTCAGTTTTTTGATAACGAAATTGTTAATGTTTGTAATTTTTTAGCCAACAAAGGGGTCAGGGTAATTGTTGCTGGCTTAGACATGGATTTTAAAGGAAATCCTTTTGGGCCGATGCCAAACTTAATGGCTACTGCAGAATTTGTAACCAAGGTTCATGCAATTTGCACTAGGACTGGGGGCTTAGCTCATTACAGTTATAGAAAGGCTGAAAATGATGACTTAGTATTATTAGGTGAAACAAATGAGTATGAGCCCCTAAGTAGAGAGGCTTATTTTAAAATACGTCAATCAAAAGTAAATGACATAATGGTTAACGACCCTGTACAAATTACAAGCAAAAATGATGTCTAATAATCAAGGAACTTTTATTGAAATAAATTTAAAATCATTAGAAAATAATTTTAATTATATAAAATCAATAGTATCAAAAAATACGAAAATTCTTGCTGTTGTTAAGGCGTGTGCCTATGGAAGTGATCCTGTAAAAATATCTAAATTTCTAGAAAAACTAAATGTTGATTATTTTGCTGTAGCTTATATCTCTGAGGCTATTAAAATCAGGGAGGCAGGAGTTAAAAAACCAATATTAATTTTTCATCCTCAGCCCAATAACTTCGCAGACATAATTAAATATAATCTAACACCTACGTTATATTCTTTCAGAATATTGAATTTATTTAAAGATTCTTTAAGTGAAAAGCGAGTTAAAAAATACCCTATTCATTTAAAAATAAATACAGGATTAAATAGAGTTGGATTTGATTCGAAAGAAATTTCTGAGCTTATTACTTCGATTAATAATGATGATTTCATTAAGGTAGAAGGTGTTTTTTCTCACCTTTCTGCAAGTGAAGATCATCTTGAAACAGAGTTTAGTTTAAAACAAATCAGTCTCTTTAAACAATCGTTTATTAAAATAATTGACAACATTAAAGACAAGCCACTTATACATATTTGCAATACTTCTGGAATCATCAATTTCCCGGATGCACATTTTGATATGGTTAGATCTGGGATAGGCATATATGGATTTTCCAACAAATTAAATGAAAGTAATAGCTTGATCCCTGTGGTTAGTTTAAAATCTACTATTTCACAAATTCATGATATAGGAAAAAGCGATAGTGTTGGTTATAATAGAGCTTATGTCGCTCCAAAAGACCAAAGGGCTGCAACTATACCTTTAGGTCATGCTGATGGAATCTCAAGAGCTTACGGAAACGGAAAAGGCTTCGTATATATTGATAATAAAAAGGCGGCTATTATTGGGAATGTCTGTATGGATATGTTGATGGTCGATGTCTCAGATATTGATTGTGAAGAAGGAGATGAAGTAATAGTTTTTAATGAAAAATATACAGCTGAACAATTAGCAGAATCTGCTGGCACTATTTCTTACGAGCTCTTAGCGGGGTTGTCTCAAAGAATTGAAAGGAAATTTATAAATTAAGTAAATGAAAATAGCGGTAGTTGGTGCAACAGGATTAGTAGGTTCGGTTCTTTTATCTATAATAGAAGAAAGAAATTTTCCTGTATCTAAATTAATTTTAGTTGCTTCGGAAAAGAGTGTTGGGAATAAAATAATTTTCAAGGGTGAAGATCATGAAATTATAGATATCCAAAGTGCTGTGAACTTAAAGCCTGAAATAACACTTTTTTCAGCGGGAGGAAAAGTCTCTTTAGAGTGGGCTCCAAAGTTTGCTTCAACGGGAAGTTTTGTAATTGACAACTCTTCTGCCTGGAGAATGGATCCTGCAAAAAAATTAATTGTGCCTGAAATTAATGCCAATTCATTAACTAAAAAAGACAAAATAATTGCAAACCCGAATTGTTCTACAATACAATTAGTAATGGCGTTACACCCTTTACATAGCAAATACGGTATCAAGAGATTAGTTATTTCTACCTACCAATCTATTACTGGAACAGGTGCTAAAGCAGTTAAACAACTAGAAAATGAAGTTAATGAGATTGAAGGCGAGATGGCGTATCCACATAAAATACATGAAAATGCTATTCCTCAATGTGATGATTTTTTAAGCAATGGGTATACCAAAGAGGAGATGAAGCTTGTTAATGAAACTAAAAAAATATTAAATGACTACTCTCTATCTATTACTTCTACAGCGGTTAGAATTCCAGTATTAGCAGGTCATAGTGAATCTGTAAACATAGAGTTCAATCAAGATTATGACTTGTCAGAATTAAGAGAAGTGCTGTCAAACACAAAAGGGGTGAATGTTTATGATAATCCTAATAAGAATCACTACCCGATGCCTTTATCTTGTGGCGGGTTAGATGATGTTTTTGTTGGTCGAATCCGAAGAGATGAATCAAGAATTAATTCTTTGAATATGTGGGTAGTCAGTGATAATTTGAGAAAAGGAGCTGCTTTAAATGCTATTCAAATAGCTGAATATCTAATTGACAAAAAATTTCTTACAGACATGAGTTAATGTTTCTTAAGGCCTTGGTAGATATGAGTTTTGTATATTAGTTCTGTTGTTGTTTAAATAAAGTAAGCTTCTTGGACTTTCAAGAAGCAAAAAGATTGACTTTAGCCTACAGTATGAAGAAAAAATATCTCATAATAATTTTAATAATTCTAGGGTTTCAGTCCAATATTCGTTCACAGGAAAACAACGAAACCTTTACAATATATTTAGTTAGGCACTCAGAAAAAGATTTATTTTCTGATAATTCAACAGACCCTCCTCTAACTGAATGTGGCAAGCAGAGATCAGAGAACTTAAGTGAGTTTTTAAAAGATATAGATCTAGATGTAGTATATAGTACTGACTATAATAGAACTAGAAATACTGCCTTGCCTACAGCTATTTCTAAAGGCCTGGAAATTAAAGAGTATGATGCTAGTGAACTTAAAGGCTTTTCAAAATTATTAGTAGGTAGCAAACAAAATGCACTAGTTGTTGGGCATAGCAATACAACCGGGGTTTTAGCTGGGCTTTTGATTGGTGAAGAAATGGGCGCTTTTGATTTAAATATTTATAATCGTATATATCAGGTAGTGATTTACAATAAGCAAGGGCGGCTTCATTTATTAAATACAGTTTCAGATTGTGTTGATTAGATCACAAATAAAACATTTGTATATTTAACTTTGAATAATAACTTAAACAAAGGCTTTATAATGACTAAAAGATTTTTTTTATCTCTTCTTTGTTTAACATCTTTTCATTTTTTTTCTTTTGCTCAAAATGTAGAAATTGACAATTACTCTGTAAATAACTTAGGTCAAGTTCAGCTGTCAATTCAAGCTGAAGCCGGTAAATATTATGTGCTTCATGCTCAGCACAGTCCTACCTTTAACTGGGCGACATCAATTACAATTGGTGTTGACGGTACAATGGTAATCTCTGAGCCAGCAGGGGCATATCCCTTAGAAAATTATACTATTACAGAACATGATATAGCTAATCCTGATGACTATGATGGAGATGGTATAGATGATATTACTGAATTTAATAATATGCCTACTGATGGGCCTCTTAACTTCGCAGAAGCAATTGATTTTATTGATGGGGCTACTTCAATACCTGATGCTGAAACATTTATGAGTTTAGCTACGGTTAATAATGTTGGCTGGGCTCCTTTTCTCGACGATCAATTGTATGTTAAGTTTGGAATATTGAACAGAGACACTTCCGAGCCAAAGGTTTATTTTATTAATAGTAATACATATACTATACATGCAAGTTTTTGGAATGGAATTGATGCCGCTGTTACAGGAGACGATAGTTCTGGAGAAATAGTTTTTAACCCTAACAACATCCTTCCAAGTGGAATTATAGGAACCTACTCATTCAATTTTTCTTTTGGAGATGCTTATAATTTTGAAGACACTCAAAGAACCTATGAATTATTAGCGGCCAGTATGCCTTTTTTACAAAATAATATGAATCATTTTATTGGACAATCTAGTGAAAATAACCATCTCAACAATTACGCTGAAGATTTTGTAGACTCTAGGATAGATGTAGTTTTAGAAACTGATGTTTTTGCTGAAATTAATTATATTCCTTTTCATGAGGCTGAAGGTTATGGATTCTTTAGACATATGCAAGATCTTAATGAAACACCAGGAAGTAGAGATATAGTTCTCTACGACGCATTACCTAATTCATTACCTAGAGTTGGAGGGATAATTACTTCTGTTGTACAAACTCCATTGTCACACGTTAATCTAAGGGCTATTCAAGACAATGTCCCAAACGCATATATCGCAGATCCTTTGTCAAATGACGCAATATCAAGTCTATTAGAAAACTATATTTATTACAAAGTAGAAAGCGAACAGTTCGAAATAAGAGAGGCTACATTATCAGAAGTCAATGAATGGTACGAAGATCTTAGACCTACAGAGCCTCAAGTTCCAATTCGGGATTTAAGTGTTACTGAAATAGTTCCTTTAGACGATATTGAATTTGAGATGTCTACTGCATTTGGTGCAAAGTGCTCTAATGTTGCAACCATGAGAAATTTTGGATTTCCGGAAGGAACAATTCCTGATGGTTTTGGTATTCCATTTTACTACTACGATGAATTCATGCAATTCAATAATTTTTATGAAGAGGCGCAGGTAATCATGGAGAATCCTGTTTTCAATAATGATATAAACTTTAGGGTTGAACGTTTAAAGCTTTTCAGAGAAGATATTAAGGCTGCTCCTATGCCACAATGGGTGCTAGATGATTTACAAGCCATGCATGATGATTTTCCTGAAGGAACTGCGGTTAGGGTTAGATCAAGTACTAATAATGAAGATTTACCTGGGTTTAGTGGCGCAGGACTATACACCTCTAAAACTCAATATCCTGATGAAGGTCATATATCTAAATCTATCAAACAGGTTTATGCTAGTATGTGGAATTTTAGAGCGTATGAGGAAAGAGATTTTTATCGTGTTGATCATTTTATGGCAGCAATGGGTATTTTATGTCATCCTAGCTTTCAAAATGAGCAATCAAATGGCGTAGGAATTAGTATTGATCCAATTTACGATACAGAAGGCACCTTTTATTTAAATACTCAAGTCGGAGAATCGTTGATTACAAATCCAGAGGCCAACTCAGTTCCAGAAGAGATTTTACTATATGAAGACCCTGATCAAGGAGGGGGCTACCTGGTTTTAAGACTTTCTAACTTAGTTAACCCTGGAGAGCTGGTAATGGATCAAGTTTATCTAGATCAAATGAGAGAATATCTTTCTGTAATTCATGATGAATTTGCAATTCTTTATGATGTTGTTGGAGCAGAAGGTTTTGCGATGGATATTGAATATAAGGTGACTGCAGAAGGCCAATTAATTATAAAACAAGCTAGACCATGGGTTTCGTTTTGGGCAGATATTACATCTGATAAGGATTTAGGTGTTTCCGCAATTACTTACCCGCAATCTTCTTCAAGTCTTGGGACTGAAGAATTAGTAACAACAACTATTTCAAATAATGGCTTAAACGATATGAGCGATTTTAATATCGAACTATTAGTAGACGGGCTATCGATGGAGACTATCTCAATCTCTGATACAATTGAGCCTTTTAGTGAAGCTGATTATCAGTTTTCAGTACCTCAAGACTTTTCAACTATTGGAGACTATAGCCTAACATCAATTGTTAGTCATGTTGATGATGAGTACGATAGTAATGATAGTTTAAGTATTGTTTTACGCAAGGTTCATCTTTTAAATGGAGAAATTTCTATAGGTGAATTAGAGGTTGTTTGTGATGATGTTGTTGAAGTAGAGGCTGTAGTTTCTAACCTAGGTGAAGAAACTATAACTGAACTAGAAATTGAAGTAGTGGTGAATGATTTAGCAATAGATGTTATTGAAGCAGAGGTAAATATACCATTCCAGCATCAGGGTGTGGTAACAATCTCAATTTATGAAAACCTTCAGCAAGACAATAACATTACTCTGAACTTATTAGATATTAACACCCAGCAAGATGAGGATCTAACCAATAATTCAGCTACTATAAACACTAGTCTAGATTCAAATTATGATATTATTACACTAGTGATTAATGCGGACGACTACCCAGAAGAAACATCATGGAAGCTTTTAAATGAAACTAATCAAATCATTGCCACTGGCGCTTTGGATAATGACACAGAGGTATTTACTGAAGATATTTGTGTTGACTATAGTTCTTGCTTCTCTCTTTATGTTTATGACTCTTATGGGGATGGGATTTGCTGTGGTTATGGTCTTGGGAATTTTCTAATCTTGGATTCATCTGATAATGTTATTCTTACCAATAATGGTGAGTTTGACAACTTGGTACAGGAAGTGTTTTGTCTTGATGAGTCGGGTTGTGAGATTACAGTCGACTTTAATATATCTCCTGCAAACTCTACATCTGTTAATGATGGCACAATTACAATTAATACAAATTCTGGCTTGAGTCCATTTCAATATAGTATTGATAATGGCCAAACATTTTTTGATTCTAATACTTTTAGCAATTTAGCTCCTGGAGATTATGATGTTTTTATCATGGGGGCTACGGGACTTTGTACATTTGAACAAACCGTTTCTGTTGAGGTTTGTGACTTTACTTCAGTTAACATACAGGCAACTACAGCATCTTCCGTGGTTTCTACAGATGGATCAATTGTCATCACACCAACATCCGGTGAAGGTCCGTATTTGTATAGTATTGATGGTGGGCAAAGCTTTGTTACAAACAATGTCTTCTCTGGATTAGCTATAGGGACATACAATATCGTTGTTCAAGACTCGGCACAAATATGTTTATATGAAGAGAGTGTTCCTCTTAGGGTTGAAACGATGGTAATTAATGAAATTAATTATCGATCAATTGATTCGTTTAACCCCGATGACTGGATTGAGCTATACAATCCAGAATCAACAGTAAGGGATGTTTCAAATTGGAAAATTAAAGATGACAATGATTCCCATGTTTTTGTGATACCAGAAGGAACTCAAGTTGAAGCAAATGGATATTTAATTATCATTAAAGATGAGGCTGATTTTACAAACGCATTCCCTGGTATTCCTTACATTGGTGAACTTGGTTTTGGGTTTGGCGGATCTGACGAAGTTCGATTGTATACCTCTGATGACAAACTAGTTGATGAGGTAAAGTATGAATCTGAGTCTCCTTGGCCGACTTGTGCATATGAAACTGGAAATACATTAGAATTAATTACTCCAGATTTAGATAACTCCTTACCAGAAAGCTGGAGTTGTATTAATGAAAATGGAAGCCCTAATGCTGTCAATAGCAGCGGCCTGTTCGTAGAAAACATGGCTTACAGCTTAATAAAGATATTTCCAAATCCTGTAAAAAACACACTCTATATTTCAGGGAATTCAAGCAACTATAGCATTAAAGTTTATTCTCTTCTCGGTCAGCTCGTAATAGCTGCTTCTAATGTGAATGAAGTTGATGTCAGTTCGTTTACTAAAGGAGTTTACTTAATAAAAATAAGTGACGAGAACTCAACAACAACAAAACGATTTATCAAGTTTTAATACAAAGCGGAACGAAGTAAAATAAGAAAATATAGTTGTGAAAAAAAACTTCTACTATTTTAAAAGGCATTATTACCTGTCTCTTATACACATCTCCGAGCCCACGAGACGGACTCCTATCT
>OJEH01000234.1_pt1 | contig 16990 bp, 18 predicted proteins | sample 1593001 | NCBI WGS metagenome assembly OJEH01 (sample SAMN05416886, study PRJEB24817) | seawater metagenome | isolation source: Sea water | place: Canada:Atlantic | collected 2013-11 | reverse complement strand
ACTGCATATCGTCGGCAGCGTCAGATGTGTATAAGAGACAGTTAGATGATCGAGACTTTGTTGTTCCGGAAGACATTCAATCAGTCCTCTTGCCTAATATGAGACATCGAATGGCAGGAATGTCAGACAGTGAACTCGAAAAAATATTAGTTGAAGTAGTCAAAGAGGTCAAAATACCCTAGACAAATGAATTTTTTTGAAAAAATTATTAAAAAATATGATCTTAAAAAAAATTCAAATAAAAATTCAATACACTCCATAAGGCAACTTTATGCACTCCCGACAAGATTTGGTATCTATCTGGGATTTGCCCTTGTGGGAGGCTTTGTTTTATCAGCAAGATTAGAGAATAATTTTTTATTGCTTATCATCTTATTTCAGATGATTATCTTCTTTTTATCTATCTTGTGGTCTGCTGACAACATGCTCAACATAAGTATTAAAACCGATAACGATTTTATCTATATTCCGACTTTCCACAAATCGGTTCCGCTTAAACTATCTGCTCCATCAATCAAGTATAGGGTTTTGTTACCTGAGCATGACATTCAATTTGCAAATAGAGTGGTTAAGTATCCTTTTTTTGGTATTCATAGGGGATCGAGAAAAATGGATGCTATCCAAGTTAAATCCTTATTCCCATTTAGCATCGTATCCTGTTGGGTATGGCTAAATCCAGGAAAGATAATCGTCACACCTAAACCCGTCATTATTAATTCTTACGAAGAGCTTTACATGTATCTGACAAAATATAAACAAGCACAACTAGGAAATGATAATTTTGACTACTACCGAAAAACAATTGATCAAGACCACATGAAGAAAATAGATTGGAAAAAATACTTAGCTAAGAATGTGATGTTAACCAAAATATCTAACCAACATAAAAAAAATGATCAAATCTATATTGATGGAGACTTGTTGACTAAAAATGATAAAGAGAATGGATTAAGTATTATCTGTGGTGTGCTCATCTTCTCCGATAAACATAAATTAGATTGGCAACTTAAGTTAAATAAGCATTTTTATACTTCTAAAGGAGATGACTATAATCAAGCTCTCAGATATCTGGCAATGGTCTAAGAACAATTATCTCTTTTTTGTTTTTTTACCAGTTATTTTTTTACACCTCCCCAACTTACCCCAATGGGTATTTTTAGCCTATCTAGGCGCTTGGGTGATTGCGCTGCCAAAGCTTCAGTCTCAAAAATTATTTAGAATATTTTATTTTTTTAAATTTAATTTAGTCACTGCTGTTTGGGTTGCTTATTTGAACCAAATACTAGCTGATGATTTGTCTAAAATAAGTCACCGTAAACAAGTTGATATTAGTAAATTTAGAAGAGGCATTCCAAACAACTAAGCTGAAAAAGAAGAGCCACAGCCACAAGTGCTTTTTGCACTAGGATTTTTAATAACAAATTGCGATCCTTGAACATTGTCCTGATAATCAATCTCAGCGCCAGTTAAGTATTGAAGGCTCATTGGATCAATAAGTAACGTTACGTTGTCCTTTTCTACCTTTGTGTCATCTTCGTTTACACTTTCTTCAAATGTAAATCCATATTGCATTCCAGAACATCCTCCACCACTTACATATACTCTTAGCTTGAGTTCAGGAGTTCCTTCTTCCAAAATCAAATCCTTAACTTTTTTTACTGCGTTATCAGTAAAGTTAATCGGGGTAGGTATTGCTAGTTCAGCTGTCGTCATTTTTATTCTTCCTCTTCATTTATTTTTTAATTGAGCGACACATTTTGCTTAGATTTAAGATCAGCTACCGCAGCTTTAATCGCATCTTCAGCTAACACAGAACAATGTATTTTAACTGGTGGAAGTGCTAACTCTTCAACTATCGAAGTATTTTTGATAGCTTGTGCTTCGTCCAGTGTTCGACCTTTAAGCATTTCTGTAACCAGTGAACTTGATGCAATGGCTGAACCACATCCATAGGTTTTAAACTTTGCATCTTCGATAATGCCATTTTCACCCATTTTAATTTGTAACTTCATGACATCACCACACGCAGGGGCTCCTACCATACCAGTTCCAACGTTAGCATCACTTTTATCAAATGACCCAACATTTCTAGGGTTTTCATAATGATCTAAAACTTTATCGCTGTAAGCCATTTTATTTCTCCAAAAAAATAATTAATGTTCTGCCCATTCTACTTTTTCTAAATCTACTCCATCTTGAAACATCTCCCACAAAGGTGACAAATCTCTTAATCTATCAATCTTTTCCTTTAATAGCGCTATTGTAAACTCAACATCGGATTCAGTGGTAAATCTTCCAATAGAAAAACGTATCGAACTATGCGCAAGCTCATCTGAACGGCCTAATGCTCTTAGAACATAACTCGGCTCTAAGCTTGCTGAAGTACATGCTGAACCACTGGATACCGCAATACCTTTGATTGCCATGATTAAAGATTCGCCTTCGACATAATTGAAACTTATATTTAGATTATGTGGCACTCTTTTATCAAGGTCACCGTTGACATAAGTTTCGTCAATTTCCGTGAGCCCTTTAAGAAGTTTTGCTTGTAAATTTTTGATACGAGTATTTTCTTCGTCCATTTCTTCTCTGGCGATTTTAAACGCCTCACCCATACCCACAATTTGGTGTGTCGCTAGCGTGCCCGAACGCATACCTCTTTCATGTCCACCCCCATGCATTTGCGGCTCGATTCTAATTCTTGGTTTACGTCTAACATAAAGTGCTCCTACGCCTTTTGGACCATAGGTTTTATGAGCTGAAAAACTCATCAGGTCAACAGGTAATGTCTCTAAATCAATCTTAACTTTGCCGGTTGCTTGTGCTGCATCTACATGAAAAATGATTTTATTTTCACGACAGATATTTCCGATGGTTATGATATCTTGAATTACACCAATCTCATTATTAACAAACATTACTGAAACTAGAACAGTGTCTGGACGTATCGTCGATTTAAATTTTTCAATATCTAAAAGTCCATTGGGTTCTGGCTCCATATAAGTTGCCTCATATCCCATTCGCTCACATTCTCTTACAGCATCAATCACCGCCTTGTGTTCTGTGGCCAGTGTAATAATATGCTTTCCTTTTTTGGAATAGAAATTACTCGCTCCTTTAATAGCTAAATTATTTGACTCTGTTGCACCGGAGGTCCAAATAATCTCTCTAGGATCGGCATTAACTAATAGCGCAACCTCTTTCCTAGCATCTTCAACAGCTTTTTCAGCAGTCCAACCATAAGGATGGCTTCTTGAGGCTGGATTTCCAAAATCTTCCGTAATATAAGGAATCATTTTTTCAGCAACACGCGGATCTACAGGCGTAGTTGAAGAATAATCCATGTATATTGGCATATCGTGTAACTTGTTTTTCATAATGTCCTTATCTTTTTAGTTAAGCTGCCACAGCAGTCAATTGTTTTAATCTATTCACTTCATCTTTAAGTGTAACCATGAAGTCATTAATTTCATTCTCAGTACTTTCCACACCCAGGCTAACCCTGAGAGCTCCTTGAGCTAAATCTAAATCAACACCCATCGACAAAAGAACATGACTCGGTTCTGTGCTATTACTTGAACAAGCCGAACCGCTAGCGATGGCAAATCCTTTTCTATCAAGGGCTGTCAATAATGTTGAGCCATCAATATTCTTAAAAGAAAAAAATGTGGTGTTACTCAATCTATGACTCTTTTCACAAAAAATAACTGCACCCAAATCTACTAAAGCCTTCTCAAGAGTTAATCTGAGGAAGTCAATATTTTCTCTAAATACGACTCTATTTTGACTTGAACGTTCACAAGCTTTTCCAAATCCAATAATAGCAGCAATATTTTCTGTCCCACTTCGCAAACCCTTTTCTTGACCGCCTCCTTGCATGTAAGGAAAGAGATCAATTTTTTTATTTACAATGAGCGCTGCAATACCTTGAGGGCCATAAATTTTATGGCTAGAGATAGTCATTGCATCAATATCAAGCGCTTCAAAATCGACTTTAATTTTACCCAATGCTTGAACTGCATCAGTATGAAACTGAATCTTATTTTCTCTTGCCCAATCTGCAATTTCCGCAATATTTTGTATCACACCCGTTTCGTTATTGGCCATCATGACCGAGAGGAAACTTAAAGATTGTTTTGTTTCGGTAGAGATATTTGATACATTAAAAATACCATTTGAATCAACCGGAATTTCTGAAACCTTAAACCCCTGATAAGCTAGTGATTTAATAGGCTCTGATATACACGGATGCTCGATGGAGCTAAACCCAAAATGAGAGTCAGGATAGGCTTTTGCAATTCCATTAATAATCGTGTTGTTTGATTCAGTTCCGCTTGAAGTAAAGATAACTTGAGATGGATGCGCATTCACCGAAGCGGCAACCTTCTCTCTCGCTTCCTCTATCGCTGTATGGGCATTTCTGCCAAACGTATGATTAGATGCAGGATTACCTTGCTGAACAGTTAAAAAAGGTAACATCTCTTTTAAAACCTCAGGATGAAGTGCAGTGGTTGCATTGTTATCTAGATAGATCATCTTAAATTAAACAGCCTCCATTTTATTTGAGCCACTATTATTTTTATTAGTGAGAAACTCAATAGACTGATTCTCAGATTTATTTCTTTGTGTTTTAATTAATTCATCAAGCGTTGTCGACTCTAAATAATCAAGAATCTTGCTATTCAAGGTAGTCCATAAATCATGGGTGATACATTGATGTCCCTCATTGCAATTTTCTTTGCCGCCACATTGGGTCGCGTCAATTTGTTCATCGACTGAAGAAATAATATTTTTAACACTAATATTGTCATGATTTTTGGCGATACAATAACCGCCGCCTGGCCCACGAACGCTTTTCACTAAACCCTGTTTTCTTAATTTTCCAAAGAGCTGTTCAAGGTATGACAATGAAATTGATTGTCTTTGACTGATTTCAGCCAATTTAATTGGCATGCCTTTTTCATTTAGAGCCAAATCAAGCATTGCTGTGACAGCAAAACGACCTTTAGTGGTTAATTTCATCAGTTACTCAAATATCATATTAAAATCTAATTTTATAATACTTGACTAAATTAATCAAGATTAAAGCTTGCTTTAGGAGGTCTTTGGAGATGCTTTTTTAGGTTTATCTTTTTCCTTAGTGAGCGCTTCAATTGCTCTTTCTTGTTTTGCAACCTTATTAATGAGCGCTTGGATTGATTTAACCATCGGATCATCTTCATCTTTACCGACAGCATAAGGCCTAAAGGTTGACCCTTTTTTAGTTTCCTTAATAGCTCGCGCAGGGATTCCAACGACCGTCGCATCTTTTGTTACATCACTAACAACCACCGCATTCGAACCAATTCTAGCTCCTGCTTTAATCGTAATAGGGCCTAAAACCTTTGCTCCCGCACCAATAACCACTTTATTTTCAAGTGTTGGGTGTCTTTTACCTTGTTTCCAGGAAGTTCCACCTAAAGTGACCCCATGGTAAAGCGTGCAATCATCTCCAATAATTGAGGTTTCACCAATCACCACACCCATACCATGATCAATAAAACACCTTCTTCCAATTTGTGCACCTGGATGAATTTCAATCCCAGTTAGAAACCTACTGATATGAGATAAAAATCTGCCCAACCAAAAAAGCTTAATTGACCACAGTTTATGAGAAAGCCGATGAATTAAAATGGCATGCACACCCGGATATGTAGTCAATATTTCTAGATAAGATCGGGCTGCCGGATCTCTTTCAAAAACAATGGAAAGGTCTTCTTTAAATTTTTTAAACATAATGGTTTTTTGATATTTTAATTTAGATTCTTACAAATATTGTCTCATAAAAATTTACGTTTTATCTTTAATTTTTTTTTGTATTTCGGTCAGTATGCCTCTCAATATATTCACCTCATCTTTCTCCATAGTGGTTCGATTAAATAGTAAGCGAAGTCTTTGCATTAATCGTTCACCTTGTATTTTTTTTAAAAAACCAATTTCAGTCAAAAGCTTTTCTAGATGAATATAGAAGCCATTTTGAATTTCATGTGTGACTAACTCATTTTTTTTTGGCGGTTGAATTATTTGATTATCTTCACTTAAGTTCATACGAAGTTCATAGCAAATAATTTGAACAGCTTGGGCGAGATTAAGGGATGAGTAATTTTCATTGGAATTGATGTAACCGAGTATATGGCAATGCTTTATCTCATCATTCGATAACCCATTGGTTTCATTACCAAACAGGAGCGCTATTTTCTTACTGTGGGATTCACTTTTGAGCCCCTTAGCGATTTCTCTAATGTTTTGATGCGGTTGGGAAAGTTCTCTTTGTCTTGCGGTAAATCCAATAATTAAATGACTATCTTTTAAAGCGTCTTCTATGGAATTCACAATAGTTGCATTTGCGAGTATATCTTCGGCCCCTGCTGCCAATGCGTCGGCATCAGGATGGGGGAATTGCTTTGGATTTACGAGCGTTAGATGCTCAAAGCCCATGGTTTTGATGGCGCGTGCAGTTGACCCAATATTGCCAGGATGGCTGGTTCGACAAAGCACAATTTTAAATGGATCATAATTTATTTTGGTTGACATCAAATTTCTCTGTAAAATAAGTTCGGAAAGTTATTACTGCAATTTTACCATTTATATTTAAGGCCCTTATGCACCCGTTACTCAATATCGCAATTAAAGCAGCCAGAAGAGCTGGTTCCATTATCACTCGTGCTTCAGAGGATATCAGCTCATTAACCATTACTAGTAAAAATATGAATGATTTTGTGAGTGAGGTCGATATAGCATCCGAGAAGGAAATTATTCGGGTACTGAAACAAGCTTATCCTGATTATGGTTTCATCGCTGAGGAAAGTGGTTTATCAGAAAAAAAAGAGAATATGTGGATCATTGACCCACTTGATGGCACAACGAATTTTTTGCATAACATCCCACAATATTGTGTATCCATAGCCCTTAAGCAAAAGGACGAAATTACCCACGCGGTTGTTTATGACCCCAATAGAAATGATCTTTTTACAGCTTCTAAAGGGCAGGGCGCTTACTTAAACGATAGAAGAATGCGAGTGTCTAAAACTCAAAAGCTTCAAGATTCAATTATTGGAACAGGCATTCCTTTTAGAGATTTTACTTATCTCCCCCAATATCTTGTCATACTCGAAGAGATTGTTAAGAAATCATCAGGTATTAGACGACCTGGGTCTGCCGCACTTGATTTGGCTTATGTTGCTGCAGGTTGGTTTGATGGATTTTGGGAAATTGACTTATCAACATGGGATGTCGCTGCAGGTGGTCTTCTTGTATCAGAGGCAGGTGGTATCGTGAGTGATTTTGATGAAAAAAATAATTGGTTGTTGACGGGCAATATTGTGGCAACTAATCCAAAAATCTACGACCCATTAATTAAAATAATTCAACAACATATTCCAGAAGAGTTGAGAATAAAAGATTCATAAGATATTAAATATTCATCTATTAACTATTAAATAAGGATTGACATGGGAAACAGAGATAAAAAGAAAGAATCAAAAGGTAAACCAAAAAAAGAAAAAGCTCCTAAGGTATAACATTCCCCTCTAGCTAATGCTTCAAGCTATTTAAAATACATTATTGAAATATTTTTTTAAGGGCTTATGTATTTTGGAAAAACCGAGAATTGAAAGTTCATTGCATAAATGTATTTCATTCTTTAGCTTCTGGGTCTCTTGTATATAAATAATAATAAAAGCCCGAATAATATTAAACCAAATCCTATTGTTTCAAATTTGTTTGGTATTTCATTCAACAAAAACCAAGCAGATATTGCCGCAGCAATTGGGGTTAAAAAGGTGAGCATAGACACGAGCGTTGCTTTTAGATATTTCAATGCATAAAACCACAATAAATACGCAATAGCATTAACGAAAACGATATTAAATAGTACAATCCACAGAAAATATGGTGTCCAGGTAGTCTGTTGCGATGGTAAAAGTAAAGCGATCCCCAATAATGGAATAGATCCCCATAGCATTTGCCATGCAGTCATCGTGATAAGGTCCATATTCGGATGTTTATGATGGATACGTTTAGATAAAATAGCGCCAATAGCCCATGAGAATCCTGATGCTAATGCAAGACAAGTACTGCGAATATTGTTGTCCATATTGAAAGGATCAAAAATAAAACCAATACCTAGAAAGCATACAAATACAGAAATCCATTGGTAGGTGGTGAGTTTTTCTTGCAACAAGGGCCATGCCATGATGGCTACCCACATAGGCATGGTGAAAGTTAAAATTGCTGTTTTACCGACACCCCCTTCAACTAGCGCCCAAATTAAAAAACCTGTAAAGCCAGCTGTTTGGAACAAACCTAAAATAAATAGTTTTGTCATTTCTTTTGTTGCGATGGGTTTACGTAAAAGTATGAGGATAATAAATAAAACAATTGCACCAAAAAAATTGCGTAGAGTTGCAAATGTTGCTGGACTTGAAAATAATAATGCTTCTTTCATAAAGGACAAATTAACACCCCATATTACAGAGAGCAATACGACCCCTCCGATAGCTATTAATTTTTTATTTATCATAAGGGACAAGATTTATTTAGTTTTGAGTTAACTGGATATCGAAGTTACAACGATATGATTCTTGATCAAATTTAGTGTTGATGACCGCCAGACCCATGAACATGTTTATGGGCAATTTCTTCATCTTTAGCTGACCGCACATCCTCAATTGTGGCAAGAAAGCTAATTTTTTGACCTGCCCATGGATGATTTCCATCTACCTCTACTTTGCCATCAGCAATACTCTTAATGTAATAAATAATCACCTCACCTTTTTCATCTTCACCCTCAAAAGCCATTCCTTCTTTGAGTTGTGATTCAGGGAATGCGCTAGTTGGTTCTAATTGAACTAATCCCGGATCATATTCTCCGAATGCTTCAGCTGGCTCAAGCGCAATTTCAATTTTATCCCCTTTACTTTTATTATGGATCGCCTCTTCTACTTTTGGAAAAATTTGATCATACCCACCATGAAGATAGGTAACAGGCTCCTTACTTGATTCAAGTAAATTGTTATCAGCATCACGAATTTCGTAACTCATCTTAACTACAGTATTCATAGAAATTTTCATTATTTTTACCTTTTATATTTGAGTTATTAAATATTAAGATTGCACTTAAATTGTTCTCTTTGACAAGGGATAAGTCTTTATTGGTTTTTGTATTCTTGCGGTTCTAAAATGGTATTTTTCGCTATTTTAGCAGTTTTTGGAAAATCTTTACTATAGTGCAAACCTCGACTTTCTTTTCTTTCTATTGAAGAAAGAACAATCAATTCAGCAACTTGCAATAAATTTCTTAACTCAATAAGGTTAGAGGAAATCTTAAAGTTCTTATAAAATTCACCAACCTCATCCCTCAACATATTTATGCGATGCAGCGCTCTAGATAATCGCTTGTTGGTCCTAACAATCCCGACATAATTCCACATAAACCTTCTTAATTCATTCCAAGTGTGTGTAATCAAAACTTCTTCATCAGCATCTGTCACTCGACTTTCATCCCATTTTGGTAGTGAGTAATCATGTGTGAAATCATTATTTAAAATAGATGATGATGCAGTTGAAGAAAAAACTAAACATTCTAATAATGAGTTACTTGCCAAGCGGTTTGCCCCGTGAAGACCTGTACAAGAGACTTCACCAATGGCATAAAGCTGATTAATATTTGTTTTTCCTGCACGGTCAGTCATTATTCCACCACAAGTATAATGAGCGGCTGGAACAACAGGGATTGGTTCTTTGGTTATATCAATACCTCGATCTAAACAGCGCTTATAAATCATCGGAAACCTTTTTTGGATAAAGTCTGTGGGTTTATGGCTAATATTTAAGTACACACATTCCAATCCCTTTTGTTTCATTTCATAATCAATTGCTCGTGCAACGACATCACGAGGTGCCAAATCACCCCTGTCATCATATTTTTCCATGAATGTTTCGCCACCTGGAAGCACTAACTTTGCTCCTTCTCCCCTCAAAGTTTCAGAGATAAGGAAGGATCTATCTTTTTCATCAAACAGGCAGGTGGGGTGAAATTGAACAAATTCCATATTTGCCACCTTGCATCCTGCGCGCCAACCCATTGCTATACCATCACCTGTGCTGACATCAGGGTTGGTGGTATAGAGATAAACTTTACTTGCGCCACCTGTTGCCAGAACAATATTATTTGACGTAAATGTTTCAACGTGATTATTTTGATTATTTAAGACGTAAGCCCCAAGGCAGGTATTTGTCTTCATATCAATTTTCATTTTGTCTGATGTGATTATATCCACGGCGATATGGTGCTCTAGAACGGTGATATTAGGATGAGATAAAATTCTCTTAATTAAGTGCTCCTGGATTGCTTTGCCTGTGGTATCGGCAACATGAGCAATCCTCATCTGGGAGTGACCCCCCTCACGAGTGAGATGTAAATCATCACTTTGTTTATTTTTTGTAAAATTAACGCCGAGGTTCATGAGCCAATCTAGGGCGTCTTCACTGCTACTAGCAACGAATTCTGTGATGGCCTCATCGCACAGTCCAGCGCCAGCATTCTTAGTATCGTTAATGTGTGAGTAAATAGGATCTTCGGTTGATATGGCCGCAGCAACACCACCTTGCGCCCAATGGCTAGAACTTTCGGTCAATTCTGTTTTGCAAACAATGCCAATACGCTTATGATCAGCTAACTTTAAAGCGGTGGCTAAGCCTGCTAGACCACTACCAATAATTAATACGTCAAAATTCTTATTCTTCATTTTTTTATTAAATAATTTAGGAACTTTTAATAATATCAGTAGTCTTTTTAAAGTCTCTTAAATAAAAAGAAAGAAGTCATATATGCAACCATTAAAAGTCGTTTCTGATAATTCTACAGTGTACAATAGCCCGAATAATAAACTAGATAATTCGAAGATGGAAATTAAACCTGTAAATCCCGATAGAGCGCTAGACCAAAAGTTGGTCGAGAAAGCTCAAAAAGGTGACAAACAAGCTTTTAGCTTATTGGTAGAAAAATATCAGCTTAAGCTATATCGTTTGATATCAAGAATGGTTCGTGATCAATCAGAGATAGATGACATTGTTCAAGATTCCTTCATTAAAGCTTATAGAGCTATTGGTAATTTTCGAGGTGATAGTGCTTTTTACACCTGGCTTTATAGAATTGGTATCAATACAGCAAAGAATCATTTAGTGTCGCTAGGTAAAAGACCGAAGGCAATGGATTCAAATGAAATTGAAGAGATGGAAAATTATGAATCGATGTCTGAATTAAGAGTTTCAGAAACACCAGAATCGACCATGATGTCCAATCAGATTGCTGCAACAGTTAATGGCGCGATTCAGAATCTCCCTGATGAATTAAGAGAGGCAATATCACTCAGAGAAATAGATGGTTTATGTTACGAGGAAATTGCTGAATTAATGGATTGTCCGATTGGGACAGTTCGTTCAAGAATATTTAGAGCACGTGAGACAATTGCAGAAAAACTTAAACCATTAATCGAAACAACTAATAAACGTTGGTAAACTAAGGAAATATAAGAAATGAACGAAAAAATATCATCACTTTTTGATAGTGAAATAAATAATATAGAAGTAGATACGCTACTGGCTAAAAAAAATAAAATGGCTGGTGTGAGGTCCTCGATGTCAGAATACCAAATGATCAGCGATGTATTAAAGAAAAATACAGTATTACCAAAAAACAATCTAACTGACAAAATTATGTCAGCGATTGATGAAGAACCGACTCAAATGGGCGGATTTATTAAAGCAAACTCGTCCAACACGGCAGTAGTTTCTTTTGAAATATGGCCTGTTTTGGGATCACTTGCTGTACTCGTTGTTATTGCTTCGACTGCATTTAATGTTGAAGTGAATAGCGTCTCAACAAGCCAGTTTCTTGCTAAAGAAGATATACCAAAAGAAATTATTAATGCGCATCATGCGGCAACAGCTAACAACATGAATTATTTTATTCAAGTTGGTGACTCTGCTAAATAGATGACATTATTTAAAAAACTACTAACTTTACTTCTACTTTTTCTTCCTCTTGCTGCCATCTCGATGGATGATCCATGGGATGTTCTAGAAGATTCAGCTAAGGCTTCACATGCGTTAAATTATGAGGGTGTTTTTCATAGTCAGTCATCAGCAGAGACAAATTCAACGCATGTAATTCATGCAAATATAGATAATAAAGAATATTGCTCACTTAAGATGTTAGATGGTGCGCCTAACGAAGTTTTTTGTGCTGGAGATTTGGTCTATGTAATTAATCAGGATGGCTTATTGATTAAGAAGAGAAAAAATCAATTTCTTTTCCCTTCTGTATTGCCTTCAGATATTAATCACCTTAAAAAAAATTATCAGCTATCTTTTGGTGAAAAGAAAAGAATTGCAGACCGAATGGCTCAACTTATTGTACTCAGAGCTAAAGACAATTTGAGATTCAATTACCACATTTGGATTGATGAGAAAAACTTTTTGCCGCTGAAGCTTGTCGTGACTGACAATAAAAATAAGACGATTGAGCAATCAACGTTTACAACCATTGCATTCAACAAAGAATTTAACAAAGAATTTAAAAAAGATATTTTTGAAAAAAATATCAACTTATCTAAGCTTTACGCAACTAAAAATAAATTTGTCGAGAATTATGTTTCCAACAAATTTTGGAATTTAAAAGATTTGCCAGCAGGTTTTAAGGAGGTTGACTTAATATCTCGAAGAGTAAATGGCTTAAATCTGCTCGACTACCAATTGATATTTTCTGATGGACTTGCTTATGTTTCCTTATTTATTAGGCCTATTACAAGAGAGACAGAACCTAAAGAAGGCTCAGTAACAATTGGGTCAACTAACATCAGTGCTAAATACCAAGATGGGTACCAGATTATGTCGGTCGGCATGGTGCCGCCTGAAACAGTTAACACCTTTAGTGGGTCAATAGAATTCTAAGGGTGATTAAAAAAAGCTACACCCAGTAATTCGTTATTTAAACCATTAAAAGGATTCTAATTTTGAAAATAAATTTTCTTACCAAACTGATTACTACTTTTTTATTCTTCATGAGTTTTTCTTATGCTGTAGCTTTACCAGATTTTACAGTACTTGCAGAACAACAAGGCAGTACAGTGGTTAATATTAGTTCAATTAAGAATGCTGTAAATAGAGGCAACCAACAGTTATCCCCCCAAGAAGAGCACATGCAAGAATTTTTTAACCGCTTTGGTATTCCAATGCCTCCTGGCATGGGGCCAAATGACCAACAACAAAAGCAAATGAGTGCAACGGGCTCAGGATTTATTTTAGAGTCGGACGGATACATTATTACTAACGCTCATGTCGTGGGAGAGGCTGATTCTATTATCGTGAAACTAGCAGACAAACGAGAGTTTCAGGCTAAATTATTAGGTATTGATAAAAGAACGGATGTGGCTTTACTTAAAATTGATGCAAAAGATTTACCAGCGGTAAAACTCGGTAACCCTAAAAATATAAAAGTAGGTGAGTGGGTGGCCGCCATTGGTTCACCTTTCGGGCTCGAGAATACGATGACGGTAGGTGTCATTAGTGCCAAAGGAAGAGCGTTACCTCAACAAGAAAATTATGTTCCGTTTATACAAACTGATGTCGCTATCAATCCTGGAAATTCCGGTGGCCCATTATTCAATACAAAGGGTGAAGTTATTGGTATTAACTCGCAAATCTATAGTCGAACTGGGGGTTATATGGGCTTATCATTCGCTATCCCTATCGATGTGGCAATGGACGTCGCAGATCAATTGAAAAACAATGGGCGTGTCGTTCGTGGCTGGTTAGGTATTGCTATTCAAGAAGTCACGGAGGAACTGACAGAAGCATTAGGCTTAAAAGATAAAAGTGGCGCACTTGTCGCAGCCGTTAATAAAGGGGCTCCTGCAGGGAAAGCAGGTATAGAGGCGGGTGATGTGATACTTAAATTTAATAACAAGGTAATTGAGACATCTTCTGATCTTCCAAAGTATGTACGACTTACTAAACCTAATAATATCGTGCCAGTTGAAATTTGGAGAAACGGAAAGACCAAAATTTTGAAGGTTAAGATTGGTGAGATGCCGAGCGATACAATGCAGGCATCAAGTAAAAAGCCAATCAAAGAAAGTGCTAATAGAATAGGATTAGTCTTAAAAGAAGCAACTACCAAAGATAAAAAAATGCTGGATGGAAGAAACGGTTTAGTGGTGATGAAGGCCTCTGGACCCGCTGTTTCATCACAGATAAGGGATGGAGACATCATCTTGGCACTGAACAACACACCTGTGAGTTCAGTCAGAGCATTTAATAGGGAAATTAATAAAACCCCAAAAGGTAAGACGATTGCACTTCTTATTTATCGAAATGGAGACACATTATTTGTTCCGGTAAAAGTCGCAAACTAAATAATATATTTATTAATTCGTTTTACAATCGGGTAAAATTACGAAAATTAAAGGCGCCTTTAGCGCCTTTAATTTTTTAAGTTTTAAGTAAAAATTATGGAAAATATTAGAAACTTTTCAATCATTGCTCATATTGATCATGGCAAATCTACTCTAGCAGATAGGATTATCCAGCATTGCGGTGGCCTTGCTGACAGAGAAATGGAAGCCCAAGTCCTTGATTCTATGGATTTAGAAAGAGAGCGAGGAATTACTATTAAAGCTCAAACGGTGACCCTCACATATAAAGCTAAGGATGGTCAGTTATATGTCTTTAATTTAATTGATACGCCAGGCCATGTTGATTTTACTTATGAAGTCAGTCGCTCGCTTTCAGCATGTGAAGGGGGTGTATTAGTCGTTGATGCTTCTCAAGGCGTTGAGGCTCAGACCGTTGCTAATTGTTATACGGCATTAGATCAAAAGGTTGAAGTTTTTCCTGTATTAAATAAGATTGATTTGGCTTCCGCTGACCCTGATCGAGTAAAAAAAGAAATAGAGGATGTTATTGGTATAGAGGCAGATGATGCTATTTTATGTTCTGCTAAAACGGGACAAGGTATCGAGGACGTTCTTGAGACAATTGTTCGTAAAGTCCCTGCGCCAATCGGTGATATTCAGAAGCCACTGAAAGCGCTCATTATTGATGCATGGTTTGATAATTATGTTGGTGTGGTGATGTTGGTTCGTATCATTGATGGGGAAATAAAAGCAAAAGATAAAATACATTTGATGGCTACTAAGGATGAATACGCATGTGAGAGTGTGGGTATTTTTACCCCTAAGTCTGTTGAAAGAGACTCACTAAGTGCAGGTGAAGTTGGTTTTGTTATTGCTGGTATTAAAGATTTAGGAAGCACAAAAGTCGGCGATACTATTACCTTGGCAAAAAATAAAGCAGATGAAGCATTACCTGGCTTTAAAGAAATTCAACCTCAAGTTTTTGCTGGTTTATATCCCATAGAATCAAATCAATTTGATGCTTTGAGAACGGCATTAGAAAAATTAAAACTTAATGATGCTTCTTTAAATTTTGAGGCTGAAAATTCAACTGCACTTGGTTTTGGCTTTAGGTGCGGATTTCTTGGCTTATTACATATGGATATAATCCAAGAGAGATTAGAGCGAGAATACGAAATGGAGTTAATCACCACAGCGCCAACTGTAGTGTATGAGCTTTTGCTAAAAAATGATGAGATTATTTCAGTTGAAAATCCTTCTAGATTGCCAGATTTATCAACAATCGAAGAAATTAGAGAGCCCATTATTAACCTAAATATTTTGTTACCGCATGATTATGTAGGGCCAGTGATGACCTTGGTAAATGGGAAAAGGGGTATTCAAAAAAATATGCAGTATTTGGGGCGTCAAGTCATGATTACATATGAAATCCCCCTAAATGAAGTAGTTTTAGATTTTTTTGATAGATTGAAGTCGGTTTCACGTGGATATGCTTCGATGGATTATGAGTTTATGGAATTTCGAGCAGCCGACTTGGTAAAATTAGATATTATGGTTAATGGCGATAGGGTTGATGCCTTATCACTAATTGTGCATCGATCAAACAGCATCGCTAAAGGACGAGAGCTGGTGAGTAAGATGAGAAGCTTAATACCAAGGCAAATGTTTGATGTAGCCATTCAATCTGCTATTGGAGCTAATATCATAGCAAGAGAAACAATTAAAGCCTTGAGAAAAAATGTGATTGCAAAATGTTATGGTGGTGATGTTTCTAGAAAAAGGAAACTCCTAGAGAAGCAAAAAGCAGGAAAGAAAAGAATGAAGCAGGTGGGTAATGTTGAAATACCACAGGAAGCTTTTTTAGCAATTTTACAGGTAGATGATTAAATGATTTTCGCACTTATATTAATGTCAGTGACAGGGGTAACCGGTCTTATTTATCTTTTAGATGTTCTCTACTTTGCCAAAAAAAGAGTCAAGGGGAAGAAAGAATCAATCATCATTGAGTACTCTAAAAGCTTTTTCCCTGTGCTCCTGGCTGTTTTTGTTATTCGGTCATTTATTGTAGAACCTTTTAAAATTCCTTCTGGGTCAATGATGCCGACATTGATCGCTGGAGATTTTATTGCAGTCAATAAGTTTAGCTATGGCGTGCGCTTCCCAGTCATTAATAATGTACTAATTCCATATGGAATGCCTGAGAGAGGTGATGTAGTGGTATTTCATTATCCTAGAGATACCTCAATTGATTATATCAAGCGGGTAGTTGGTCTTCCTGGAGATACAATCAAATATGAAAATAAGAAGTTATTTATCAACGGCAAGCTCGTTCCTCATATTTTTGAGAAAAATTATGAGTACATGATGAATGATAATTATAGGGTTCCAGCTAAAGAATTCTTAGAGACTTTAGGTGAGGTAAAACATTCGATTCTTATTCATAATGTTGAGGGAGAGTCTGGGACTTTTGTTGTTCCTGAAGGAAATTATTTTGCTGTCTCTTATACACATCTGACGCTGCCGACGATATGCAG
>OJEH01000222.1_pt1 | contig 17302 bp, 13 predicted proteins | sample 1593001 | NCBI WGS metagenome assembly OJEH01 (sample SAMN05416886, study PRJEB24817) | seawater metagenome | isolation source: Sea water | place: Canada:Atlantic | collected 2013-11 | reverse complement strand
AGATAGGAGTCCGTCTCGTGGGCTCGGAGATGTGTATAAGAGACAGCTATAAAAGGTAATATTCGAGGTAGTATGACTGTCCTTGATAATGTTAATTTCATGGATACATTTCTTGGAACAACCCATGCTCCTGCTTCAATTGAATTTGGATACCAAGGTCGTATATGGAAAAATGATTTTTATGTTGATGGCATAGAAAAAATGGAAATAACAAAATCAGGTAAACAATATACAATTCATTTTCTTGCTTATAATACTATAAATGAACAATTTAAAATAATTAATGAAGTGTATGAAGGAAGAGGAGATCAAATTATTCGAAAGATTTTTAGAGAAGCTTGTGGATCAGTTACTGATGCACCGCTTGTAACTGATACAAAAACTATTACTAAAGGTAAATATATTGTACCAAATATTAGCGCGCACAGAGCAATTAGTAATGTTTTAAATTCTTCTTATGATGATAATAAATCTGGACTGTTTATGTATCAAAGAGTGTGTGAACAAGGTGCTACAAGATTAACTTCATTACATGATATGGATACTAATTATTTTGTGCAAAGAGATTTAATTGGTGTATCATATACAGAAACCGTATTTAAATTAAGAGCTGCAGTTGCAGGTGCTTTGGGCGATGACGATGGTATAGATCCATCTAGCCAGATAGGAACAACTCCAGGATTTGTCATGGATGAATACAATATGAATTTTACTGAAAAAGCATTGTCTGGAAATTATGGTTATAAAGTTAAAAACTATCAACTAGATGAAACTAATGAGGAAGATTTTAAAGCTGCAGAAATAGATCAAAGGCCAGTAACAGCATTTCCATTATCAAAAAATCTGTACGATGATAATGCGAAATCAGTATTCAGTACTCGATGTGAACCTGAAGCATATTTTGCTTTTAACCAAAAAAGAAGAGTATACAATCAACGTATGACTGCACCTAGTGTTGTTGCAGTTCCAGGCCTAGGTTGTGGATATGCTATAAATGTTGAATCTGGTGGAAGTAATTTAAGTTCCACAAAAACAGATACTACTTATATTGTTTCAACGATAACTCATAAATTTTTAATGAACGATGGTAAACACCAATACTCACAAGATATAGGATTAATAAGAGAATAATGAATTTTGGAAAAGTAGTAGATATTAATGATAAGCTAAAGCTCGGAAGAGTTAAGGTGAAGGTCGTTGATCTTCATGACAATATAAAGACTGAAGACTTGTCTTGGTCACAAGTTATGATGCCTGCGAATACACCTGCTATAAATGGTACAGGTCATTCTGTAAATTTAGCAGTAGGTTCATTAGTTGTTGGTATGTTTAAGGACATAGAGCAACAAGAATTTATAGTTACAGGATCTCTTCCTACAAAGACTGATAGCGTAGAAGATAATAATGTTAGAGTAAGAGCTGAAGCTGATCCTAATGCTGGAGAGACACGTGGTACATATCAACCAGGTGCTTATTATGCACCTGAATATCCATATAATAATGTATATGAAACAGAAAGTGGCCATGTAAAAGAATATGATGACACTCCAGGATACGAACGTATAACAGAGAGACATAAGAGTGGTACTAATTATGTTATTGACGGTGAAGGTTCAAAGAATGAAACAATTGTAAGAGACAACTATAGATTAGTTGTAGGTCAAGATACTCTTGAGGTCTATGGTAACGTAAGAGTTATTATTAGTGGACATGCTGATATCGCTGTAGCAGGTAATCTTACAGCAGGAGTTAATGGCAATATGGAGTCAACCGTTGTTGGTAATATTGCTGCAACATCAACTACTGGAAATGTAACTACTACATCTACTGAAGGAGATATAACAGTAACAACTACTGATACAACGAAGAAGATAACATTGGCTGGTAATGTAGACATCACTGAAAATTTAACTGTAGCGAAAGACGTTGAAGTAACTGGTAATACTCTTACGAAGGGTACAACTCATACTAGCACATCACAAAAACTTGATAGTCACGTTCATGGTAATAACAATGTTAATCAAATTAACACTAACCCACTCACTTAGGTATAAATAGATATATGGCCCAGATTGCACGACAAGAAACGTATAAAGATGTAGATTTTACTTTTAAGCAAAATCCTAATACAAATGACGTTGGAATAAAGAAGGACAATGCATCTATATCACAGAGCGTTTTAAATATACTTCGCACAAATAATGGTGAACGTCCATTTAATTATTTCTTTGGTGCAAACCTTAGATCATATTTATTTGAGAACATGACACAAATAACAGCTGCTAATATGTCTACATCAATCAATCTTGCTTTAAAGAATTATGAACCGAGAATAGAAGTACTTAATACAAACATTCAGGCACAACCAGATAGTAACGAAGTAACAATAACAGTAACCGGTAGAGTTAAATCTAGTAACGAAATATTAGATATATCTACCACAATAGAGAGATTACGATAATGGCAATTGAAAGAAGAATTAACTCAAGCGAATTAGACTTTGCTCAGATAAAAACAAATCTAGTTGCATATATGAAGGCTACTGATACAACCTTTAATGACTATAACTATGAAGGCTCTGCGATGAGCACTATCATTGATGTGTTAGCATATGTAACTCACATTAACTCTATGAATGCCAACTTTGCCTTGAATGAAACATTCCTTGATACATCTCAATTAAGATCTTCTGTAGTATCTCATGCTAAACTATTAGGATACACACCACGATCGATTGCTCCATCCGTTGCAGTTGTTGATATGGTTATGTCGAAGGGTAATGCAACACCGTTTTGGAATCATGATGGAACGAATACTCCACTTCCTTTAAGTATACAAAGAGGAATAAAGTTCTCTACAACTATCGATGGTATTACATATCCAATGTTTAATTCAACTACTCAGACTATTAACTATAATACAACTGATGGCTGGAAGTTCTCTAACCTATATCTTGAACAAGGTACATTATCAAATATAACTTACACATACGCAAATAATACATTCGAATCATATGTTATTCCTGCAGCTAATGTTAATACAGCTTCAATTAAAGTGACTGTTACAGATTCAACTTCATCAAATGCTTCGAAGGTTTATGCATTAAATAGCAATATGGTTACATTAGATGGTACATCTGAAGTATTCTTTTTAGAAGAAGGAAGAGATGGATTCTATGAAATAAAATTTGGTGATAACATTATTGGTAAGAGGCCAGGAAATGGTAACAGTATTGTAATTGAATACTCAACGATAGCATCAGGCACAGATGTGAATGGAGCTACAGTATTTACAATGACAGATTCAATTCTCGGTAATTCTACCGAAACAGTAACACTCGTTACAAAAGCTACTGGTGGTGCTGCAAGAGAAACGAAAGAAGCAATTAAATTTAATGCGCCTCTTGCTCACATATCACAAAATAGAGCTGTTACTCCTGATGATTATAAAACAATTATTAAAAACGAATTCGCTGATTTAGAAGCTGTTGCGGTTTGGGGTGGTGAAGATAATCCTATTCCTGATTATGGTAAAGTCTATGTGAGCATTAAACCTTTATCGGCTGAAGTATTAACCGAAGCACAGAAGACAACGATCAAAACAAACATTCTTAAACCTAAAAACGTTGTAAGTATCACTCCAGTCTTAGTTGATCCTGAGTATACATATATTGATTTAGAGGTTTTCTTTAAATTTAATCCTAACAAGGCTACAGTAACTGCAAGCGGTTTAGCTTCATCAATAAGGAGTACACTCATAGCATATAATAACGATGTACTTAAGAGTTTTAACGGAGTCTATAGGGATTCAAACGTTGGTAAAAAGATTGATGATACTAATATTGCTATTATATCTAACATCACTCGTGTGAAGATGCAAAAGAAACTTGTACCTGTTCTTGGTACAACAACTAAATATACACTTGCTTTTAATCAGGCACTAACTGATATAGATGCTACTACAGGAACTACGGGTTCTTATTTAACATCAACTGTATTTACATTTGGTGGTGTTGATTGTAGACTTAAAGATTATTATGATAGTTCAAGTGATACACGTATTATTCAAATAGTTGATACAAATAACTTAGTACAAGATGCAAATATTGGTGATGTGAATGAAGAGACTGGAACAGTTACTCTTAACGCATTTAATCCAACTGCATTACCTACTGGGCAAACTACAGTTGATATTACGGTAAAACCTGCATCATCTGATGTATCACCTACAAGGAATGAACTATTAACTATTAATACCTCAACTGCTACAATTACTGGCGAGATAGATACTATGGCAACTGGCGGTACAACTGCTGGTATTGATTACACAACAGTGAGTAACTAATGGCAACACTTGGTAAATATAATATATCATCTTACATAGATGAACTAGTACCTGATCATGTAGAGTCTACATATCCTGATCTAGTCTCTTTTCTTAAGACGTATGCATTATATCTAGAGCAATCAAACAAGTCTAGCTTTTATTTAAACTCGATTGATATTCAAAGAGATATTGACCATGTAGAAGAAGCATTACTTACAGAATTACAGAATGAAATTGGTGTTGCAATACCGAGAGACTTTGCTACAAATCCAAGGATGTTCTATAAGAGACTTGTTGAATTCTATAAGTCACGTGGTACACCTGAATCGATCACATCATTCTTCCGTGTTATATTTGACGATGAAGTAGAAACATATTTTCCATTTGTAGATATACTTAATCCATCTGATGGAAAGTGGACAGATCAGACAGTTGATATTATAGCAGATAGAACTAAATTTACACCATCAAATGTATTTACTATATCTGGTACACCAACAGTTACACCTGCAAACAATGACGCTGGTAATGCAGCCTTGTTTGATGACCACGTTGTATTTGTAAACGATGTATTTAAGACTTCAGGTACAGATTATGTTGAGTCAGTCTATTCAGATACTACTACTAAACACAAATTAACATTTACAAGTGCACTATCAAATGGCGATGTTGTAAGAACATATGCCAAAGGGTTATTTACTAATGCAGATGGTTTCTTATCAGATAAGAAATTTATACAGGACTCTTATTACTACCAGCAGTTCTCATATGTTCTAAAGACTGGTAAGAACGTAGCTGATTGGAGGAATGCATTTACAAGATTAGTTCATCCAGCAGGATTTAAGTTCTTTGGCGAGATTGTTATATTAGTTCAGTTACTTAATCAAGGAAATAACAATGCACAACTTGGTAATCAATTACCTGTTGGTGAAATTGCATACAACATTGGTGCATTCCAAGTTGGACCAGCACAATTTAATAGTCACATATTAGAAAAATCGTATACTCACTTTACAAATGGTAGTTCACAATTTAAGAAGATAGGTATGCAGAACCATTGGGAGAATATGAAGTTTAGATATTTAGGTCCAAACTCAGATTTAGCCCATTGGACAGTTCAAGATAGTATAAATAACAATATAAGTACACAATTCGGAATGGGTGCCGCTAGCGCACTTGTTATAACATAAAAGAGGAAATAAAATGGCAGCAATAATCACAAGTAAATTCAGACTGGATACAACGAATAGTTTCGTAGAAAGTCTTAGTGATAATCAATTCTATATGGCACTGGGACGGCCTAATGCGTGGACAGATGATGCTGTTCCGACAACCCCATATGAAAATGACTACACGTCACACACTTTATGGGAAAATATGTTTGCCATGAAGAGAGTTGATGCTGCGGATATTGTTCATTGTTCTCCAAGAAACCTATGGGTTTCAGGTACTACATATATAGAATATGATGATCAAGATACAAATATAGAAAGCAAAGTATATTTTGTTATTTCAGCAAATAATAATGTTTACATGTGCTTAAAGGCAGGAGCAGGAGCTTCTACCACTAACCCAGATACAACAGGTGTTCAAACATCTGGTGTTATCAATCATAGTGGATCAGATGGTTATATATGGAAATACATGTATACAGTCCCAACAGCTGATGTAACTAAATTCTTAACAACATCATTTATACCAGTAAGACATATTAAAGAAACTCCAGCAGGTGGCGCAGATAGTGCATTGACTAATCAATTTAGTGTACAAACAAATGCAGTCGATGGAGCAATCTATAATATGAAGATCACGACTGCAGGAACTGGATACACATCAGCTCCTACATTAACAATTGCAGGTAATGGTGCAAGTGCTACAGCTACGGCTACGGTAAGTAGTGGAGCAATCACAGGTATTACAATGACTAACGTTGGTACAGGATACAGACACGCAGTTGTTACAATCTCTGGTGGCGGTGGTTCAGGTGGTGTGATAAGACCAGTCATCGGCCCAGTCGGTGGATTTGGTGCAGATCCTACTAATGATCTTCGCTCACACTATGTAACTATTAATACAGTGTTTACTGGTGATGAATCAGGTGCAATTCCAGATTCAAATGACTTTAGACAAATAGCAGTTGTTAAAAACCCTATTGAGAAAGCAACTGAGAGTGCAACGATCTCAGCTACTGGCTCAATGGTTGTAGGTAACTTCTATAAGATATTAACAAAAGGTAATACTACAGATGCTAACTTTGTAACAGCAGGTTCAACGAGTGGTAATCCAGTTGTTGGTGAAATATTCAAAGCTTTAGTTACTACAATTACTGGTTCAAGTACAGCTACAATCGCTCAAGTAGCAGAAGCAAGTGCATACAATACATGTAAGAGTGTAACGATACCTGCTTCATTGGCATCTACATATGTTGCTGACTTCGCATTTGAAGGCCATACTAGTGGCACGGTTGGTGCTAAAGGTATAGTTGTAGAATATAATAACACAAGCGGTGTATTACATTATATACAAAACGAAACTACTGGGTTCGGTACATTTACTACTTCGCATTTGACGAGAGCAACTGGTTCATCAGGTGCTGGTAATCAAATCTCAGCGGTAGCTGCACCTCTTATTAACCATCATCAAGGTGATGTTATGTTTGTAGAGAATAGAACAGCAACTACACGAGCAGCAGGACAAGTAGAAACAATAAGATTAATAATAGCATTTTAAATAGGATAGAATAATGGCAATTTCATTTAACGTATCACCATACTATGACGACTTCGAAACCGCAGGAGCGGATGGATTAAGTCCAAAAGAAAAATACCAAAGAGTATTATTTCGTCCAGGTAAAGCGATACAAGCAAGAGAATTAACTCAGTTACAAACATCATTACAACATCAAATATCATCGCAAGGTGATCATATGTTTAAAGATGGTTCTGTAGTTGTTCCTGGTGCAGTTCACTTACATAATAAAATTGACTATGTTAAATTAGATTCTGTTCATGCTAATAATGATACAGTTGCTGAATTAGTTGGTACTGAATTTACTGATGGTACTAATATAGCAAAGGTTATTCACGCAGCCTTAGCGACTGGTTCTGATCCTATTACACTTTGGGTGCAATATATTTCAGGTACAGTATTTGCAGATAACGCATCGCTAACAGCAACAGGTAGTAAGTCAGCTGAAGTAAAAGCTTCTGCTGCTACAGGTTTTGGTTCTATTGTATCTATTGAAGACGGTATATACTATATCAAAAAACATATGGTTGTTGCGAAAGCTAGTACGATTGTATTATCTAAGTATACATCAAGTGTATCATTTGATATCGGATTACTTGTTACTGAATCATTAAAAAGTTCAGGCGAAGATGCATCATTAAATGATAATGCTACAGGTACACCAAATGCTTCGGCTCCAGGTGCACATCGTTATTCTATTACAGCAGTACTAAGTACTCAAGCAGTTGGTGCGAACTCAGGTAACTTCGTTCTTATCGCTCGATTAGAAGCTGGTGAGGTTACGAAGAAAGCACGAAGCGCTGACTATAATGTCTTAGCTGATGAGTTAGCTCGTAGAACATTTGATGAATCAGGTAACTACTATGTTAATCCATTTAAAGCATTAGTTAAAACACATCAAGATGCAAGTCCTGATGCTACTAAACTAACACTTGCAGTTGAGCCTTCTAAAGCTTATGTAAGAGGTTATGAAATACAAACACTAGCCACAACTAATGTAACTTTTGATAAAGCAAGAACATCAGAATTAGTTACAGATCAACTTACAGAGATAACTCATAATAACTTTATCGAAGTTACTCATATGACTGGTGTTCCAGACATAACTACATTCGGTACTATCTCTATTGAAAATTCAGGTGGTTCAGAAATTGGTACATGTCGTGTTCGTTCTATTGAACGGGTTTCTGGCAATGGTGCATCAACTGCTTCAAGATATAGATTACATATATTTGATTTTAGTGGTACAATGACAAATGCTGTTACTCTAGATGATAAAGAAGGCACAGCATCAGGTACTACATTTACTGCAACGATCGCTGACTCAGCCGCTACTACAGCATACAACCTTGGTCCTGACACTTTAGTATACGATCTACCATATGAAAGAGTTAAAACATGTGATAGTAAAACAGATGGATCTACTCCAGATTATAATTATCGCTATGAAATTAATCGTGTATTAGCTTCGGCTACAGTATCAGGTTCTGGTACTGCTACATTTACTCTTGCTGCAGCTGGTGAACAGTTTGCTTCAAAATCACTTAATACAAATTGGATTTTAATAAACGATACTGACTCAACAGTCGGTGGCGAAGAAGTTGTTTCGGCTGATATTGCTTTCAATAATGCTGCATCACCTCCAAGTGTTGTTATATCTAACTTACCTTCATCTGCTAATGGTGACACAGTAAGATTGATTGCACCAGTTATTAAAACTACAAACCACAAAACTAAAACATTAAGTTCAAATACTTCTGTAGCATTTAACGCTGGTTCAACTTGGACTGGTACAGGTCAAGCTCTTGGCCATGCAGATATCTATGAATTAGTTTCGGTTGTAGAGACTTCAGGTTCTGCTGATGTTACAACCCACTTCGAATTTGATAATGGTCAAAAAGATACTCACTATGATATAGGAAGAGTTAACCTAAAGATAACATCAAACTATACTGCGGCTGTAGCACTTACTGTTACATATAAGTACTTCTCACATTCTGCAGGTGATTTCTTTAATGTTGATTCATATACAGGTCAAGTTGATTACTCGCTTATTCCTACAACACCTGATGGTCAAGAATTAAGATCAGCTATTGACTTTAGACCACGTGTAAGTAATGCTGGTGGTAACTTTACAGGAACAGGTGCACAAACAGCATTTGCTCCTACAAGATTCTCACAGTTTGAAAGTGATATTCAGTTCTACTTACCAAGAATGGATAAAGTATTTTTAGATTCTAAAGGTGTATTCGGTGTTACAGCAGGTGTTCCGTCACGTAATCCTGAAGCTGGTGAATGTCCAAGTGATGCAATGCATTTATATACACTAAGTATTCCTCCATATACTTTAACTACTGATGAAGTTGGTGTTGACTTTGTAGATCAGCGTAGATACACAATGCGTGATATTGGAAAGCTTGATACAAGAGTTGGTCAAGTAGAATACTATGCTGCTCTTAATTTCTTAGAGACTGAAGCACAGAACAGACAAATTTTAGATACAGATAATAATCCAAGATGGAAAGCTGGTTACTTAGTAGACGGATTTGCGAATACTCGTATGTCAAGGTCTATGTCAGCAGAATATAGAGCTTCGGTTGATATACCTAATCGTACACTAAGACCTCCATTTTCACAAGGTAATGCTGCATTAGCGTATCATGCATCATCTACTACACAAAAAACTGGTGACTTAGTTACATTACCATATACTACTGCGGCTATAATAAGTCAGACACAGTATTCTGGTCAAATTAATGTTAACCCTTATAACGTATTTAACTGGACAGGTAGTTGTGCTTTATCACCATCTACTGATGAATGGATTGATATAGATCGTAGGCCTCAAGTTACCATTAACAATGATGGAGAATTTGATGCCATGGTTAATGCTCTACAGCCTCAATTAGGAACTGTATGGGGTGCATGGAAAACTCATTGGGCAGGCGGTGGAGGCGGAGGCGGTAGTTGGAATATGGTCTATAAGCCTGGAAGAAGTGAAGGTCCAAGGAATTCATATCGTACTAGAGGATCATGGTCCAGAGTGTTTAGTGGCGGAGGCGGTGGAAGCCCACGTTATAAATCTGGTAAATCTAGATCAGGTATTCAAACAACTATTGCAGTTGAAACATCACGTGTTAGTCAAGGTGATCGTATAGTAGAAGTTAACTTTATTCCATTCATGAGAACAAGACTTGTGCACTTTAGTGCTACACGTATGAAACCAGCTACTACAGTTTATGCATTCTTTGATGGTGTTGCTGTAGCTAACTTTGTTAATGAAGCTCAGCCAGGTTATACTCCTCTAGTAGGTACTAATACTGAGACTGCTCACCCAAGTGGTGCAGGAGCATTAACAACAGATGCGAACGGTGCTGTAACAGGTTCATTCTTAATACCTAATAACTCTGCATTGAACTTTACATGTGGTACAAAAGAATTTAAATTAACATCTTCTAGTGCAAACAATGATGCATTAATGCATACATCAGCATTTGCAGATTATACTGCTGCTGGAATGATTGAAACAAGAGAAGAAGTTATTCTTTCAACAAGGACTCCACGTCTACAAAGAAATAGTGTTTCATCTGGTGTTGTAAGTTGGAGTGATCCATTAGCACAATCAGTATTACTTGATAAGGCTGCGTTCATTACTGGAATAGATATTTACTTTACTGCTAAAGACGCTAACATACCAGTACAATTACAGATCAGAAGAATGGTTAATGGATTCCCAACACAGGAAGTTCTACCATTTGCGGATAAGACAATTAATCCAGGTTCTGTTAATATAGATGGTACAGCCACTGCATTCACATTCGATTCACCTGTATACTTACAAGATAAAGTTGAATTTGCATTTGTTCTATTAGCTAACTCAAATAACTACACAGTACGTTATGCTGAGATTGGTGGTGAAGATGCAAGTGGTAATAGAATTTCACAACAACCATACAATGGTGTTTTATTCATGTCACAGAATGCTTCTACATGGACTGCTGATCAGAATAAAGACTTAATGTTTGTTATGAAGAGAGCGGTATTTGATATTTCTGCTACACGTAATTGTAGATTAGAAAATGCTGTATTAGAATCAAGACAATTAATAAGCAATCCATTAACAACTATTGTATCTGCTGCAAATGCGGATAACACATTCACTGTGTCTCATAGAGATCATGGTATGGCAGCAGGTGATTCAGTTACTTTGTCTGCTTTTGCTGCAACGAATGGTTATACTGCAGCTGAATTAAATAAAGCACATACGATTGTTGCTATAACAAGAGACACTTATACTATTACAGTTCTTGCTGCAGCTCACGCTAATGCGATTACTGCTGGTAACGGTGGTGGTACTGCGGCCGCTGCAACACAACATCTAGCTTGGAATACAATGCTTCCTGTTGTTCAAAACATTATACTACCTAAGACAGCTCAAACTTGGACTGTTAGAGATACTCTTCAAGGTAATGGTACAACTATTGGATCAACTTCAGCTGGTGTTATTGCGAATGATAACTATACACCATTAACTCCTAAAGTTATTAAGTCTGGCACAACAGCTACAATACGTCTTGATGGTTCATTCTCTTCAACAAACAATTATGTATCTCCAGTGATTGATATGGAAAGATCATCTATTATTACTATTGCGAATAGGGTTGATAATCAAATATATAGAACTCTAACTGGTTCTATTAATCCTACAGCTTCTGTGAACGTAACAGGTGTTAATACTTTATTTACTACTGAATTACAAGTTGGTAATAGAATTGTAGTTTCAGGTGAAGAAAGAACAGTTGCTACTATAGCGAGTGCTACTGCCTTAACTGTGACAGCTGCATTTACTGATGTTGCAAATGATACTACACCACAAGGTTACACTGAAGAAACTCCAGGTGAAGGTACTAACGAAGCGAAGTATATAACGAAGACAGTTGAATTAACAGATTCATCAGATCAAATTAAAGTTTATGTAGATCTTAATAGACCTAATGGCACATTCATTGATTTGTATTACAAGTCTGGTAATAACTTAGCAACTTTTGATTCACAAAGCTGGGTCTTGCAAACAAACGTGTTAACTAATGTTGCATTCTCAGATGGATCTGCTTATGAAGAAACAGAATACACTATTGATCCTACTGATACATTTACTGCTTTTGCAATTAAGATAGTGATGAGATCTACGAGTACAAGTTCTATTCCTAAGATTCAGCAACTACGTGCTATAGCTTGTCAAGTATAATGATACCAGTTAAAGGATATGAAGGAATGTTTAGAGACCCAAAATCTGGCGCTATCATAAATAAGGGCAGCGCAGGTAAACGGCATTCTGCTAATAGAGCGAGGATGAAGACAGAAAAAAATAGATTAAATGAATTAGAAAATGATGTATCTGAAATTAAAGATATGCTTAAACAATTAATAGAGAGATAATATGGCAATAGTAAACGTAACAACTGCAAATACATTCGAAGAATGGAGAGTCAAACAAAATCAGATAGGTACTGCGGTAGGTGATATAGCAGAAGTAACTGTAAGTGATATTGGTGCCACAACTCTTGTTGCTGCTGTTAAAGCACACCAAGGTATTGTTGTTGGCAGTGTAACAGTTAGTGGATCTACTATGACTGGTAGCTTAGTCTTTAATGATAATGCGAAGGTTATACTTGGTACATCATCAGATGGTTTAGAGATTTACCATGATGGTTCAAATTCATATATTGCGGATACAGGAACTGGTAGTTTAAAAGTTACAGCTCCTTCAGTAGATTTTTCTGCCAATGTAGATGTTGATGGTACACTTGAAGCAGATGCAATTACAGTTAATGGTGTTGCCTTAGCAACCTTTGTAAGAGATACAGTTGGTACAAATATGTTCACAAGTAATACTGAAAGTGGTATTGCAGTTACTTATGATACATCAAATGATAACGTGGACTTTGCGCTTGACGCAGCTCAAACAACAATAACATCTTTATTCGCAACAGATATTAAGATCGGTGAAGACGATCAAACTAAAATAGATTTCGAAACAGCAGATCAGATTCATTTCTATGCTGCTAACGCTGAGCAAGTATATGTTGCTGATGGTGTATTTGGTCCACAAACAGATAGTGATGTTGATCTAGGTACTACAGGTGTTAGATTTAAAGATGCCTTCGTAGATGCGATCACAGTGACAGGAGCAGTAACCGCTAATAGTTTAGATATTGAGGGTGACGTTGATGTCAATGGTACAATAGAGACTGATGCATTAACAATAGCAGGTATATCTTTATCAGAGACAATTGCAGATACTATTGGTGCTATGGTTACCTCTAATACTGAATCAGGTATTGCAGTAACATATCAAGATAGTGATAATACTCTTGACTTTGATATCAATGATCCAACAATAACATTGACTGGTGACGTAACTGGTTCTGCAACGATGACGAACTTAGGTTCAGTGAGTATTGCTACTACGCGTACAGCAGGAAGTACTAGTACTGCTGACATAGCGGATAACGCTGTCACTGAAGCAAAGGTAGTGAACGATGCAATATCACGAGCGAAGTTAAAAGATGAAGTATCACTATTAATAATTAACGCTGCAGGAAGTACCGTGAAAACGATGTACGGTGCAGGTTCATAATAACATAAATAAGGTATAGAGAACAATGGCAGTTTATTCAGATTTAAGTATAGACCAAGGAACAGATTTTTCAGCTGAGGTATTAGTAGACGATACTGATGGAACAACTGCGAATCTAACTGGCTATTCTGTAGCAGGACAGATAAGAAAGAGTTATTCTTCTACTACGAAAGTTGATTTTACATGTTCAGTAACAGATGCTGCTGCTGGTAAGATTTTGATACAATTAAGTAATAGCACGACTAATGCAATGAAAGCCGGCCGCTATGTATATGATGTAGAAATAACAAAAACAAGTTCAGGGATTAAGACAAGAGTGATAGAAGGACAAATTACAGTAACTCCAGGAGTAACACAATAATGGCATTGCAAGGCAAGATAACATCAACACCTAGTTTAATGGCAAAAAGCTCTCAACAGAGAACAATAGACGCACAGAAAGTATTGTTATCAACTGGTCAAAGCTTAGCAGGATTGACAGATGTTGATATATCTGCAAGAACAGATGGATCGATTATGCAATATGATGCAACTGCTGGTAAGTTTAAAGTTAAACCTATTATAGAAGATACAAACTCTTTACTTAAAATAAATGGCGGATCATTTTAAAAGGAATTAGGATATGGCAGGCACAGTAATTATAACCAAATATAGTACGGGAACAGGATCTCCTGCAACCGATGCCTTAGCTGTAGGTGAGTTAGCCTATTCCTTTGCCTCAGACAAATTATTTATTGGTGAAACATCTGGTGGTGATGTAGTAGCACGAATCGTAGGTGGTCAGTTATATACTGATTATATGGATCATACTCCAGGTACACTTACTGCTTCATCCGCTATAATAACAGATTCAAGCAATAAGATTGATGTATTAAACGTAGATAATCTTACTCTCGATTTAAATACAATATCTTCAACAAATTCAAATGGTAACATTAATATTACACCGAATGGTGCTGGTTATGTTGTATTAGATGGATTAAACTATCCAAGAGCTGATGGTTCAGCTGCACAGTTTTTACAAACAGATGGTTCAGGTAACCTATCATTTGCCACAGTCATATCATCATTAAGTATTGGTGGTGACACAGGTTCAAATGATTCAGTAAACACTGGTGAGGTCATCAATTTTGCTGGTGGTGTAGGTATTAGTACTACGGTTACTGATAACACAATTACTATTAATGCTGGTCAGAACCTTGCAACAAATGCGAATGTACAGTTTGCTAACATTACAGCAACGGGTAACTTTACAGTTAATGGTACAACGACTACAGTAAATAGTACAACAACAGTTTTAGAAGATCCAATCATGACATTGGGTACTTCAGGATCATCGAGTGCTGATGATAATAAGGACAGAGGTATTGAATTTAGATACAACGATGGATCAGCGAGAGTTGGTTTTATGGGTTGGGACGATTCAGCTTCTGGATTTACATTATTACAAAGCGCGACTAACACTTCAGAGGTATTTTCTGGTACACCAGCTGGCTTACATGTAGGTACACTAACATTAGTGAATGATCTTGCAGTGGCACAAGGTGGTACAGGATTAAGTGCATTTACTGCAGACTCTGTTATGATTTCAAATTCTGCAGGTTCTGGAATGTCATTCATTGATGTGTCAGGTGCACAAAGCCAGTATAATGTTATGGGATTCAATTCTTCAGGAGTTCCTATAGCTACTACAACAATTGACGGTGGAACATTCTAATTAAATTGAATTGAGTTTAATAATATTATAAATAACATTATGGTGGTTATATAACTACCTTAAACAATTAGATGGCATATATATGGCAGGAACGATAGTAAAAATCAAGCAATCGACGGTTGCGGGAAAGAAACCCGTAGCAGGCGACCTCCAGCAAGGCGAACTTGCAATCAACGTTCAAGACCAAATCTTATATTCCAAGGATTCTAGTGGAGAAATCTTTGCCATTGGATCAATAAAAGAAGTAGACATGGGAAACTGGAATAGCGATGTACTCCTCGATGGTGGAGATAACAACGATGCAGTTCTAAAAACATATGACGGAGGAGCCTCAGTATGAGTACAATTTTTAAATTAAGAAGAGATACATCAAGCAATTGGTCGACTAATAATCCAGTACTTGCAGATGGTGAGTTAGGCTTTGATAGAACTAATGTCTATTTAAAAATAGGTGATGGTACTACAGCATGGAATTCATTAGGGCAGTTTACACAATCAGAAGAATCTATCACAGACTTTATAGGTGGAACGGTTACAGGTAATACTGAAACCTTTATTACGGTAACCTATAATGATTCAGATAATACACTTGACTTTGTAGTTCCAGTATTAGACGAGGACAACCTCAATTCAAATTCAGCAACACATTTAGCTACACAGCAATCAATCAAAGCTTATGTGGATGCACAAGTAACAGCACAAGATTTAGATTTCACTGCTGACACAGGTGGTGTATTAAGTATAGATCTTGATACAGAAACATTAGGTATCGGTGGTAGCACTGGTATTGATACAGTTGGTTCAGGTAATAACGTAACAATCGCTATTGACTCAACCGTTGTAACTAAAACAGATACACAGACATTAAGTGCTAAGACATTAACAACTCCTGTTATTGCTTCATTAAAACCAAATGGTTCTACTACATTGACAATGCCTGTAGCAACAGATACATTAGTAGGTAAAGCAACAACAGATACACTAACAAATAAAACGTTAACAAGTCCAGTTATTAATACTGGAGTTTCTGGTTCAGCTGTACTTGACAGTGATACAATGTCAGGAGCGAGCGCTACTACTCTTGCTACATCAGAATCAATTAAAGCTTATGTTGATAACCAAGTAACTATACAAGACTTAGATACAGCTGGTGACTCAGGTACTGGTTCAGTTGATTTAGATAGTCAAAGCTTAGCAATAACTGGTACAACAAACGAAATTACAACTGTTGCGAGTGGTCAAGGTATACAAATTGGTCTACCTGATAACGTAACGATTGCTGGTAACCTAACCGTTGCTGGTACACAAACAACTTTATCGTCAACTACTATTAATGTTGCCGATCCAATGCTATCATTAGCAACAGGTAATGCTTCGTCAGATGCTGTTGACATAGGTTTCTATGGTTTATATGATACAAGTGGTTCACAAGATTTATATTCAGGTCTATTTAGAGATGCAAATGATTCTGGTAAATGGAAATTATATAAGGATTCACAATCAGAACCAACAACTACGGTTAATGTAAGTGCTACAGGTTATGCAACTGGTACATTAGTTGCTAACTTAGAAGGTAATGTAACAGGTAATGTAACAGGTAATACATCTGGAACTGCTTTAACTGTTACTCAAGCAGCTCAAACTGCTATTACTTCAGTAGGTACTCTTACTGCATTACAAGTTGATAACGTTAACATTAACGGTAATACTATTGCAGCAACAAGCGGTGTATTAAATCTTACTTCACCAGTTCTTAATACGGGTGTAAGTGGTTCAGCATTCTTAGATGAAGATGATTTATCAAGTAACTCTGCTACTAAGTTAGCATCACAGCCTGTCTCTTATACACATCTCCGAGCCCACGAGACGGA